>Ga0222718_10002128_pt1 | contig 18051 bp, 22 predicted proteins | sample C33_27DmetaG_FD_165045 | JGI IMG/M metagenome (GOLD analysis project Ga0222718, IMG submission 165045) | Estuarine water microbial communities from San Francisco Bay, California, United States - C33_27D | ecosystem: Environmental > Aquatic > Marine > Unclassified | place: USA: California... | reverse complement strand
TTTCAACACACGTCATGACCTTGCATAATGCGCACAATTGCACGTTGAGGAGGGGGTGGGCAGGGGCCATGCGGGGGGTGTACGTTAGTATGCATGTACAAATACACAGATCAGGAAATATCACTGTTAACCACTTTACATATATACTGGTTTACATGTAGATAGGGCCGATGTGGACCTATTATATGTGATCACAAATGGTATATACAGTCCGGGTAGGGGCATTAATATGTGATCACAAATACAGTAGGTAACATACATGTAACAAAGCTGTAACATATATCACAATATGTACACATTGTACGATTAGGGGTTGACATGATATTATAAATGTGTAAAACTATATATGTTAGGTGTTAGGGTAGGGTCACTTACAGTGTTACACGTACAGTGATACATTTAAATGTATATATACTTACTTATAATTATACTTAACTATATAAACATATAAGTACACACGTACAGTATAACACTTATATGTAGTAATACGTAAATGGATTATTGCCTTTAGGCGAGAACCTTTGTATAAATAAGTATTGACAATGACTAAAAAATCAGTAAAACTATATACAGACAATGTTTTGGAAGAGTTCTATAAACATGTATTAGATGGTAACTTAGATAAGTTGCACATTCCTCATAGTGATGTATTTTATGTAAAGACTGCAGTGGATGCCCACTACGGTAAATCATTTACGTTAGAGCACGTAGAGTGGGCTATGCGTATGGAAGGTTGGACAGATGGCTAATTTAAAGACTAAGAAAACTGCAGCAGGTGCTCAACAGTATAGTGGACCCGGCAAAGCTAAAGAATTATCTAAAAAACTTGATAATGACATAGACCTTGTACATAGTGGTGATATGACACGTGCCGAATTTAAAAAGAAATACAATATGACTGTAAGTAAAGCCCAGAATATTATATATGGTGCACAAGCCGCTGAACGAGATCAAGAATCTGGCGGTAAAAGTACAGACTCACAAGACTACGAAAGATACCTGTCTCGAAGACGAACCTTTGCTAAAGGTGGTTATGCTAACTGCGGTGCATCTGTACCCGGCACACAGAAAAAGTGATTGGCTATGACGGTTGAATACAGAGGTGAGACATTCAGTGGGTACAACAAACCCAAGCGTACACCTAAACATCCTACCAAATCTCATGTAGTACTTGCTAAGGAAGGTACTACCATTAAGATGATACGCTTTGGTGAGCAAGGTGCAAGTACTGCAGGTAAGCCTAAAGCTGGTGAATCAGATAAAATGAAAAAGAAACGTGCAAGTTTTAAGGCACGTCATGCAAAGAACATTAAGCGTGGTAAGTTAAGTGCAGCTTACTGGGCAGATAAAGTAAAATGGTGATATAGGGAAATACTAAAATGTCTAAAGTAAAAACACTACGTCAATTATACGAAATGTTTACTGGTGCTAATAGCAAAGCTGAGGTTGATGCCTTAGCGACTAAACTAAAAGCACAAAAGAATACAAACAACGCAGATGTAATTGATGCCGCAAAGGCACGTAGGGAAGATTTACGTGATGCAGCTGCAAGTGCCAAGAAGGCTCCTGCACCGGGTGTAGCAGGTAAACGTGCTAAAGTTCGTGCAAATGAAGAAGGTGCACGATTCGCTGCACAAACAGGTTCTATTACTAAAACCCCAGTTACAGCTACGGCAATTAAAGAGGCTAAAACTGCAAATTCTTTTGATGCTATGCAGCGCCGACTAGACGCAATGGAACCTAGTGCCAAAAAAGATATGCTGCAAAAAATGTTAGATAAACAAAAGCGTGTTTTTGCAAGGGGTCAAAAGGGTGAAGTAAATAAAGGTCAAGAGGGTGATGTACAACGAACGGAAAACCGTTCTGCTCAAGCTAATCGTGACCGCACTAAAAACAAAAAAGAAAATGTTTCCTTAGCACCCGGTATGAATTTTGCTAAAGGTGGTACGCCGATGAACAAAGGCATGAAAGCCTTAAAGAAAGCAAAGCCAGCTGTAGCCAAACGAATGGGGTACAACAAAGGTGGGTACGCTAACTGTGGTGCATCCGTAATGGGGACACAGGGTAAGAAATAATGGCAGTTAAATTTAAAACATGTAAGGGGTGTCCTACCCCTCTTAAATGTAAGGCAGTAGGAAAATGTCTTGGGAAGAAGAAGAAATGAACTTTTTAGATTATAAAGAATCCTTGGAAGAGCATGGCTATCTTGTAACGGAAGAGGGTGTAACTACACGTATGGGTGATGTGCTTGCAGCAAATGATCCCTACGGTTCGTATTGGTGTTCAGACGGTAAAGTACAAGAGCTTTTGTCTGAGCCACTAAAAGTACGAGCACGTACAGCCAAAGGTCATTTTGTAAAAGATGATCCAGCTACACCTGAAAATGAAGCGTGGACTACTAAGGTAAAGAAAAAAGTTAGCTCAAAAAAGAAAGCTGACTAATGTCCTTAATTAATCAGGGTAAACCATCACGTATGCGTTCTATGTACGGTCACAACAGTGGCACCGCTACAGAGGTTGTATATACATGTCCTCCTAACTGTGTAGCTGAGGTTACGTTTATCCATGTAGTCAACGGTGGTGGCAGTACAAACTCTGTAGATGTAGAGTGGTATGTAGCTGCCGATGACTACACGTCTCACTTTCTTTCAGGTAAGAGTCTAAATTCAGGTGACTACGTTACCTTTTCCGACATTGACTTAGTATTGCAGCCGGGTGACAAGATACAAAACGTACCTATTTCTGCTGGGCATATCGACACTATCCTTACCGTAACGGAAACTTTTATCCCTGTCGGCTAATGCATAACGGGGTTGCATTATTGTCTGTAGTGTGGTATAACTAAATATGGTATAACTTCCTTGTACTCTAAAAAAGAGTATGTTCATGCAACAAGGAGTTATAAACATGAAATGGTTAATCAATTGGTTTGAAGCAATCGCAGTAGCACAACAACGCCGTGCAGATTATTGGTTGCTTCGTAATATGACGGACAAAGAACTAAAAGATATAGGAATTTCTCGTGGCGAAATTACCCAAAAAGTCTTCAACGGTTAATGCGGCTGGTAATTATACTAAGCCTACTATGCGTAAGCGTCTTGTTGCCTCCGTTAAAGCTGGCGGCAAAGGTGGAAAGCCCGGACAGTGGAGCGCACGTAAGGCACAAATGGTTGCAAAGCAATATAAAGCAAAAGGTGGAGGGTACAAATCGTGAAAGGTGTAAATCATTACTTACGAGATGGTACTCTCTACACTGGAAAGACACACAAGCATCCTGATGGAACTTTGATGACGGGTGCTCGTATGTCTAAGTCTTCTAAGAATTTGTATCACTATAAAGATTTGAGCAAAACAGCAAAGGCTAAAGCGGATGGCAATAGCAAAAAGTCAAAAAAGTCTTAAAAAGTGGACAAAGCAAGATTGGAGAACCAAAAGTGGTAAACCTTCTACGCAAGGCCCAAAAGCTACTGGGGAGCGTTATCTTCCAGCTGGAGCTATTAAAGCTATGTCTAGTGGAGAGTATTCAGCAAGTACAGCTAAAAAAAGACAAGATACTAAAGCTGGTAAACAATTCTCTAAGCAACCTAAAGCTGCAGCTAAAACGTCTAAGCGTTTTCGTAGGACGTAAAGATGACTGAGTATGATCTAAATCAAAACGGTATACTTGACCCAGAAGAACGGGAGATTATGCTTGAGGATCGTAGGCGGCGTATGGAAGATGAAGACGCCAAGCGTGATGCACAACGTAACATGACATGGTTTGCGCTGTCCGGTATGGTTATGTACCCGGCGGCTATTGTTGTATCTTCAGTAGTAGGTTTAAATACCGCCGCTGAGTTGATTGCAGACATAGCAAATATCTATGTAGTATCCGTATCTGCCCTTGTAGGTGCGTACTTTGGCTTTAACGCAATGGGTGCTAAAAAATGATTGGTCAAATCTTAGGTGCAGTAGGTGGACTAGCTACAACTTACCTTGATGGTAAGGTTGCAGTACAGAAAGCTAATGCAGAAATTAAAGTCAAGCAAGCTACTGGTGAGATTGACTGGGACATTGAAGCTATCAAAGCTACCCAAAATAGCTGGAAGGACGAGTGGATTACTTTATTGTTTAGTATTCCACTCATTCTTGCATTTTGTGGTGACTGGGGTAATCAAATTGTACAGGCAGGTTTTACTTCACTTGAAGCTATGCCTACTTGGTATCAATATTCGTTAGGCGGTATCGTCAGTGCCAGCATTGGTATGCGTTCCGTATCTAAGTTTTTTACAGGAAAAAAGTAAATGGCATTTAAACTATCAAACCGTAGCCTTGCTAAGATGGAAGGCGTAGATGAAAGCTTAGTGGCTGTAGTCAAACGTGCCATTGAACTTACTAAAGTAGACTTCGGAGTTATCTATGGCCTACGTACAGTAGAAGAGCAAGAAAAGCTTGTAGCTGCAGGTAAGTCACAAACTATGAAGTCCAAACACCTAGAGGGTCGTGCCGTAGACCTTATGGCATATGTAGATGGCAAGGGTGTATGGGAACTGAATGTCTACGATGATCTCTGTGACGCAATGAAAGAGGCAGCTAAAGAACTTGGTGTAGCAATCAAGTGGGGTGCAGCTTGGTCAGAGGGTGACATCCGTACATATGAAGGTACAGCGGAAGACGCAATGATGGCATATGTAGATTTACGTAGGTCACAGGGTCGCCGCCCCTTTATTGATGGCCCACATTTTGAATTGATGTAAAGGAAGTATTATGGCTCGTGAGTTAACGGAACGTCAACAAAAATTTCTAGCGGTCCTTATGGATGAAGCAGGTGGTGACATTACCTCTGCTAAACTGTTGGCTGGTTACTCTGCAAATACTTCTAATGCCGAAGTCACCAAGGGTATTAAAGAAGAAATCATTGAAGTGACACATACGTTCCTTGCACGTAATGCCCCTAAAGCTGCGATGGCTATGGTAGGTGCATTGTATGATCCTACAGAGCTAGGTATTCGTGATAAGATGCAAGCTGCAAAAGAACTACTTGATCGTACTGGTCTTGTTAAGACTGAAAAGGTACAAGTGGAAGCAAGGGGTGGTGTTATGTTGATGCCAGCTAAAAACCCACAGGATGACGATGACTAAGAAAGTAGGTACGTGGAAACTTCCACAGCCAACCGACCTAAAAGAAGATAATGAATGGGTTCCAATCCCACGTGTAGCAAGAACCATTCCGTTTGGCTACGAAATTGATCCAGAGGACACAGGAATCCTCTTGCCAATTGAGCACGAACTTGATATGCTTGAGCAAGCAAAGAAATACCTTAAACAGTATTCGTATCGGGAAGTGGCAAATTGGCTTGCAAGAAATACAGGCAGGTCAATTTCACATGTAGGATTAAAGAAACGGTTGGACAATGAGCGACAAAGAAAAAACAAAGCTGGAAGCCTACGCAGATGGGCAGACTATGCAAAAAAGGCAATCGCCAAGGCGGAAGAAATCGAAAACAAGCGCATCGGCGCAAAAGAAAAAGACAGTACAGACGAAGCAGCTTAATCCTACAGTAATAGTAGATAAGTTTACACAAAAGGTTGAAGAGCAACATAACATAATCTTTAAACCTAATGAAGGCCCACAGACTGACTTCCTTGCATCAAGTGAACGTGAGGTACTATATGGCGGTTCTGCAGGTGGGGGTAAGAGCTACGCCATGTTAGCTGACCCTTTACGTTACATGGGTGTTCCAGCCTTCGCAGGATTGCTTCTCCGGCATACTACGGAAGAACTAAGGGAACTTATTACTAAGTCACAGGAAATGTACCCTAAGATTTGGCCCGGTATTAAGTGGTCAGAACGTAAGATGACATGGACTGCACCGTCTGGTGCTACATTGTGGTTAAGCTACCTAGATAAAGACCAAGACGTTACACGTTATCAAGGTTTGGCGTTTAGTTGGATTGGATTTGATGAACTTACCCAGTGGGCTACTCCTTATGCGTGGAACTACATGCGCTCACGGTTACGTACTGCAGACCCTACCTTACCTCTTTCTATGAGAGCCACCACTAACCCCGGTGGTAGAGGTCATCACTGGGTTAAAAAAATGTTTATTGATCCTGCACCTGCAGGTGAGTCTTTTATAGCTACAGATATTGACAGTGGTGAGCAATTAAAATATCCTGCTGGTCACCCTAAAGCAGGTAAGCCACTATTTAAACGTAGGTTTATACCTGCTAGGCTTAAAGACAATCCGTATTTAGCGGAACAAGGTGACTACGAAGCAATGCTTTTGTCTTTGCCAGAGCAACAACGCAGACAATTGCTTGAAGGTGACTGGGATATTAAAGAAGGCGCAGCCTTTACAGAGTTTGATAGAAACGTACATGTAGTTGAACCCTTTGATATACCACATAACTGGGTTAAATTTAGAGCATGTGACTATGGTTATGGTAGTTACTCAGGTGTTATATGGTTTGCTGTGTCTCCTAGTGAGCAACTTGTAGTATACCGAGAATTATACGTAAGCAAAGTACTTGCCGTTGATCTTGCAGATATGGTTATGGAACTAGAAGCAGGTGATGGTAACATACGGTACGGAGTACTAGATAGTTCTTTGTGGCATAGACGTGGTGACACTGGCCCTAGCCTTGCCGAACAGATGGTACAAAGAGGTTGTAGATGGCGTCCGTCAGATCGCTCTAAAGGATCACGAGTAGCGGGTAAAAACGAAATACACAGACGTTTACAAGTAGACGAGTATACAGAAGAACCAAGGTTAGTATTTTTTAATAACTGCACTAATCTTATTTCACAGTTACCCGCACTACCTATTGATAAAAAAAATCCAGAAGATATTGATACACATGCAGAAGACCACTTGTACGATGCGTTAAGATATGGTATTATGTCGAGACCACGGTTTAGTGTATTTGACTTCGATTCAAGTAACACGCAGTATGGTAGAATGCAGGTAGCGGATTCTACGTTTGGTTATTAAGGAAAGATAAATGGCAGAAGAGAATGAAGGCTTCATCGAAGATGACGCAATTGCATTGGCAGATAGCGAAGACTCATCTATTGACGATGTAGATTCCTCTAAAATTATTCCATTTATTATGGAAAAATATAATCGTGCAGATGATTATCGCCAGCAAGATGAGCAGCGTTGGCTGCGTTCTTACCGTAACTACCGTGGTTTGTATAGCCCGGATGTACAGTTTACTGAAGCTGAAAAGTCTCGTGTATTTATTAAAGTAACTAAAACTAAAACACTTGCTGCATACGGTCAAATTGTAGACGTATTGTTTGCTGCCCAAAAGTTTCCATTGTCCGTTGATCCTACTGAATTACCAGAGGGTGTAGTTGCAGATGTAAACTTTGATCCTAAAGAACCTGAACAGTTACGTGAGTCAGAGCTTAATGAGCCTGTGAGTCCTTATGGCTATCCGGGTGATGATCGTGACTTACCTGCGGGAGCTACAGCTAAAACATTAACTGAAAGTTTAGGTCCACTAAAAAATAAGTTTGAAGGTGTAGAAGGTGTACGTGAAGGTACAGGTAAAACCCCTACAGCTATTACGTTTAGTCCTGCAATGATTGCAGCTAAAATGATGCAAAAGAAAATTCATGACCAGCTAGAAGAGTCAGGTGCAAGTAAACATTTACGTAGTACAGCATTTGAGATGGCTCTATTTGGTACTGGTGTAATGAAGGGTCCGTTTGCTATAGACAAAGAGTACCCAAGCTGGGATGAAGAAGGTCAATATACACCTACGATCAAAACTATCCCACAAGTATCCCACGTATCTGTATGGAACTTTTACCCTGATCCAGATGCAACTAACATGGACGAAGCTCAGTACGTAATTGAACGTCACAAGATGTCTAGAAGTCAAATGCGTAACTTAAAACGCAGACCATTCTTTCGTGGTAATGTAATTGATGAAGCAATTCAACTTGGTGAAAACTATACTAAAGAATATTGGGAAGATGATCTATCAGACTATTCACCCGATCATGGCGTAGAACGCTTTGAGGTGCTAGAGTACTGGGGTATGGTAGACGTTGAAATGCTACTTGATCAAGGCGTAGACATTCCAGATGAATTATCGGAAGTAGATGAACTACAGGCAAATGTATGGATTTGTAACGGTAAACTACTTCGTATGGTTCTTAATCCGTTTAAACCTGCCCGTATTCCTTACATGGCTGCACCGTATGAATTAAATCCTTACTCATTCTTTGGTGTCGGTATTGCCGAAAACATGGACGATACGCAAACACTTATGAATGGCTTTATGCGTATGGCGGTAGATAATGCTGTACTGTCAGGTAATCTTATCTTAGAGGTAGACGAAACTAACCTTGTACCGGGACAGGATATGTCTGTGTACCCCGGTAAAGTGTTTCGGCGTCAAGGTGGCGCACCCGGACAGGCTATCTTTGGTACTAAGTTTCCCAATGTATCTGGAGAAAACTTGCAGCTATTTGATAAGGCACGTGTACTTGCAGATGAAAGTACAGGCTTCCCTTCTTTTGCGCACGGACAAACAGGTGTATCAGGTGTAGGGCGAACGGCATCCGGTATTTCAATGCTTATGGGTGCCGCACAAGGTGGTATTAAAAGTGTTATCAAGAATGTAGATGATTATCTACTGCGTCCTCTTGGTGAAGGTCTGTTCCGTTTCAATATGCAATTTGACTTTGATCCTAAGATTAAAGGTGACTTGGAAGTTAAGGCACGTGGAACTGAAAGCCTTATGGCTAATGAAGTACGTAGCCAACGTCTTATGCAGTTTATGCAAATTTCTTCTAGTCCCGCACTTGCACCTTTTGCAAAATTCCAGTATATTATACGTGAGATTGCAAAGTCTCTTGAACTAGACCCAGACAAAGTTACCAATAACATGGATGAAGCTGCAATTCAAGCTGAACTTATGAAGGGTTTTCAACAACCAGCCGAAGGTCAAGGAGCACCAGCAGGTGCAAATCCAGCAGACCCAACGGGTGCGGGTGGCGGTAATATAGGCACAGGTCAAGTACCAACACCGCAAGAACAAGGATTTAGTGGAAATGCAGAAGGACAGGGAGCACCTCAACAAGCTCAAGCCGCTGGTCAACAACCACCAGCAGTGGGGTGACTTTAGCGAGTACTTAGACTTTGTTATAGCACAACAACATCGTGCAATGGAGCAGTCGGATAATATAGTTGCGGTGCATAGAGCACAGGGTGCAATTTACCAACTTCGTAGATTAAAATTACTTAGAGATGAAGTGTTAAAAAATGGCTGATGTAGGTAAAAAGACAGGTAAACAAACACAAGCAGGTAGAGATGTTTATGAAACTACCGAAGGTGAAATGGTATCTGAAAAATCTACAACTATAGAATATAAAGGTAAGTGGATTAATATCCCTACTATACACGGCGGTAAGCAATACTCCGAAAATGAATTAGTAGAAATGTTAAACAAAGATTTAATAGAGCCTACTAGTGTGCATAATGAATTAGAAGAAGCTATTGAGGCTGCGCAAAGTCGTAGTAATTCTCTTGAGTTTAATAAAGGTGGAACTACTATGAAAGATCAAATGGAACTTTTTGAAGATGGCGGTCTCAAGGATGAGGGTGGCATGGTCGATGAAGAGTCTGGCAACGAAGTTCCTGTAGGCGGTACACGTAAAGGTGTTCGTGATGATATTCCAGCTAATATTAGTGAAGGAGAGTTTATCTTTCCAGAAGATGTTACTCGTTACATTGGACTTGATAAACTTATGCAGCTACGCCAAGAAGCTAAGATGGGCTTAAAGCGCATGGAAGCTATGGGTCAAATGGGCAATAGCGATGAAGCTACTATAGACGATGACCTTCCTTTTGGTATGGCTGATCTTATTATTGTAGGTGCGGGACCAGAAGATAGTGAAGAACTTAATATGGCTGAAGGTGGGCTTACTACTACAGCTACAGGCTCTGGTAGAACTGTTGCGCAAACTGTACCTACTCAAACTACTCCTGTAACTACAGGGCAAACAATTACACGTAGACTTACACCTGAACCTACAGCGGTAACTAATGCCCCGGTTAACTTTAAAAAACTTATGGGTGACGCATCTATTGAGTACAAAGAATATCGTAACGCTGCAGGTGAATCTATGATGATTCCTATTGTGGGTGGTGTTCCACAATTTCCTGTACCAGAAGGATACACACTCTATACAGGTACAGATGCAGTAGAAAATACTAATACTACTGCAGGTGCAATTGTACGTGCAGCAAACACTGCTACTGCCGAAGCTAGGGCAGCTTCGATGGGTAGTGATAATGATACTCCTCCCCCAATGCCTACAGCAAAAGCTATTAACTGGTCAGGTTTATCTACTAAAGAATTAATAGAGCGTTCCGCCGAACTAACAGGGACAGGTAGTACAATTGCTAAAGGTGCTATGGCTTTCTTAGGGCCAATAGGTGCTATTGGTTACGCCATGATGCGACATCAAGAAAAGAAAGTTGCCGCAGAGATTGCTAGTCGTTTAGCTAAAGGTGGATTAACTGCGGCACAAAAAAAGAGTCTAACTGAATTACAAGAAAAATTAGCACCCGCTAAAGTTACTACCCTTTTTGGTAAAGTCATTGAGTTTGTAGGTAGCGCACTTGGATTAACAGGTACTGATGTAGAGGCAGCTAAGAAGAATACAGGAGCATTGGAAAAAACCTCAGACTTACCTGTAGCTGGCACTACAGCTGCGCCAATAAGAACTGAGATGAAAGTAATAGCAGACGCAACTGCAATGGTTCCTGAACTAGGTGAAATTGGTCCTATTAGTAGCGTGTCTACCGCCAACATGGCTGCAGATTTAGCAGAGGAAGGCAGGGCTTACGACCAATCTGTAGAAGCAGCTACCTTAATGTATAGAGATATGTTAATGGGTAAACCTTTACCAAGTGGATTAACTGAAGAACGTATCACTAATAACATTATTGAAAGACTAGGTGTTGATGCTTTACGTGAAATTCAGTCTAGTATACGCCCTGATATGCCAAGTCCTTACGCAAAACTTCCTAGACCTGCTTTACAAAGGGTAAATAAAGAACTTGACAGGATGAGTGATACTGTCTATGATGATGGTCTGCCAAGTGAGAGGGAGTATTTTGAATCTTTACGATTGTCTGAGCCGGGAAGTCAGATGACAACGGAAGAACAAATTCAAAAACGTAAAGACTTAGCATCTAATTATCAAATACCTCAAATTCAACTTGATCCTCGTAGTCCTACTGTTGATCAACCACCAATTGCTCCTATTGGAGCTACACCTACAGCATTTACTGATCAACCTCCTATATCTGGTCCTTTACAATATGATATGTTTGGTAATCAAAAATCAAGTATTGCCTCACGTAAAGAAGCAGATAAAGAGTTACTTGATTCTTCTGAAGATGCAAATACAAAAGTTCTTTTTAATCAAGTGGAAAAACTACTTAGCGAAGGAAGTCAACGTGAGCCACTTTCTGATGTCGATCCTAATTTACAATTAGAGTCAGCGCCTTCTTTTGCTCCTAAACTAAGTGCTGTACCTCAGTCTACATCACAGCCTTCTGGACCTTTTTTAAACATACCTCGAAATCTAGGTAGGGGAACTACCTTAGAAGAAGCTCAATTAGCAGCTATGGAAAAAGGATATGTTCCACCACCCAGTGTAGATGTAGTACCACCTAGTCCTGTAACTAATTTAGATTTAAGACCACAGGCCAAACCAGCTACTATTTCTCAACCTACTAGCTCAGGACAAACTAATCCTAATATATTTAGAGTTGATACAGGTGCTCCAAGAGTAGATACTAGTAGTCTTGCTGGTATTAGTGCCGCTTCAGGTCCAGATGCTTTTGACCCTAGAAATTTGGGTGGCTCAGAGGGTTATGGTAGTATTGCTCAACAAACACAACAGGCGTTTGATACAAGTGTATATACTCAACCATCTAGTATGTCCTTGCCTACGCCTTCTGTAGATACAAGCGTGTATACTCAACCGTCTAGTATGTCACTAACGCCCCCAACTACACCAAGAACTTTTAATGAAGAATTTGCGGCACAACGCAAAGCGGGTGCAAAAGAGTTTAGCTACGACAGAGATGGTGATGGTAAAACAGAAAGATACACTACGCAAACTGTAGAAGAAGCTGCACCTGCAGGTACTAATACGTTTGTTCAAAGTGCTAAAAATTTACTTACACCCTTTGACAACAAAGAGTATGTGGGTGGTAAATTAGTTACTACTAAAAAAGATAGGGATACTTCTAAGTCTACCTCTAAAGCAAAAGCCCCTAGTGCAAAAGTTAAAAATCAAGTAGCTACTAGTTCTGGTAACAAAGTTACTGTAGAAACCAAACCATCTAGTAATAAAACTGAAGGTGCCGTTAGTGCAGGTGGTCAGTATGCAGGTGATGGCTTTGAGTGGGTGGCAAAAAAGAACGCAGACGGAACTCCTGCACTTAACAAAAATGGCGGCAAGCAACTTACTCGTACATATACTGGTGTTAACAAAAACACTACTGGTAGTAACGATACATCTAGCGCATCCTCTAGCGGCAGTGATAAGTCAATTGTTTGTACGGAAATGTATCGGCAGACACAGCTTGCAGATTGGCAACAGGCTATGAAAATCTGGCATGTATATCAAGAAAAGCACTTGACAATGTATCACCAAGTAGGTTACCATTGGTTATTCCAACCATACGTTAGAGGTATGAAAAATAGTTCTGTCTTAACTAAGATAGGTTCTAAACTAGCAAAGCATAGAACACAACACTTACGGCACATACTTACTAAAGGAAAAGCTAAAGACGATCTATTAGGTAACGTCTGGTGTAAATTCATACATCCTTTGGTATACGTAGCTGGTGTTATTAAAGAAAAGATAGGCAAGTAAATGGCAGAAAAAACATATTCACAATACTTAGGTGAAGTATCTACTAGGTTTAACGCTTTAGAAGAAGAGCAAAAAGATGTTATTCGATCTTTAGAAGGAACTACTGAAGGTGCTGTACTGAGTCAAGTACTAGGACAGGACATAGCATCTATGGATATGTACAATGAAGAAATAGTTGTAGATGAACCTACACCTAAACGTGGTTTAGCGGCACGTATTTAATTCGCTAATTTGACTGGCTACTCATCCCCCTACCAACATAGGCTACGGTGGCCCCAGTATGAAAGAACTGAAAATGAACGATACTACTGTTGTAGGTGAAGTAGAGACACCTAAAGTTGCAGCATTTGCAAACCGTAAATACTCTAATGAAGAACGCCGTAAGCAAGAGCAAGAAGAACTTGACGAACTTATTGCTGAACAGAATGGCGAAACTAAAGAGGCAGTACAGGAAGACGATCAAGAACCTGTAAATGCAGAAGATAAAAGTTTTAAGAAACGCTATGGTGATCTTAGACGCCATATGCAAGAAAAAGAAAAGTCTTGGGACGAAAAGTTTAAACAACTTGAACGTCAACTTGAGCAATCTACTAAGCAAGAGATTAAACTACCTAAGTCCGATAGTGACATTGAGGCTTGGGCGGAACAGTATCCAGACGTAGCGGCTATTGTAGAAACTATTGCAATTAAAAAAGCACGTGAGCAAGCAGAAGGTTTGGAAAACCGTGTAAAAGAAATTGACGAAATGAAAGCTGAAGCTAGTCGTAAGAAAGCTGAAGTTGAATTGTTACAGGCTCACCCTGATTTTGGTGATATTCGTGACAGTGATCAGTTCCATGAATGGGTAGAAGAACAGCCCAAGTGGGTACAGGATGCACTGTATGAAAATGATAGTGATGCTCGTTCAGCCTCTCGTGCAATTGATTTGTATAAAGCTGACATGGGTATCAAGGCAAAGAAAACATCTAGTAATCGTGACGCCGCTCGTTCTGTAAATAGCCGTAGCGGAAACAATGCACCAGAGACTGAAAATAAAGTTGGTGTATTTTCTGAGTCACAAGTAAACAAAATGTCTGCCCAGCAGTACGAATCGCTTTCCGATGAAATTATGGAATCTATTCGGACAGGGAAATTTGTTTACGATATGTCGGGAAATGCCCGATAAACCTATTGACATCTTAGTTATATGTGATATAACTATATGTACAATGTAATAGTGTCGGCCCCGCTAGGTATCAACTACGGTTACCCGGCACTATTAATACCCTAGCAAACAATACTAATATCTTTCGGACAACCTAATGTCTCATGGCCCGTTTAATAGAAGGTCGGCCAACTTTCTAAAGAACGCACCCTAGTAGTACATAGCCTTCGCATAATTGAGTAATAGTTTGCATCTGTAATCTAAATGCTAAAGGAGAATTATTATGGCATTCGGACAAGCTTCGGGTTATACCAACCTGAACTCAGGCAACTTCTCGCCTGTAATTTACAGCAAACAGGTGCAACTTGCATTCCGCAAAGCATCTATTGTTGACGCAATCACTAACAACGACTATTTTGGCGAGATCGCCAACATGGGAGACACTGTGAAGATTATTAAAGAGCCTGAAATCTCAGTCTCTGCATATCTTCGTGGTACAACCATCACTCAGCAAGACTTGACAGATAACGATTTCTCGTTAGTTGTTGATAAAGCTAACTATTTTGCTTTTAAAGTTGACGATATTGAAGAGGCTCATAGCCACATCAATTTCCAAACTCTTGCATCTGATCGTGCTGCCTTCCGTTTGGCTGACCAACATGACCAAGAAGTTCTTGGCTACTTGGCTGGTTTCAAACAGTCTGCATTGCATGACAATGCCGATACAGTGAACGACCAAGTTAACGGCACTAAAGCTGACTCAACTGCAGGCACAGATGAATTGCTTGCAGCTAACAAGCTTTCACGTCCTAGCTTTGGGAACATCACTACTGCAGGTGTAGCTGGGGACTCTATCCCTGTTGCTGCTCGTTTGCCCGGTGCGACTGCACTGCCAACTGCTTACGTATCTCCAGCAATGCTGGTTGCACGTATGGCACGTTTGCTTGATGCACAAAACGTACCTACCCAAGGTCGCTGGATCGTTGTTGATCCCGTGATGATGGAAGTACTTCGTGATGAAGACTCACGTCTTTTGAATGCAGACTTCGGTGGTAACGGCCTGCAAAATGGTTTGGTGTTGAATAACTTCCACGGTTTCCGTGTACACGTTTCCAACAACTTGCCATCTGTCGGTACTGGTGCATCTACTACAGGTACTGCAGCACAGTCAACTAACTACGGTGTTATCGTAGCTGGTCATGACTCTTCCGTTGCAACTGCCGAGCAGATCAACAAGACAGAAACATATCGTGATCCAGACAGCTTTGCTGACATTGTTCGTGGTATGCATCTCTATGGGCGCAAAATCTTGCGTCCTGAAGGTCTTGTCACAGCTAAGTACAACTTGGCTTAAACAAACTAAAGTGTGGGGGCTGGCTATATGCTGGCCCCTTACCTGTATTTATAGATTGGCGCATACCTAATGGCTACATACATTACACTTGTAAATGAACTGCTTCGTAGATTAAACGAGGTAACTATCAATGCTTCTGACTTTGATAGTGTTCGTAATGTTCAAGCTACAGCTAAAGACGCTATTAACTCTGCGGTACGTGAGATACTGCAAGAGGCACAAGAGTGGCCTTTTACACTAGTCACGTATAACCAAGTATTAACTGCGGGTGTCGGGTCTTATGATTTCCCAGATAACTATTCAAAGGCAGATTGGGAAACTTTTTATCTTAAACCTTTTGAGGGTTCTGAACCTGCCGTACTACCTGCAGTAACATATGAAATGTACTTACGTATGTATCGTCCAAAAGATGATAGCAGTGGTGTTAGTGGTTACACTAAACCTACACACGTATATAAAACTCAAGAAGATAAATTTGGTATTACACCAGTACCCGATAAAACGTATACTGTAGAGTATCATTATTGGAAGTATCCTGAAGATTTAATTCTTGCGGATGATGTATGCGTAATACCTACTCGATTTAAGCATGTTATTATTGATGGTGCTATGATGTACATGATGCGTTTCCGCTCTAATGAACAGTCTGCAGCTATGCACCAACAAAAATTTAACATTGGTATAAAGGCAATGCGGCGACTTGTAGTTGATAGCCCAACACAGCTATACTCTACTGCACTTACACAAAGCTCCGGTTTTGGTAGCACACAAAAAAGTGGCTTCTAAATGGATAGGCTTAGTACACACGTTACAGTTTGTGCGGGTGGGTTGGTTACTAACGTAGACCCTTTAACACAGGCGGCAGCACTTAGCGGTAGTGCAATTCGTATGATTAATTACGAGCCTGCTTTGTCTGGTGGTTATCGCCGTATTAGTGGGTTTCAAAACGATTACGGAACTGTTACAGGTACAGGTGCTGTACTGGGTGTTAATGTAAATGGTAACATACATGATGGTATCTTTGCTTGCAGAAAACCTAGTTCTGGGTATAACTATCTACACAAGTGGAATGCTACTACAAGCGCATGGGATGCAGTAACTACCACTGGCTCACCTGACATGACAAACGTAAGTCGTATTAGGTTTGTGAATTATAACTGGGCAGGTGAGGTAATGTTACTTACCGATGGTAATAACCCTGCATCTACATATGACGGTACTACTTATACACAGATTACACATGCTAATGCGCCTAATAGTCCTAAGTTTGCTGAAGAGTTTGCTTCACATATTTTCTTAGCTGGTGACACTACATACCCTTACAACTTGTACTTTAGTGCACCGTTAGAGGCTACAGACTTTAGCCCTGCCAATGGTTCAGGCGTTATTAACGTAGGGTACAACATTACCGCTATTAAAAAGTTCCGTAATGAATTGTTTATCTTTGGTGCTAATAATATTAAAAAGTTAGTAGGTAATAATACTTCTAACTTTACATTACAAAGTGTAACATCTAACTTGGGTTGTGTTGCACCGGATTCTGTGGTAGAGTTTGGCGGTGACCTATTATTCCTTGGGCCGGATGGTATTCGCCCTATTTCTGGTACTGACCGTATTGGTGACGTTGAACTTGCCCCTGTGTCTAAAGAGATTCAAGACATCTTTGATAATTACTACTTGTCAGAAGACATTGTAGACATTAGTATTGTAGTCATTCGTAAAAAGTCACAGTTTAGATTTTTCTTTAAGAATGAAAGTTCCTTGTCTCTTATTGGAGCTATACGTAAATCAGCTAATAAGCAGAGTATCTTTGAGTACAGTCAGCTTATTGGCATTGAAGCTAACTGCGTTGCGTCTGGCTATATAGGGCAGTTTGAGCATGTTATCCATGGTGATAACTCTGGCAAGGTATATCGCCAAGAGCGAGGACAATCCTTTGCTGGAGAGGATATATTTAGTTTGTATCAAACTCCGTATTACTACATGGAAGACCCAGAGATACGTAAAAATATTTACAGTGTAAATACTTACTTGAGGTCAGAAGGTACAACGGAAGTATTTGTAGGTGTGTCATACGACTACGATGACGTAAACACTAACAACCCTAACACATATGACTTTTCTACACAAGGTGCAGCAGCACTGTATGGTACTGCAATTTATGACGCTGGTGACATATACGATGGTAACCCCTCACCTAAAAAACTAACTAATGTATCTGGCTCAGGTAACTCTGTTTCAATTAGTTACGTTACTAATAACCAGAGTGCAAGTCATACTATTCAAGCTATTACCATTACATATGGTACAGCAGACAGGAGATAAACCGTGGCAGGTTACACAAGACAATCTACAGCAGACATCATCCCTACAGCAACGGTACGTGCTGCTCCCATTAACGCAGAGTATAATGCTCTACGTGATGCCTTTGCTGCATCTGGTGGTCACAAGCATGACGGTACAACAGGTGAGGGTGAGTATGTTCCCCTTATTGCTGACCTTGACGCTAATAATAAAGTACAGGTAAACACAGGTGCTAACACGGTAGACTTCTACGTTGAAGTGTCCGGTGTTCCAGTACAACAGATTAGTGTACGTGACGGTGTTATCCGCCCTATCACAGATAATGACATTGACCTTGGTGCTACAGGTGCTGA
>Ga0222718_10002124_pt1 | contig 18076 bp, 16 predicted proteins | sample C33_27DmetaG_FD_165045 | JGI IMG/M metagenome (GOLD analysis project Ga0222718, IMG submission 165045) | Estuarine water microbial communities from San Francisco Bay, California, United States - C33_27D | ecosystem: Environmental > Aquatic > Marine > Unclassified | place: USA: California... | reverse complement strand
CTATATTTCATTAAATAATTATGGTTTAATTTTGTTATTAAAAATTGTTAATAAAAAAAAAAAATAAAAAAGAATAAAAAAGAATGAAAAAGAATGAAAAAAGAATGAAAAAAGAATATATTTTAACATTTAAAATTAATTTATTTTTATATATTATATAAAGAAATGGTTTTTCATAAATGTGATCTTTGTAATTTTTCTTCTAAATTAAAACCTAATTATATCAGACACCTAAAAACAAAAAAACATTTAACCAATGAAAAGAATTATGAAGAAGAAAATAAAAAAAAACTAGAAAAAGGACTAAAAAAGGACTTAAAAGGACTTTTTTCAGGAAAAAAAGGACTCAAAAAGGACTTAAAAGGACTTTTTTCAGAAAAAGGATTCCAAAAAAATGTTTTTTTTCAGGAAGAAACGGACCGTTTTGTTTGCCAGTATTGTTTTAAGTCTTTAAAAACAAGACCAATTATGCTGCGACATATAAGAAAAACTTGTAAAGAGAAAAAGGAATTGGATAAATCTGAAAATGAAAAAAAAGAATTAAAAGAAATTATTGAATCTCAATCAAATAAAATTAATAAGATTGAAAAAAAATTAGAAAAGAGTGTTAAACAAATAAATAATACACAGAATAATAATAATACACAGAATAATACTATCAATAATATACATATCAATAATTATGGAGAAGAGAATTTAGAAATGCTAACTGACGAGTTCAAAGAGCGTTGTATAACTCGACCATTTTATGCGATTATTGATATTATAAGAAAAATTCACTTCAATGATGATTATCCCGAAAATAAAAATATGAGAATTGTAAATAAAAGAGATAATAAGATTCAGGTATTAACAGATGGGAAATGGCAATATAGATATAAAGATGAAGCAGTGAAGTACGCTTTTGACGATAGTAATGAGAAATTAGAACAATTTTATGTGGAAAAATCACATAAATTCCGGAAATTTATAAAATTATGCTGTGAAGATATTATTAAAAATATACATGAGTGTGAGCCAGACCTAATGAAGGAGTTGTATAAAGAAATGGATTTGATATTATTAAATGGATGTTAGAAATTTGTAATTTTAATAAAATTTTTTAATTTTATTTTCAAAAAAAAATTTTTTTTTTTAAATTTTTTTTTTTGAAATCTCTCTCTCCCTGAGTTTTTTTTTAATAGAAAAAAAAAGCGTAAATTTACTGAAATTTCCTTATTAAAACTATATTTTCTTAAATAATTATGGTTTATATTTCTTATCATAATATCTCTAAAATAAAACGCGCAAAAAACTCGCAAAAAACTCGCAAAAAACGCGTAAAAACTCGCAAAAAACGCGTAAAAACGCGTAAAATTATAATTTAAAAAAATAAAATATTTAGATATATTATAACAAAATGAATAGTTATAATTGCGAATATTGTAATTATATAACAAAAAGAAAAAATGATTTTAATAGACACCTAAATACAAAAAAACATTTAACAAATGAAAATAATGAAAAGAAATATGAAGAAGACAATAATAAAAACTACATTATGGATACACAAAAGATACATAAAGATACACAAATTGAAAAAAAAGATACACAAAAGATACATAAAGATACACAAATTGGGGAAAAAAATACTCAAAAGCTAAAAAAAAACACAATTTTAGGAAAAAAAGAAAAAAGTGAAATTTGTGATTTTTGTGCTAAAACATTTAATACTAGAAAAAGTATGTTACGACATATTAGATTATATTGTAAAGAAAAGAAAGAATTGGATAAAATGGAAAATGAAAATTCCAAAATTATTGAAAAACAGAATAAATTTATTGAATTTCAAACAAAACAAATTAATAAATTATTAGAAAAAAATGGGAAACAAATAAATAACACACAGAATAATACCAATTCAAATAATACTATTAATAATACTATTCATATCAATAACTATGGTGAAGAAAACCTAGAAATGTTAACAGACGAATTTAAAGAACGTTGTATAACACGGCCATTCTATGCGATTATTGATATTATTAGAAAAATTCACTTCAATGATGATTATCCCGAAAATAAAAATATGAGAATTGTAAATAAAAGAGATAATAAGATTCAAGTATTAACAGATGGAAAATGGCAATACAGATATAAGGATGAAGCAGTTAAATATGCTTTCGATGATAGTAACGAACGATTAGAGCAATTTTATGTGGAGAAATCACATAAATTTCGAAAATTTATAAAGTTATGTTGTGAAGATATTATAAAAAATATACATGAGTGTGAACCGGAGTTAATGAAGGAGTTATACAAAGAAATGGATTTGATATTATTAAATGGATGTTAGAAATCTACAATTTCGTCAAGCACTAAGAGAACCCCCGCCATGTCCACTTCCCCCACTAAACATATTAGTTCCTGTTCCTCTTGATTCCCCCCATAGCCAATTATATTGGTCTTTTTGTTCTATATTTTTGAATGTGGGATTAAAATCAGGTATTTGAATATCATTTTTATTCACTTCGTTATAAGAACTATCAATACCTGTACAATTGCCAGTTTTATTAGTAGTTTCATTTACACTATTGCTATTCCAGTTTTCTCCTTGTAATCTACAAGGCCAATCTTTCTTTTTAGTTTCTTTTACAATCCATTTAGTAAAATTTCTATCTGTTCCTATAAAATTTATTGGTTTATCACCAATAATATCATATTCTAAACCGTCTTCTTCATTACCAATAACAGTATTAGTATTTTTCAAATTGGAATCGCAAATAATTTTAGGTGAAAATTTATGAGTTGATTTCTTATCACTTGTTTTTTCTATATTACCATTTCCTATACTCATATTATTTACAAAAACAGTTTTATTTTTAACAATGACATCGACAACAACGCGTTTATCATAGTATTTATTGGTTTCGTGAATAAAACAATCTATAATATAACGTTTAGTCCCGTCATTAAAAAATTGTGTAGTAACATGTTCAAAATCTACAAACCTAAATTCTAAATTCATATCCTTATTCACCTTTTTAAGAATTGGTTTCATAATTTTCTTAAGTTCTCTTTTATCTTTTGCGGTTATATTAAAATTGTATTTACTACTAATATGATAATCCTTATTCCCTTTCTTATAAATATTATCGTGTTTACCTATAAATCCGTTTTTAATATCAGTTTCTTTATGAAAATCGTATAAACTTTTAGTAAAATAACTATTAAAATTCTCTTGCTTTGGTTCAAGTAATTTAGCAATCGCAAATAATATGACTAAGTAAATTATATATATTACTGTTTGCATTTAAAGTATAAATAGAAAACTTTTTATTATAAATATTAGTAAAATAAATAAAAATTAGTATATAAAATAAAATTGATATAAAAATAATTATAAATAAAATAATAAATGGAAATTATATCCGATGAAATTTTCAAAATTAAAATTAAACCTAGAAAAGATAAAAAATATATTCTAAATAAAACTCCAGAAAAAAATATAATTGGTGTAATACCTTTTTTCTGGAATAAACCTAATATAAATCGTTATGATAAAAAATATTACCTAAATCATAACTATTTCCTATTAGATAATAATGAAATAATTAAAATTAAGGTTAGAGATAAAAAAAAAACGGAAACTTCAGAAACCTATAAAAAAATAATCAAAAAACAAATTGTTAAATTTTTTGAAGAGAAATATGATACAGAAGGACTTAAATTGAAAAATATAATTGATATTTTAGATATATTAGAAGGTAAAATAAGAATATTTCTTATTAATATTAATACAAATAAGAAAATTTATAAAGTATTTAGTAAGGATACAAAAAACCTAGAACAAAAAAATATTTGTAGATATTTGATTTATTTTAATGACCCAGAATTAGAAAATACAGAATTATTAAATAATATGTATCAAATGGAAGAAAATGAATACATATTAAATAAAACACTAAGTTTAGTAGAAGAAGAAAAAATTTTAGAACTAAAACTTAGGACTATTTATAAAAAAATGATTTTTTAATCAATTATCATAATAATTCTTTTAATCAAAATAATTTTTTTCAAAAGAATCTAAATCTATATCAGAACCACCGTCAGAAGCTTCTGATTGAATATCTGCCAGTGCTAAACTAATTTCTTCTTCTGTACTATGCGTATTATTTTCGGGTTTATTTTTAATTATTTCTGAAATAGGTGTGCTTTTTCTTTTTTTCTTATCTTTTTTTGATTTTTTATTTGTTTGTGAAATTATATTATTTTCAACCCCCGAATTTTGATCTAAACTTTTTCCAACAATCTCCAAATCTGATTCTGTAATCTCTATAATTTCTCCCATATCTGTATTATCCTTATTATCTTCTTCAAAATGAACTTTTTTAGATTTATTACCCTTTGGATTTTTTTTCTTTAATATAGATTTAACTTCTTCTTGATTTTCTTCTATACTTATATCATTTGTTTCGATACTTATATCATTTGTTTTTATATTTTGTTCAGCTTCTTCTATATTTTTACTGTTACCTTTTATATTCTTATTAAATATTAATTCAGAAGTAATATTTGTATTTATTACTACTGCGGTTATATCCATAACAAATATAACCCAAAAATATTTTATAATATTTTTATTCTTTAAGTTTGATAGGATAAAATGAAAAACTATATAAATTATAGTTCCGTATATCAATATTGAAGTATTTTTTTTATTAGTGTCTTGTTTTTTTAAAAATGACGATTTATCAAGTAAATAGTAAAACATATATGTAATTAATAAAATTATAACAAAAAATATTAAAAATATAAACACACTCAAATATATATAAATTTATATTTCAAATATTCTACGTTTCTCTGATTTAGTAAAACAAATGGAACATCTCTTTTTTAATCCACATTTTTTACATACTATATGATTACACTTATCATATATAAATTCAATATCATTTTCATTACATCTATTACATTTATATTTATCTTCCTCTGTCTCACCCTTTAAATAAATCTTTTTCTCTATTGTGGAATGATCACAAGGACATTTATCAGTAATCATTTGCGAACATTCGTTACAAACTACCAAGTGACCACAAGGCATAATAATGACAGACGGTATATTAACCATACATACAATACAAGTTCTTTTTCCTTCTATGTCTTTTTGAATTTTGAATTGAATAAAATTAATTTCTAAATTATATTTTTTAACATCTTTAAATTTTAGTTTGAAACCCTGTTTCATAAACCAATTTATTATGTAATATTCTTTATTTTTGAGTGATTCTATATACATTTTATTCAGTTCTTCTTCATTCAAGTAATGGAAATAATTAACCAATTCTATTTGTGAAACAATATCACTCTTATATAATTCTAATACCAATTCTCCTTTTTTCTCGTAATTACTATCTAAATATATCTGTAATATTTCCATTTGGTCTTCTTCATTTTCTTCATATCTATTGAATAAACCCAAACCATTAAAACCCGTTCTAGATTTATTTAAATCTATACCATCATTTATAAGTTTTCTAAATGTATCCATAGAATAAATATTATATGCTTGAATTTCAAATTCTTGTATAATTGTTTTATATTTTTCTTCCCCTATAATTGAAATTATTTCATTTAAGGTTTCTATATTATATTTAATAATTTCATCTTTTATTATTTTTAAAATATTTTCATTTGTAAAATCATATTTCTCTTTCAAGAAATTAAAGACTATTTTATTATCTTGTGCTCGAGTAAATAAATTATCAATAAAATATCTATAATAATTATCCTCATATGACACAAATGATATATCTATACTTTTATTTTTTAATGAATAATAGAATTTGAAATCGAGAGTTTTTGTATTTTCATAATGTTCTGGTAGTAAAAATCTTTCAATGATTTTATGTTCATCCAAGAAATTAAGGAGATGAATTAATAATTCATCTCTACTAGAATCTACCATTATTACAAAATTCGTGTATATATTACAAATAATATATGATATAATATGGTTTCCATAATCATTATATGAAGAATATCTTAAACTAATATTATGTTCCAACAGAAACAATATTTTTTGTTCGTAACATTCTAACTGTTTTATACCCATTTCATCTTTTTCCCATAAATAATCTTCGTCATATAATTCATTTGCCATTGTTGACAGTATCCTTGGTTTAAAAGTATCATAGTATTCTCTTATAAATTCAATATTCGGATTTTTGAATATATATACAAAGTATAAATCTAAATTAATAGTTTTGTCATTTATGTGTCGATAAGTATCTAAATAATGTTTATGATATTCTAAATCGTCACAATACAAACATAATATTTTATAAGTATCAAAATATTTTTCCAAAGAATATCTAGTATCTATATCGGGAAAATCATAAACTGTTTTATAAAACAAATGTGGATATTTATCAATAATCTGTTTTATAATAGTCATTTTATCAAATTTTAATTCTCGTTTTGATTTGAATATTTGAACTAATAATAAATCCGCAAATACGCGATATGATTTTATTATATTATCCAATACTTCATAATCTAAAATATACATAATATCTTCTACTTCAAATAATTCAATATTGTAAATTATATTAGTGATATAGAGTGGATATTTAGATTGGTGCTCTTTCTGGCTACTGACGAATTTTTTTAGAATATTTCTAAATAATTCTCTTTCATTTTTATATAACAAATATTCAAAGACATTATATATTGTAAAATCATCCAAATCCAATCTAAATTCATAAATTATTTTTTCAGTTACAATATAATAAAGTAAATCATAAATCTTTAATTGTATGCTCCTTTTTATAATATATTCTATACTATTATAATTAGTATTATCTACAAGGTATTTTAACATTGTAACATATTTTTCTTGGAAAAATAGTCTGGCATAAAGATTGTAATAATAACTATTATTAGGAATTAAATTTTTTTCATACAAATATATAAAATCGTCAAATCTTTTCTTCCTTATCATTTTAGTTATGTATCTACTGAAGAAATTCTCCTTATCTTCATATTTGTTAAATACAGACTTGCTATTATTATTAGATAAAATACATATCACTTCATTATAATCTTCTATATAATCCTTCTCTAAAATAAAGTATAACAGAATATTTTGTGCTTCATTTTTAAGTGCATACCTATAATGTTTTTTATTGAATTCCGTTTCATATTTTTGTATTTCTATATATTTTTCTAAATTATCTTTTTCAATTACTTCTATAAGTTTTTTATTCATATTTTCATAAGATTACATATTACATATTTTTATATTATATTCAATTTTATTTATATAGTTATTCTAGAATTATGAATCTATAGATTCTTTACATAGTTAGAATTATAGATTCATAATTCTTTACATAGTTAGAATTATAGATTCATAATTCTTTACATAGTTAGAATTATAGATTCATAATTCTTTACATAGTTAGAATTATAGATTCATAATTCTTTAATAACTAAAGTTTTCTTTTGATGAACAAAAAAATAAAAGTATAACAGTAATAATCCCGCGACAATATAATAAGTTAGTAGTATAATATAAATAATAGGCATTTATATAAGTTTATTTCCATATATTTAAATATTTTATAATAAATAATGAATCATATTGGAGAGAAAGAGTTAGGTTTAGAGGAATTAGTAGATACTTTATTTAATAATCCTCCGAAAGACCCTAAATCATTTGGTATTTCATTTGTAAATAAAGATAGTATTACTGATTTAAAAGAGGTATTTGAAAATTTATTAATACTTTTCACAGAGGGAATGAAAATTCTATATGGGAATAATGGAACAGTTAATTTAGATATTTTAACAGAAAATGATATAAATAATTTCAATAAATATATGAATAGTATAGGATTGAAATTATTAGTAGATATTAGAGTATTAGAGGAAGGAATAAATCAAGATTATAGTAAGTTTAAATATACAAATATTAATATTACTAGCCGAACTAAATTAAATGAATTAAAATTACCATTCTTAACAAAAAGTAAAGTTTACATTATTTCATTTGATTTTATTTAATTTAAATTCCTTCGTAAATTTATTATATATTATTATAATATATGACAAAGAAAAATCCATTAAATAGGCAACCTATTCATTATGCTTGTATAAAAGGAGATATTAAAAAAGTAAATCAATTAATGAAAGAAAAAGGTTTCAAATTAAATGTTAAAGATATAGATGGTTTTACACCTATTATGTTTGCTTGTCACCACGGGCATTTAAATATTTTCAATAAATTATTAAAAGTAAAGGGTGTAAATATAAATATGAGGACTTATAATGGTAAAACTTGTTTAATGTTGGCAGCACAAAAAGGACATATTAAAATTGTTAATAAATTATTATCTCTAGGAGCAAAAACGCAATTTAAAGAAAGAAAAAGGACAAAAAGGTCTTGTAGGACAAGAACCGCTTATAATATGGCGAGAATGTGTGGACATAATAATATTGTTAAAAAATTAAGTAAAAAAAAAAATAGTAAGGTTCAAAAAGCAAAAAAAAAAGTGATAAGTAATAAGCAAAAAGGTGGTTCTACCACTGGTAGTTGTGATACTTTACAAAATTGTTGGGAATGTATAAATCCGGGTTGTACAGACAAAGGTATAGGTGTGTTAAAAACCGCTTTAGAAGGAAGTAACTATTTTAATGCTATAATTAATTCGGCAGGTGAATATCCTATGTTTGATATTTCGTTAAAAGAGATTGATTTAAACCAATTTTTAGAAAAAATTAAATTGAAAGAAGTAATGTTAAATTTTTTATTACTAAAATTAGAAATAGAAAAGAGTATTTTAACTATAAATTACTCTACTGTTGGTGGAAAAGAAATAAATTTCATAATAAAATTAAATATTAGAAAATCAGTGCTTCCCGATGAAATTAAAAGTGCATCACTGCTTGGAAAAATTACTAGAAAAATAGCTAAAAAAATGGCGAGGTCTATAACTGTTTGGGTATTGGGTCAAGAAGATATTACTATAGACTTTAAAATATCAATACCAAAAATACAAATATATAATAAAAGTGATGATACTATGGTCGAAAATATATCTGTGATAAAAATTTCTTTGACAATGGGTTTAAAAATACAAGGTATTATTACAATATTTAGATCTGTTGCTTTAAGCCGTATAATTGCATTGAGTTCAAAAGTCGAAAATTTAAAGGTGGCAGCAAAACCTCTTGAAAGCCTTGGTGTTCCATACTATACAAAAATGTATAACACTATTAAGAGTAAAATAACAAACGAAGACATTACAGATAACATTTTTATAATTATAGGGATATTTTTAAATGATCCTCATTATGAAATTGCTAAAAACTCTGTACACGAATATGAAACAGAAACAGAAAATTATACAGCTAATTATTACAAAAAAATTTTAATTGAACTATATATATTGTACAATCCGGATAAAATAAACACTTTACAGGTTTCATATTATACTTTCGATAAGCTTTATCAAATGATAAAAGTTGGTAAAGGGGATTTAAATTTATTATATGATTTTTGTAAAACAGATGTAATAGAAAGAAAAGTAGAATATTCTTTTACTATAGACGAAGATGGATCGAGTATGGGAGGTGTAACCTTGAAAATAGGCGAAGCAAAAAAATTAACTATTGATGATTTTGTAAAAAGTTTTAAAGGTCAACTTATAGATAATTCGAATCCAAGAGTAGAAGACTATGAAATATCATTTTATTATGATACTGGTGGTGATTATTTATCCCAAGATATAAGTAGCTTATACCCGGTATTAGAGCTAGTATTTAAGCTATATAATAATTTTATCAATTCAACTATTAGTGCATAATTAGAAGATATTACCGCAGAGACTGGAGCATAATTTAAGTGTCGAACTTTAAAAAGGAGCAAAAGTATAAAAAAAATATTTTAGTTAAATAACAATATTGTTAGTTTATAATATAAAAAGTATATTTATCAAAACAATAAATCCTTAAATTTATTTTCTAACTATATTATAAATGTCAACAAAAAAAAAGTCTAAATCTTGTTCTGCTTGCCAGGATATTGTTGCTTGTTCTAATTGTCACGGGTGTAAAGTATGTGCGAAATGTGTAGATTGTACCAATTGTCATTGTTGTGTTAAATGTGTAGATTGTGAAAAGTGTGATAGTTGTCAAAATTGTAAAAAAAGTAAAGGATGTAAATCTTGTACCGATTGTTCCAATTGCGAAGGATGTAAAAAATGCTCTTGCTGTAAAGATTGTGTCAAATGTGATACTTGTTGCGATTGCTCAAATAGTGCGAATTGTAAGAGTTGTTCAAAATGTAAAGACTGCGTAGACTGTGGAAATTGTGTTAACTGTAAAGAATGCGGTAAGTGTAAAGATTGCCTCAATTGTAAAACTTGCGATAACTGCTCTAACTGTAAAAAATGCGATAATTGTGTCGATTGTAAAAAATGTAAAGATTGCGTTAATTGCGTAAACTGTGTAGACTGTGTCGACTGTGTCGATTGTGAAGGTTGCGTAGGTTTAAAAGGAGCAAAAGGTGTAAAGAAATAAAAATCAAACTAAAATATATAAAAAATGAAAAATAAAATATATAAAAAATAAAATATATAAAAAATAAAACAATATTGTTAGTTTATAATATAAAAAGTTTATTATAATTATATTATATGGTAAATTGGATATTTGATTTAGATAATACATTATATCAACAACCCTATAATAAATTTAATTACAATAAACTTTTTCATTCCAGAATACTTAATACAAAATTAAAAGCATTACAAGGTAAGAAAATTATGTTTACCAATGGTAATTTATTTCATACTTTAAGGTGTATAAAGTTATTAAAAATGGAAAGATTATTTCATAAGATATTATGTAGAGAGTTAACTGGTTTTAAACCAGAATTTAATTCATATATAAAATTATATCATTATGCGAATATAGGTATAGATGAACCGTGTATTTTCTTTGAAGATACAGTGGAAAACTTAGTAGAGGCAAAAAGATTTAAATGGAAAACAGTTTTAATAGGTGATTTTAATAAAGATATATTGGATAGATATCCGCAAATAGATTTATTATTTCCAGATATTAATACTGCGTTAGATTATTTTTTAGATACCTAAATTAAATTCTATGTATATAGTAAGTATGTCTAAGAAAAAAAATGGAGTAAAATGTGTATTTAAGAAGGACGATTTTAATAGTGCGGACGGAATGTTAACTTATGTATGGGGACCTAGTTTATGGCATTTTCTTCATACTATGAGTTTTAATTATCCCATTAAACCTACCAAAGAAGATAAGAAAAACTATATGAATTATATAAAATCATTAGAGCATATATTACCTTGTAGATATTGTAGGGAAAATTTAAAAAAAAATCTTAAAAATACAAATTTCTCTATGAAAAAAATGAAGGATAGAGAAACATTTTCCAAATATATTTATGACCTTCATAATCATATTAATACTATGTTACTTAAGAAAAATACTATTAGTTATGAAGAAGTTAGAAGCAGATATGAGAATTTTAGGTCTAGGTGTAGTTCAAAAAAAGCAGAAAATAATAATAATAATAATAAGAATAATAATAATAAAAATATAAAAGGTGTAAACAATATTAAATTTAGTTGTAAGAGAACTAAAAAGTGTATGAAAATGTGTAAATGTATGAATAAAAAAAAAAAAGAAAAAGGATGTACTACTCCTTTGAATGGAGTTAAATCCAAATGTTTAATTCGAATTGTTCCTTTAAAAAGTAAGAAAAAAACATTTAATATGGATCCAAAATGTATGACAACTGTTAATAATAAAAATTGATATTATTTTATATATGAATATGAATAATTTAACACCAATAACATTTGAAATAGAAGATTCAACAAATTGGCAAAAATTCTTGGATGAAGAAGGGTATGTAGTTATAAAAGATATATTATCAACAGAAGAAAACAATACTGTATTTAATTTATTTAGGAATGATATAAATTCAGTATCTTCTGCGTTTGATATTTCAGATTCTTCGACATGGAAAATAGAGAATACTCCTTTAATGTATGGAAATGGAATGGGTGTTTTCAATGGTTTCGGGCAATCTAATTTTATGTGGGAATTGAGAACCAATCCCAAAATTCAAAATATATTTAAAAAAGTTCATAATTGTAAAGAATTAGTTACTAGTTTAGACGGTTTTTCGTTATTTGTTAATAAAAATCAAAAATCTAAATCTTGGTTACATATAGACCAAAACCCAGTAAATACTATTTATTCAGTTCAAGGTTCCTATAATTTATTTGAAGTAGGAGAACAAGATGCTGGATTTATTGTAATTCCTAAATCTCACTTAACTTATAAACCGGAAGTGAAACATAAAAAGGATTGGATTATGGTTGACCAAGAAGAGTTTATTGGTTCTGCTACAAAATTAGTAATTCCTAGTAATTGCTTTACATTATGGAATTCAAAACTTATTCACGCTAATGTAGGAATTCCTAAAACCAACCAAACAACACAAGAACGTATTAATAGATTAACTGCTTATATTACCTATATACCAAAAGAAAAAAGGTCTCAAGAAATATTAATAAAGAGAATCGAAGCTTATAAAAATGGAAAAACGACTTCACATTGGGCAAATAAATGCGAACTTAAAACATATCCATTTGGATTTAAAATAAGATATGAATCAAGGGGATTTTTAAATATAATTCCTAAATTAAATGACAACGGTGAAATACCTATGGAAAGATTAAATTTATTATAAATTATGTTTTATTACTACTGCGTTTTCTTACTACTGCACGTTTGCTTATACTTTATTTTTTCTTTTTAATTATTTTAATTTATAATTATTTAATTTTATACTAATTTAAAAGTTATTTCACAAATTCATTATAAAATGACAACTATTTTAAAAAGAGTTTCTAGCTATATATTAAATAAAAATAATAATTTTTTTAGTCAAAGTTTAACTAGTAGTATTTACAATATAGAAAAAATAGAATTAAATAATCAAAATGAAAATATAATTCGAGGTGGAAAAGACAAATATGAACTTTTAAATCAAGGTTTAGAAGGAATAAACCAAATTGGTATTATTGGTTGGGGTTCTCAGGCACCCTCTCAATATCAAAATATCAATGATACTTTAAGGTCTATAGGTTCAAATATAGATTTAAAGATAGGATTGCGAGAACATAGTAATTCGTATAATAAAGCATTACAGACAAAAGGAGTTAATGAATGTAATATTGGGGAAATGTATGAAGTATTAGAGGAATCAGATATGAATATTTTATTAATATCGGACGCAGCCCAATGTGATAATTATGAAAAGATATTTGAGAGGTTAAAACCAGGTTCTACTTTAGGATTATCTCACGGTTTCCTATTAGGACATTTAAAAAATGAAAACAGATATTTCCCAGAAGATATAAATGTGGTAATGATGGCACCCAAAGGAATGGGTCCTTCTCTTAGGAAATTATATTTACAAGATAAGGGTATTAATTCCAGTATTGCGATAGAACAGGATATAGACGGTAAAGCAATAGATAGGGCAATTTCTTGGGGTATTGCTTCAGGTTCCCCGTATATTTTCGAAACAAGTATGGAAAGGGAATATATAAGTGATTTATTTGGAGAAAGGGCAATTTTATTAGGGGGTATTCACGGAATAGTAGAATATTTATATAAGCAAATGATAAGATTTAATGCGAAAGATAAGGCATTTATAATGGCTAGTAAGAATTTAACTACTTTAATAAGTGATAGGATTTCACAAAAAGGATTATTAGGTTTATATAATTCGCTAAGTTATGGAGATAAGTTAATTTTTAGAGATAATTATGAAAAAAGTTATGTTATTTGTAAAGAATTATTTAATGAAATTTATGAAGAGGTAGCAAGTGGGAATGAAATAAGAAGTGTAATATTAAATGTAGATAAACCAATGAGTAAAGTAGATAATGGTGAAATGTGGCAAATATGTAAAAAGTTAGAGGAAAATAATTATAAAGATTATACTGATAAAAAGACAATAGATTTTAGTTTTGACGTTTATTTACAAGACGATTATTATTTTATGTATCATATTTGTCCTCGTACTGCTGGGGTTTATATAGGTGGTATGATGGCACAAATAGATATTCTATTGGAAAAAGGGTATTCTTATTCTGAAATAATAAACGAGACAATTATAGAAGCAACTGATTCATTAAATCCATATATGAATGAGAAGGGAATCGCACATATGATAGATAATTGTTCTACAACGGCTAAATTAGGTGCGAGAAAATGGGCTCCTAGATTAGAGAGTTTATTGGAACAGAATATGTTTAATGATCAAGGAAAATTGGGAGATATAAATAAATTTACAGAGCATAAAATACATAATGTTGTAGAAGAATTATATAAGTATAAATGAATTTATTGTCAAAGATTTATTGTCAAAGACTTATATATCGTCAATTGACTTATATAAATTTATAGTATTAATATATATATGTCAATATTATCAGATGTATTTTATAATTATTTATTTGGTATGAAAAAAATGAAGGAGATAAAAAAAAATGATACTGATAAATTTTATTATTTATCATTAATCAAAGAAACAGAAGGTTGGTCTATACACGGTTTATGGCCACAATATAATAAAAACCAATATCCTTCATTTTGTAGAGAAGTCAATTTTGATATAAATAAATTGGAACCAATATTAAAAGATTTAAATGAGAAATGGTATAGTGAAGATAATAAAAATGAAAATTTTTGGAAACACGAATGGGAGAAACATGGAAGTTGTATGTTTACAGAATTAGACGAATTTGAATATTTTGAAAAAACATTAGAATTATTTGATACTGCTTTACAAATAGATTTACCTGGTGATTTTTATAATGAAGAAACTAAAAAATGTTTAATACCCCTTACATTAGATTTTAAATTTGATATATGAATTATTAACTTCATTTTTTTACGTTGGTTGTCATTTAATTTAAAATCCATTTTTTAATATGTTGTAGTTTTATATTCTTATAAATTTTCATTTCTCCTTCCTCTTTATCTGTATCATATTCTACTATATCAAACGTATTTTTATTTTTCCTTTCAATACAACCTTGTATTATTTTTTCTTCGTCATTGTCTTTATTTTTATTTTTTTCTTTATTTTTATTTTTGTCTTTATTTTTATTTTCTTTTTTATATTGAACTATATCTCCAACATTTATATTATTTGTTTTAATTAATTTATAATCATTTAATCTACACGGGTAAGGGGTAGGTTTATTATATCCATAAAATATTATTTTTTCAGTTTTTTGAATATTTTTAGTATTTTTATTTTTTTTAAACCATAAATATAATTCAAACAGATAATTATCATTTTTTAAATAACAATATGGTGGAATATATATATTATTTAATGGTATAACAACATTATTTAATGAATTATCGTCAATTAGAATTGTATTTTTATGATTAAAAATTTTAGAATAAAATTTATTTTCATATAAAAAATCTAAATTTTTATTAGGTAATCCGTTAAAATTAGATAAAGTAAATTTTTTATCATTTTTAATATCATTAAATTTTGTTATTTTATGATCATAATAAGTTCTACCAATTATAACATTTAACTTATTATATATTTCTTCTGGTAATATTTTTTTTAATAATATTTCTATATATTTATCTGTTCCCGCTGACCATATACCAACATTAAAGTTTTCTATACAATATCTTAACAAGAAGATAGCATAGTTTCTTATATATATAGTTCCTAATTGATCCTCTTTATTTATTCTTTGTGAAAAAAGTTTATATTTTGTATTTTTATCTGCTCTTAATACTTGTGTATGACCTTTTTCTTCATATACCATATGAATTAAAGTTTGGTCTAAATCAAAAATAACACATAATTTATTTTTATCATTATTTTTTTTTTTAATTACTATATTATTACCTGCTTTATTAGTTTTAATTTTATTTACAATCATTTTTTTTTTGTATCTTTTGTTTTTTTTTACTGATGATTTTTTATTAAAACTTTTTTTTTTCATTATATATATATAATATATTTAAACTAAATAAGAATAAATTAAATCATTTTCATCGATTTTCTTAAAATTAAAATTATTTTCTCTAAGTTTTTCTTCTAATTCTAAATTATATTTAGTTTCTAAACCTACTAATACATTTCCATAATTTTTATTAGTTTTTTTAATATATTCAAATCTGGTAATATCGTCTTTTGTACCTAAAACATTTATAATAAATTTCTTAAGTTCTTTAGGTTTCTGTGAAAATTCTATAATATAATAATGTTTTAGACCTAAATAAATCAAGTTTTTCTCTAATATTTCCGGATATCTCATAATATCATTATTTCCTCCAGATAAAATACATACAATATTTTTATCTTTTATTTCCTCTTTATCTAAATAATTTAACGCACTAACACTTAAACAACCTGCTGGTTCTAATATAATACCTTCTTCTTGATATAAATTTATCATTTCGTGGCATAATAAACCATTATCTATTACTTTTATATCGTCTAGAGATAAAATATTTTTAGTAATATCAAAATTAATACCTCCTACCTTACCTACACTTGCCCCGTCAACAAAAGTATCCAGGTTTTTTATTTGAAAAGGTTTACCTATATTAATTGCTTGATACATAGAATCGGCACCTTTTGGTTCAACACCTATAATTTTTTTATTTTTATAGAAACTTCCTAAACCGGAAATTAAACCTCCTCCTCCAATTGAAGATATAATAATATCTGGGTCTATATCTTGTGAAATCTCATATCCAAGAGTTCCTTGTCCTTCAATAATATCCAAATCATTATAAGGATGGATAAATAATGAATTATTGGAATCTGAAAATTCTATTGCTTTTTTTAAACATTGGTCAAAATCATTACCATATCTAATAAGTTCCATATCAGAATTCCCGAAATTTTTAATTCTACCTATTTTCTGTGAAGAGGCTATATTGGGAACGTAAATAGTACTCTTTAAATTTAATAAATTACACGCGTAAGCAACTCCTTGAGCGTGATTTCCAGCACTCGCACATACAATATGATTTCTTACAGTTTCTTTATTAGTTTTATTAGTAATCAAAGATTCCGTCGATTCCTTCAAGTTTTTTGCTTGTGATTTTTGATCTAAACTTTTTCCTTTATTAGAAATCATAGTTTCCTTCAAGTTTTTTGCTTGTGATTTTTGATCTAAACTTTTTTCTAAAAAGTTTTTAATAATTTTATTTAATGAACCACGGATTTTAAATGACCTTGTTTTTTGTAAATCTTCTCTTTTTAGATAAATATTTGCTCCGTATTTTCTTGATAAACGCTCATTAAATTCTAGAGGTGTTTTATTAATGAAGGGTTTTATTTTATAGTATGATTTTATAATATTATCAATTTTAGGCATATATTATTTTAGTATAAAAATGTTAAATTATGAATTTAAAAATTAAATTTATTTTAAATTATATAATGAAAAAAAACTGCCCCCTGTTTTTAATAAATAGAAGACAACGCCCTGAAAGATTATTACATACAATAAATGAATTAAATAAAGTAGGATTAACAGATTATATTATAAGAAAAGAGGCGTGCGATGTAGAAAGAGCAAAAGAATTAAAATATGAATATATAAATGAAGAAGTGGTTGATAATATTGAAAGAGAGTTAAAAAGTTGTAATATTATACCAAAATGGGAAGGTGTTGCTTGTGCCATATCACATATGGAATTATGGAAAAAAATAGTAGAAGAAAATATGAAATACGCTATTATATTGGAAGACGATAATGAAATATATGATATAGATAAATTTAACTGGGTTTATCATAAAGCGTTAAAAAAAATAAAAAAGGGCGAACATTCTTCATTATTTATATCATTATGTTCTAATACAAGACCCGAATTTAAATATTTTATAGAAGAAAATATATATAAACCTACCGGTTTCTTTACAGGGACATCATTTTATTTTATAAACCTTGTAGCAGCAAGGGATCTTATAAAGAAACTT
>Ga0222718_10002123_pt1 | contig 18076 bp, 26 predicted proteins | sample C33_27DmetaG_FD_165045 | JGI IMG/M metagenome (GOLD analysis project Ga0222718, IMG submission 165045) | Estuarine water microbial communities from San Francisco Bay, California, United States - C33_27D | ecosystem: Environmental > Aquatic > Marine > Unclassified | place: USA: California... | reverse complement strand
TATGAAAGCGTTGTATCTGTACCAAACGGGGCAGTCATGAAGGTTGTCGATGGTCAGATAAGTCCAGAAGAAGATAATAAATTCAAGTTCTTATGGGCAGCTAAGAAAAAAATAGAAGCGGCTGCTCGTATCATTATTGCCACCGATGCTGATGGTGCTGGTCAGGCAATGGCGGAAGAGATTGCCCGTCGTATTGGCAAGGATAGATGCTTCAAAATAGATTACCCAGAGGGATGCAAGGACGCCAATGACGTGCTGCTCAGGCAAGGTAAAGAGGGTGTCGATGATGTCGTCATGGGGGCAAAGCCTTGGCCTGTCGCAGGTCTCTACGATGCTTCTCATTTCTATGATCAGATCGATGAGATCTATGAGAAAGGTATGGGTCGTGGCGAGAGTACAGGATACGACAACGTAGATGAATTGTACACTGTGGTGGCTGGTCAGCTCACCGTTGTGACAGGTCACCCATCCTCTGGTAAGTCTGAGTTTATAGATCAGATCATGGTGAACATGGCACAGGAAGTTAATTGGAAGTTTGCTATCTGTTCATTTGAAAACGAACCACGTCTTCACATTGCCAAGCTCATCAGTAAATACATCCGCAAGCCTTTCTTTGAGGGGGCAATGGATCGCATAACAACAGATGAATTACGCAAGGGAAAAGAATTTGTTCAATCGAACTTTTCCTTTTTATATCAAGCAGATGGATCGATGTCCACGGTTGGAAGTATTATCGAAAGACTGAAGGTAGCAGTACTACGTCATGGTGTTCGAGGGGCTATCATTGATCCGTATAACTACATTCAAAGAGACAACAACGTAAGTGAAACAGAATGGATATCAGACATGCTGACACAGCTTCGCGTGTTTGCTCAATCACATGGTATACATCTTTGGTTTGTGGCACACCCAACTAAGATGATGCGAGGTGCCGATGGCAAGGTGCCAGCACCAAAGGGTTATGATATTTCTGGTAGTGCTGCGTGGTTTGCAAAGGCTGATGTTGGACTAACAGTGCATAGACCTAACCCATCTAACTCACCCGTGTCTGAGATACACATATGGAAGAGTAGGTTTTCGTGGGTTGGCAAACAAGGTGAGACAGAACTAGAGTTCAGTGTGCCTACATCCACATACAAGAAGCACATCCCTGATCCTATACTTGATGCACCAACTCATTTCAGTGAGGTGGATAATGATCTACCAGACTTCCTTGAGTAGAAAGCTTCTTGTCGTACATCATGGCGACAAAGGCCCAGTGGTCAGGGTCTTTGTCGATGGTGTTGAGGTTGCGTTTATCGATCTAAACACGAGGGAAACGCTGCGACTTATAAGCAACTTAACAGATAAGCTAATCGAAACCGTTTGACCTATTCATACTTGAATGCTAGATCTTGCGATAGGATATTGTTTGATACCCATATATTGACAATTTTCTCCACTCTGAACTAGGCCACCTTCGGGTGGTCTTTTTTTTATTAATACTTTTTATATTTTAATTTGCCTTTGGAGTACTCTCCACGAGATCCTCTAAAAACAATTTGATCTAATCCACCAGTTGAACCTCTGCGTTCTTGCATTGGTATCATGGCTTGAACCTTTTCAATAACTAAGTCATCGCCATCTTTTAAGTTTGCAGAAGGATCAGCGTGACCTTTAATTTTATCAGCGTAAGCATTCATAGTTTTCTCAAACTCCAAAGCAGTTTGTAAGTTGCTTACTTCAATGTCTGCTATAATAATTGCTCTTAGTTTAGCCATATTTTTTCTCCACTACTTAATTAATGTAATCGTTATTGCATTAATAATATGATTAGTCAAATAAAAAGGACAGGGAAGAGCGGTCACTCATTCCCTGCCAGTTACCATTAGTCTGAGAGGCAAACCTACCCGAGGGATTACAGACTAATGTATAGTTATCTTTACATCGTTAACATTGATTTCATTAAGCATTTGATGAACCATTGCAGCTATTAATGCAAAGTCATCATTCATATTGTAGGCTATAACGATGTTCACAATCAGATCGCAAACCTGTGTCGGGTTGGCTGATTGAGGTAGCTTTAAAACTAACTCTAATATTTCTTCTGGAGTTAACTCTTTTTCCAAATCACATCTCGTGCTATAGTTATTTTAATTGCTCCAAACTGGGCGGCTTTCGCCGCCCCTTTTTTAGAAATCAAGAAGCTCTTTAGTTACAGTATCTTTGATGCGTCTGCGTAGCAAGCTTTCACATTTGGCAAAGTTACTTTGAACAGATAGCACTGGCTCATCTGATGTCTCGTAAGACATGACCCAAGCATCCTCGTAGGTTGCTTCCTTGTTCTTTACAGATAGGGCAACGACTGCCCATGCACGTATGCCAGCTTCGTTGATGCGCTTGAGCTTACGTTCCTGAGCATTCATTACAAACCGCATTCCATCACCTGCCTTGATAGTTGATATGCCAGCGTCATAAACTTTCTTTGACCAAGTGATCGGGATGTCTACCAGATGTTTCCATTCGTATGACTTACGAACCCTATCCACATTAAGCGAACCTTCCATGTTGGGATTTGCTATCCAGTTAAGTGAAGGAAAGGCACTGGACAGTTCGCTCTCAGCATTGATACGCGACGCATCTTTAGCTTTTGATAGCACTGTCTGGTAACCTTCAGTGTCCCTGTTGATGTTTCTCAAGGACTGGATACGCTGAACCAACTGAGACCCATATCTCTGAGCTAACTCTGCATCCTCTTTAGGAATGTAATTGAATGCCTCTGGACACATGCCTTTAAGCACGTCCTTCCAACCAAACTGTCTTGGGTCAGACACAATTTCTTTCTTGTGATCAGCCTCAAAGCCATAGGCTTCAAAGTATTTATCTAACGCCCTAGATGTGTAGCGTATTGCATGATAGTTGTTTACCATAGTTTCTCTATTCATTTTGAAATCCTCTCTGAACTCTTTTGTTTCTTGATAGTTGGCTTGTCTTGCGCCATTTGCTGTAATTATTATCATCGAATTAGTTCAATTGAACTTAGTGCCTTGTTACCCATCTGGTCGCAACTTTGGACGCACACTGAGTGCGTATGTGCCTGATGAGAACGGGGTTCGTTTACAATACATCATGATCTCCTTGCCATATGTATCAGCAAGCACATCGTACAGATCGTCAAGAACATCATTGCCCATAGCTTCGTAACATGCATGCTCACTGGGGAAGATTGCAGTGGTCGATACATCTTGGCCTTCAACAACGTACTCAATAACAAGCAGCGTATAAAATAATTTAAACATTCTTTTTTTCCTTTCTCTTTCTTGCTTCTTCTGGTGTCTCTCCATACTGAGGACGCCCACCAAATTTCTTAGATATTTTCTTCATTATCTCAGGGTCTCTAAACATCGGATCACTTTTGTGATTTTCGCTAGAGACAAGATCTCTCCAGCACTGCCCGTATGCTTCTTCAAATGGTATACCTAGAGATATTAATGCTCGTAATGTTTCTATATTCATAACCTCTCCTTAAAAAGGTGGCTCCTCATCTTCGTAAGGTAACCACACAATATCGTAATTAAAAATTGCTAAAATAAAACCTCGTAAATCATGAGGCCAAACTTCATTATTCATTATAAACTCCAAGTTTTCGCATCCAGTTTTTAGCCATCATGTAGCCAGATAGCTTTAACATTTTCGCTATCTTAGTATAGTTTACTCCATGTTTTTCACGCGCATTCTTTAGATATGCGCGAGCTAAATCATCCATATGCTGACGAACATCCATGTCATCGCGTAGTTGTATCTCAGGCTTATTAGCCGTAGCTCTTTTTTGATCTGTATTTACTGACACATCTTCATCGTTTATGATTATTTTTATTTCCATCTTTTAATCCTTTGGGTATGGAAGTATTGAGTACCTCAATAACTTTATAAGTTCTTTGCGTCGTTTTTTTTTGGCGTTGAACAGGACGTACCTATGCTTCCTTGGTCGATCCACATAGTAAACATTCTCTTCGCCATACTTGTCTTTGATTTGCTGCATGTTCATGCCCCGTGCATATGTGCTGTGATGCTTGTTCTCCATGCCCCTGATCTTCGGGTCTTTGAACTTGGAAGACAAACCACAGTAGAAAAAGTTTGCTGCTTGATATGATGTGCCGACGTGACCAGCTTCTATTTCTGCGAACGTCACAATGATTTCTTTGTCTACCCATTTGAGAGACTTTGATATCAAGAAGCTTGATGAGTTCTTAGGCGCTTCATCCATTGTCCATAAGCGTGTTATCTCATAAACATTGTCAGCTTCATCATCACCACACACACCACGTCGTAGCGTGGTCGAGCTGCTTACCCCGTAGGTAATAGCACCTATCATCTTCTCTCCATAGAACAGGCCGAATGCCGCACTGATTGGCGGCACTCTACCCATGTAATGTTTGTCGATAACAACTGGCATTACAGATCTTCGGGTGGTCGGCATTACTTTTAGGTCTTTGATATCCATCATATACTCCACCATCCTAATGCTGCACCCACTGACCAGAGGATGCAGATTGATATTGCTGCCGCACTATATACCATGAGACCACCTACGTTTTAAGGTAAGTGGTCTGACCCCACGGTGCTGGTGAGCCATCTTCCCAACAGGATACCCATAGTGTCGGGTAATGTGGTTGATGTGGGTAGTCATCGACGCACATGTCCGTGAGATACACCATGTTATCTACTGGCATATTGTTGTCTTCGATGTACTGGAACACAGGAGATACCCGTGTACCACCACGCCCACCGATCTCAATCTTCTCAACCTCTTCACCCTGTTCGTATCTTCGAACGGTCTGGATCTTGGCATCGCATGTGATCACGGTGATAGACTGAGGCTTGATGTCTCGACTGATAGCGTTCAGCTCACCAAGGAAGAAGGACATATCATGCTTCGTTACAGAGCCGCTTGTATCGACACCAACCACGAGGTCACCCGCGCCGATCTTGTGTATCGATGGGGCAACGATGCCTTGCATGTGGAACATCTTCTTCTGGGGCTTGCGATAGCTGTAGTCATCTGGCTGATCGCCACCGATAAATCTCTGCATCACATCACGCCAGTCAACTTGGCTGCGCTTCATGCGTTCGATCAAGTCCTTGATAGCGGCTGGTAGATTACCCACTGCCTTAGCACCAGATGCAGCCATCATAATCTTGGCATCGATGTTTGCTTCCATCTGATTTTTCTCTGCATCAGACGGCTTGTTGCCATCATCATTAGATGCGTCGATCACAGAACCCATAGCCGCAGCATCACCAAAGCGTTCTTTCGCATCGTCGGGTAGTATGTTAAAGATAGCTTCGGCACTCATGCCTTTGTACTGTGGATCAACAAGGCCACCGCTTGGCAAGGTAAACCCAGCGTCCACAAGTATGTCGTTGATTGCAAAGTCAGTGGCGATATTCCAAAGCTCAGGGTCACGCTCACCACGACGCAGCATGTGCTTGAATGTTACATGCAATACCTCATGAGCCATGACACCTACGGTCTCTTCCTGATCCATGCCATCGACAAACGACGGTGACCACAAGATAGACTTGCCATCTGTACACATGGTCGGGATGGTTTCTTCTGGTTTCACTTCCATTGACAGGGCAAGCGAACCAAAGAACGGGTGCTTGACCACAAGTCTTGTGACCGCCCGTGATACTTTCATTTGAGCATCCATTACTCCAACTCCTTCATTACATCTTCTAATTTATTTATATTTCTGTGAACCGTAGAGAATACATCGTCCATCATGTTCTCGATATCCTGATGAATTGTACGATTGCATTTACTTTTGATGCACCTGATTGCAGTCCAGTCCATATGACCCACAACATTCTTTGTCCTACAAAAAGGACAGATAATTATTTTACTCATTCCACTCTCCGAAAAAAGTTCAATAGAACTAAAAGCTAAAATGGAACCGTTCATATTGACGTGTATGAACGGTTCACTGATTAAAGAATAAGGTTCTTACCAGTCTTCATGATCCATTCGCGGATCGCCTTGGACTGCTTGAGTTCCTTGGTGCGATTGACACCGTCCTTGACAACGAACGCAGCGAACTCTTGCTGTGGTAAACGCTCAAGGTATTTGATCACGTTGTCCACGTTCTTTGTACTGATGCGTGATGATACAGCCGCACAGATCGCGTAAAGAACTGCTGGGTCAGACGGTACGTCAGCCATCATAGGATTGGCTATCAGCTCATCAATGTCTGGCACACTCTCGTACATCTTGAGGAAGCCAGTGAAGTCAGCCGTAGCTGCACGTCCAACCTGACCAGCGATTGCCTCAAGCTCATTCACGGGATCAAGACCCCATGATAGGATTGTACTGACACGCTCCCATGATCTGGGAGACGGGCAAGCATTGGCATCCCGATCAAATTTGTGCAGCCAGTCAGGGCGAAACCGTAGGAATGCACACACCTTCTCATTGATACGCTTGGTGTAGTAGTAGGCAATCGTATCTTCTAGGTCAGCTTCAATCTCCAGAAACATCAGACGATCTTTTAGATGAGACGGCATGCTGTTTGTACCAGCGCGGTCAGACATACGGTTACCAGCCGCAACGATCACCCAGCCATCAGGTAAGTGATAAGACCCAATGCGTCGCTCGTTGACTACCTGAGCTGCAATGTTCTGGTTGGACACTGGGGCTTGTGGTAGCTCGTCAAAGAACAGGATACCCTCGCCACTGGTGGGCATCCAGTCAGGACGCTTACGCACCATGCTCTCGCCATCGTCGGATGGTAAGGCCCAACCGCCTAGCTCTCCAGCATCATACTGTGCCAGTGACACGATCTCGCAGCCGATCTTACGCTTGGCTGCAATGTCCTTGATTAGAGTTGTCTTACCGATGCCAGCTCCTGACATCAGATATGGCACGACGTATTGTGCATCGCGTCCGTCTTTGAGACCCATAGCAAATTCAATTGCTGCCTCAGTGATTGCTTGCGCTTGAGATAATTTCATGATTGTTCTCCACTCTCTCTGTGTTTGATTATAGTTACTAGATTTTGTATTCGCACCGACGTATCCTCAATGTGGATTTTGTCGGAGTTCAAGCCAGTGCGCTGTTGGTTTAGGACAGCGGCACTATGCTCTTCCTGAGCTTCGACTAGATTGTCCTTCAGCTCATCAAGACTTCTATCTGCATAAAAATCTATCAACCTTTGATTATATTCTTTGATGTATTGTTCGACATCCATCTGTTTCATTACAGCCCCCAGTTGTTTGCACATATCGGGCCAATGCCCATCTCAATTGATATAGGATCAGTCAGCTCTCTGCCGCAGCATGAGCATCGTCCAGTAGCCTTGCCATGTTGCACGGCCTCACCTCTAGGATTGGCAGCAACCCTCACTACAGCGTCTGCTGTGGAAGTGTGGCAGCTACTAACGGGTACGAATTGACCTGTCATGATCTTGCCTTGGTAGTCAGGACCGCGCTTGATGTAGACAGCCCCTGAGTTCTTCCCGTTCGACGGTGCGAGGGAGAAGGCAAGTTCGGCAGCGCGGAACACTGGCTTCTTTACCTTGGCTGTTTCGAGCAGTGTCTTGATCCTAGACACATCAACTGAACGGGTATTCTTTTCCCGATTGTCTGCCTTCTGGCGAACCTTGGTGATGGTACGCTCCGCTGCATCCCATTGCCTGTCTGACAGATCGCCTTTCGAAACATACTGTTGAAGCAGAGACGTGGCAAAGCTATTCCAGTCTCTCATCTTACCAAGTTCTCTTAGGATTTGTTCCTGTTCCATTTTTTCTCCTTCTCTGAAAAGTGCTATTGAACTTTTTGATACAGCCCCGTGGGGCTGCACTTAAAAATTCACCATGCAAGCATGAATATCATCAGGCCGATTGTAAGGGATGAGAAGGCGAGGCCAGAGGCCACACCTTCCCAGAACGCCCATCGTTTTTCTAGGCGTTTGAGTTTCTGACGGTAACTCATGACGCAACGCCTAGCTCGTCAAGCATAGCCTCAACTGCATTGTCTACAGTGTCGTTCTCTTTGGCTGCTTCAGCCTCAGCCGCTTTAGCAGCTTGAGTGTCGCGGTATGCCTTACGTGCAGCCGTCAGCTCACGTACAATGTTGTGGAACTCGTCAAGCTCCTCATCAGTCAGGCCGTCTTTGAATACATCACCTTGGACAACCTTGCCGCTCTCATCCTTCTTGGTTGAGAACTTACCGACAACCTGTTCTGCGAGGCGTTCAGCTTTTGACTTGTCGCTCTCACCTTTGACGGCCTTAGCAAGCTTGTTCTCGCTGTCGATCTCAAGCACTGCCAGATCCTTTACGATAGCGTCAGGCGTGTATTGAGTTGGTATCTCAGCAAAATGATCCTTGAGCAATCGAACAGCTCCTACACCGTTTTCGATGTAGCGTTTCACGGTAGCCTCTTTGAGGCCAGCTTCCTCAAGCAATGCTTTGCGTAGCACCTTTGACACGGCACGAGGCAAGTTACCCTTGACCAGTTTGACCTGAGAGATCGATGCAATCACCTCGCCATACGCACCCATTTTGTGAGCGTTGGCAGCGTCGTTGTTGTCACGATTATTGCCCTTGAGGACAGTAATGTTTTCTTCTGCCTGATAGACATTGTTGATTGCAGTTTCGGTTACGGTAAAGTCTTTTGAATTTGTCATCTGTTCATCCTTTTTGGCTGACAAGTTTCTGTTATCGGCATGATGCCGCGACTACAGCCCCGTAGGGCTGCACTCATGATATCACGCTGCTTTTTTCTCATAGTAGCCAGTAGCCTCAGCTACCATTGCCAAGTAGGTGTCGAGGTAATCACCGCCCACCTGATTGACGTGCCACTTGATAAAGTTTTGAGCCATCTCGTGAAAGCTTTCGCACTCATATCGGCTCGTGCTTTTTCCAACCTGTTGGTAAGCTGCTACTGCGTTTTTGTAATGTGTCATTTTCTTCTCCTCATAAAGTTAATGATGCAGCCCGTAGGCTGCACTGTTAATCTTATGCGGCTGTTTTTCTAGGAACACCGTCATGCTTTAAGATACCCATTAGCATCAGGACATCCCAAGCACTGTTCAAGTCGAACCCACATGATCCATCTGTGCGAGGGAACACGTCAGTTTTTAAATCCCATTCATGACCAGTCGGTGACTGTAGATAGAAATGCCAGTCGAATACTTGATCACCAGTTTGCTGCGTGATTGATAAGAACCACTTGCAGTCGTTATCGTCAGTGATGTTGAAGCTAAAAAGACTACCGTAGTTTGTGATAGCTGGTGTGAAAGGCTTTACTGAAATACCCATGTTTTTCTCCTTCATGGTTAGTTGAAATGAAACCATGACAACGGCAACTAATAGCTGCCGCTCTCGATTGTTTCACTTTATTCTTTTCTATAATGCATCCCGTTCAGTCCTACTTGCATCTCTCTTTTACAGACCGTCCAGTATATCTGGTGGCGTGTGCCTCGCGGCGAGGTGCTTTGGTGAGCCTATTGGCTTGGCTTGTGAGCCTATGTTCGGAGGGATTGTGAGGATCAAGGCCTCGTTGCTTCCCTGCGTCTGTCATTCTTATTGCATTTCTAGATTACCCTGTAAACCCCCTAATTACCCTTTCTTACCTTTTATTACCTATCAGTATCAATAAGTCTAATAAAATAAGGGGATATCGTGACAAAGAAAATTTTAGATGGTAGGATATCAATTAGTTCAATTGCACTTTTCTGGGGATCGCTAGGCCCAAATCAGTGCCAATCAGTCAGGGTGATTCGTTTTCGAAAATCCCGAAAGCCTAGCGCAGCGTTAGAAGGATTATCCCAATGAGTAATAAGAAGCCTAAGCTAACAGTAGTACAGGGGAATAAGAAACCTACAGGCACTAAAAAGAAGGGTGCTAGTCCTGTACTTCCCAATGGTCTCACAGAGAAGCAAGAGACGTTCTGTATGTCAGTCTTTTCTGGCATGTCGTTTAGTGATGCATACAGGGAAGCTTATGATGCCTCAAATATGAAGGCAGCAACGATACATCGGCAGTCGCATGGGTTAGTTAATAACAGCAAGATTAGGGCAAGATTAGATCAGCTACATCAGGATAGAGAACAGCAACAGCGCATGTTGAGCCTCTCTCGAAGTGATTTCGTTTTGAAACAGCTCACAGACGAAGCAACCAATCCAGATAACTCAGATGGATCTAGGGTAAGAGCATTAGAACTTCTGGGTAAATCAGTTGCACTGTTTACCGATAAGGTAGAGACGGAAGACAAGACTGAACGTGACGCAGATAGCATTAAGGCAGAGCTGCAAGCCAAGATTGATCGGCTACTTGGATAAGTTCAATTGCACTATTTGCAGCCAGTCAAAGGATTGTGGTGGTTTTCAAAAGAAGAATAAGAACGGGTACTATTTAAATATAAAATCCCCTTACCCCACCTACCCCCACCCCCCCTGTCAGCGCGACGCCCCCGCGTACACGTATACATGATGTTCCACACAAACAATTACACACCGCTAGGAATCCTATACCCCCCCCCTAAAAGTTCAAAGTTTGAGAAAAAATATTGGATATTTAAATTTGATGCTAAAAAAGATGTCCTAAGAATCATTAACCCATTGAATTATATATATATTCCTAAGAAATAACTGTTCTGGTAATATGACTACCCGTATATGCTCGCTATATCGTCTACTGAACTAGGTCACTAACGATTCTTTTTGCGAGCAGCTTTAATTATTGGTGCATTAGTTCTAACGATATTGGGATTACTACTAATGATTAGGATAGTGCCGTCGTCATCTATCGCAGCCCACTTGTATTTGTTCAATTGAACTAATTTCACCGCTCAATTTTGATGCATACGACTTTGGAGTTGGTGGTAGTCACTAGGACTTTAGCCTCTGCCTTAGCTTCTTTACAGGCTTCTTCGTTAGAATAGCTGCCTACGTGATAATGCTCAAAGGTTCCGCTTGATAATTGCAGCCATAGTAGTACCCACATCTAGAAACAATCCTTATTGTGCATGAGAATCACCAACGCCCCTGCCACTGACCAATCAAATAAAAGGTAACGAACAATATACCCCCACTTATTAGAAATATTACGGCACCAATAGCAAAATTGATGATGGCATCTACCTGTTCTTGTTTGCGGTAAAGCTCATCTTTCCTCTGTTTACGCATCCTTGCCTCAATAGCTAAAACTTCTTTCCAAGCACTAGGCCCATAGTTCCAAGAGATGTGATCTTTTATCTCTTCTCTCATCTGTTCCATTTTTTTCTTATTAGCGAAGATCTCAATAGCAGTTTCTTCATCACTACCTTTGAATGTCTTCTTCCAGAACGGAGGATTCTTCTCTCGTTCTTCTATATTTGTAAAGTCAGAGAAAGCTTTGCCCCAATTAGCAAGCTGCCCTGTCATATCCTGTAAATCTTTTCCCGCACCAATAGCTGCCTTCAAGCCTTTAAAAGCACCCGTTGCCATTGCGACACAACTAATCGGATCGATGCCTACACCCTAACCGAATATCTCCCGTCTTCAGACCTTCTCTGCTAGTTTATCTATCTTTCCTTCTAATCTAACCAGATGATCTACCACCCTAGACATCTCTGATTGATGATCTTCTCGTTTAATATAGTTCTCACGAGTCATATTTAACAAGATGTTAAGTCGCTTTACTTCGTTGCTCATATGACTAACCCACCATGCCATAGGTGCCACAACTAAAGTAACAATAACATTCCATATCATTGGTATAGATAATTCCATAACACCTACCTTTCTATATCAAGTTAACATAAAACTTGAATTTAGTTCAATAGAACTTTATTTCCCTATATCGGTAGACGTTACGGTAGACGATATTATATATCGGTAGACTAATATAATATATATAATATATATATAATATAATATATACTATATACGCGAGGCAGAAATTCTCCCTATTTGTCTCTTGGTAGGTAGACATTCCCCACCCTTTTTGTCTACCTACCTCCTAAAGGAGAGATCATGCAGAATCTTGCTGCAATGAAAGATAAGATTTCACAACTTCCTGTAGAACAACAGGCAGAACTCTTAGACTTGCTGTCTGAGTTTGAAGAAGCTGACAACAAGAAGAAAGCTAAAGATGACTTCATAAGCTTTGTCAGACTCATGTGGCCTAGTTTTATTTCTGGTAGGCACCACAAAGATATGGCTGAAGCCTTCGAACGTGTGGCACGAGGTGAACTCAAGCGTTTAATTATCAACATGCCACCCCGTCATACCAAGTCTGAGTTTGCATCCTACATGCTGCCAGCATGGTTCTTGGGTAAATACCCTGAGAAGAAAGTTATTCAGACGGCACACACAGCAGAACTGGCTGTGGGATTTGGTCGTAAGGTTAGGAACCTGATTCAGTCTGAAGATTTTTCTAAAGTGTTTCCTAGTATCACCCTATCCTCTGATTCGAAAGCTGCTGGACGATGGAACACAAACAAGCGTGGTGATTACTTTGCGATTGGTGTTGGCGGTGCGGTCACTGGTAAGGGCGCGGATCTTTTGATCATAGATGACCCTCACAGCGAACAGGACGCCCAGCAGGGGCAGTTTAACCCTGAAGTCTATGACAGGGTCTACGAATGGTACACATCAGGCCCACGGCAGCGTTTACAGCCCGGAGGGGCGATCATTGTTGTGATGACCAGATGGTCTAAGCGTGACCTGACAGGGCAGATCATAAACTCTATGTCCAATAGAGAAGGGGTTGACGATTGGGAGGTGATTGAGTTCCCTGCGATACTTCCTTCTGGAAACGCTCTTTGGCCTGAGTTCTGGTCTCAGAAAGAACTTGATGCTCTAAAAGCAGAACTTCCTGTATCCAAGTGGTCAGCGCAATACCAACAAGACCCTACTTCCGAAGAGGGTGCGTTGATAAAACGTGAGTGGTGGCAAGAATGGGAGGCGGATAAACCCCCACATTGTGAGGCCATCATACAATCTTGGGATACGGCGTTCCTAAAAACACAAAGATCAGACTACAGCGCCTGTACGACATGGGGTGTTTTCTACAATGAAGGGCAACCAAATATAATTTTGCTTGATGCCTACAAAGAAAAGCTGGAGTTTCCAGAACTCAAACGTGCAGCTTATGACAAGTACCAAGAATTTGAACCTGATCAGATGATTGTAGAGAAGAAAGCTTCTGGTGCGCCTTTGATATTCGAGCTTAGAGCTATGGGTATTCCAGTAACAGAGTTTACACCTTCTCGTGGACAAGATAAGATTGCGAGAGTAAATGCAGTAACAGACCTGTTCGCAAGCGGCTCAATATGGTATCCTCCTACCAGATGGGCAGAAGAAGTGATTGAGGAATGTGCATCGTTCCCTTCTGGGGATCACGATGATTTAGTGGACTCTACCACCCAAGCTCTGCTAAGGTTTAGACAAGGCGGCTGGGTGAGAGCCGAAATGGATGACTGGGATGACGAACCAAAATACCAAAGACCAGTTGAATATTACTAGAAGCAGCTATGCTGCGTATATGAAACGGAGATAGGTATGGCTATTGAAAAGCAGATGGAACCTTCAGACATAGAGATTGAAGAAACAGATGCTACAGAAGTTGAAGTTGAGATTGTGAATCCTGACGCGATTTCTGTTGAAACAGAAGATGGCGGTGTAATCGTTGACTTCGAAGGAAGCCTTACCGAAGAACTCATGGGGCCAGAACACGACGCTAACCTAGCTGAGTTTATTGAAGAAGCTACTCTACAATCAATGGCATCAGAACTTGTGGGAGACTTTGATTCTGATCGTGAGTCTCGACGTGATTGGGCAAGAGCATACGTTAAGGGATTAGATCTTCTGGGTATGAAGATAGAAGAACGTAGCCAACCGTGGCAGGGGGCATCTGGTGTCTTCCATCCAGTTCTTACAGAGGCCGTTGTTAGGTTTCAGGCACAGGCAATGGGTGAGTTATTCCCTGCGTCTGGCCCTGTAAGAACCAAGATTATGGGTAAACTAACCCCAGAAAAGACAGATCAGGCAGACAGAATCCAGACAGAGATGAACTATCTTTTGACTGAAGAGATGACAGAATACCGCGATGAGACTGAACAGATGTTGTTCAAGCTTCCTCTTGCAGGTTCTGCGTTTAAGAAAGTTTACTATGATCCATTAGAGGATCGTCCCGTTGCTATGTTTGTTCCAGCGGAAGACTTTGTTGCTTCTTATGGTGCATCAGACCTTGCGTCTTGTCCACGGTACACGCACATAATGAAGAAAACATCTAACGAGATACTAGAGCTACAAGTTGCTGGCTTCTACCGTGAAGTAGATCTGCCAGATCCAGAGCCAGATTTCTCAGACATTCAAGAAAAGTATGACGAGCTTGATGGAGAGCATGCAATCATAGAGGATGATGATCGTCACACAATCCTAGAGATGCATATGGTTATGAACATGCCAGAAGAGTTTGATGACCCTGATGGTATTGCACGTCCATACGTTATTACTATTGATAAAACCTCTCGTGAAATTCTATCGATTAGGAGAAACTGGTACGAAGATGATGCAAAGAAAAAGAAAAGGTTACACTTCGTCCATTACAAATACTTACCGGGTCTTGGTTTTTATGGCACAGGACTTATACATCTCATTGGTGGTCTGGCTAAATCCGCTACGTCAATACTGCGTCAGCTCATTGATGCTGGTACATTATCTAATTTGCCAGCAGGTCTTAAAGCTCGCGGTCTTCGTATCAAAGGTGATGACTCGCCTCTTATGCCGGGCGAGTTCCGCGATGTGGATGTTCCGGGTGGGGCTATCCGTGATTCGATTACGTTCATCCCTTATAAAGAGCCGTCAGGTGTACTTTACTCTTTACTTGGAAACATTGTCGAAGAGGGAAGACGCATTGGTTCGGTTGCGGATATTCAAGTAGGTGACATGAACTCACAAGCACCTGTGGGTACAACGCTTGCTCTGATGGAGCGCAGTATGAAGGTTATGTCTGGTGTGCAAGCACGTATGCATGCAGCCATGAAGAAAGAGCTTCGATTGTTGGCACGTATTATACGCGACTACATGCCAGCAGAATATGCTTATGAGATGGACGGGGACTTTGACAGGCAGAAAGACTTTGATTCTCGTGTTGATGTTATACCTGTCTCAGATCCCAATGCTGCGACTATGTCCCAAAGGATTATGCAGTATCAGGCAGCGTTGCAGCTTTCTCAACAAGCTCCTCAATTATATGATATGGGGAAGCTGCATCGTCAGATGCTAGAGGTGTTGGGAATACAGGATGCAAGCGACATCATCAAACTACCTGATGACATAAAGCCAGCCGATCCTGTGACTGAAAACATGATGCTCTTAAAACAAGAACCAGTCAAAGCATTCAAATACCAAGATCATGAAGCACATATCGCTGTGCATATGGCAGCAATACAAGATCCTAAAATGCGTGAGATGGTGGGTCAATCACCGTTCGCTCAGGCGATTGGTCAGGCTATGTCTGCTCATGTTACCGAACATGTTGCATTCCAGTATCGTCGTGAAATTGAAAAGATGCTTGGTGTCGAAATGCCAAATGAAGATCAGCCATTACCAGAGGACGTAGAAGTAGAGATCTCAAGACTAGCAAAAGATGCAGCAGAAAAACTATTGCAAAAAGATCAGGCAGAAGCACAACAACAGCAAATCGCACAACAACAACAAGATCCTGTTGTGCAAATGCAACAAGCAGAATTACAAATGAAGCAGAAAGAGCTTGAGCATAAGATTCAGATGGATACGCAAAAGCTACAACTTGATGCAATGGCAAAAAGTTCAAATGCACAAATTCAACAGGAACGTATTTCCGCTGAGAACCAACGCGAAGGGGCGCGTCTTGGCGTAAAACTAGCCACCGATCTGGATAAATCACAACGTAGTGATCAGAAAGAGGGCGCAAAATTGGGGATAGAAATAGCGAAGGAGTTAACAAAGGGAGATGGATGACTTATTTAGTCTTCTGAATAAGAAGATAGAAGAATACGAGAAAGATATTAAAACCTTTCTTGCATCTGGTCAGGCTGAAGATATGGCAATGTACAATCGTTTGGTGGGAAGAAACGAAGGATTGCAGTACATAAAGCAAGACTTAGCGGATATCGAAAAGAGATATATTGAAACTTAGAACTTTTTTCGTTATTCTATAAATGGGAGAACTTCGTGGGTAGTCCACGCAAGGTATCTGTGAACCTTTAAATCACTGCAAGGTAGAAAATGTATACAGGAAATAAAACAACAGAAGAGAAGGTAGCCTCTAAATTACCAAAGCCACAAGGATACAAAATTCTTATTGGCGTACCCGAAGTCAGCGATAAAACCGAAGGTGGGGTTTTTATGCCAGACGGCCTCAAGGCCGCAGAAGAAACGGCATCAATCATAGGTTTTGTCATGAAGCTAGGCCCAGATGCCTACGCAGATAAAGATAAATTTCCAAATGGATCGTACTGTCAAGAGGGGGACTTTGTAGTCTTCCGCTCTTATTCAGGCACTCGATTTAAAATTCATGGAAAAGAATTTAGACTTATCAACGATGACACTGTTGAAGCAGTTGTCGATGATCCAAGGGGGTATGCAAGAGTATGAACAATCTAGCTGAAGAACAAGAGTTCAAAGAGGAAACAGTGGCTGAGGCTATTGATTCTGCTAAACAAACAACAAACCAAGACGATGGTGATGATAGCTTTGAGATTGAAGTTGTAGATGATCTTCCGCCAGAACATCAGAATAGACCGCGTCAGGCAAAGGATGCTGACGTAGATGAGTCTGTTGAAGACAGTGATGATGAGATAAAATCATATAGTGAAGGTGTTCAAAAGCGAATCAAGAAGTTATCTTGGGAAAAACAGGAGAAAGAGCGTCAACGCATTGAGGCTCAGAACCTTCAAGAAGAAGCTCTCAAGTATGCTGAACAGATTAAGCAAGAGAATGAAAGGCTTCGTAAAACTTTAGAAGAAGGTGAAGGGGTTCTTGTTAATCAGGCAAAAGGACGTGTAGCCGCAGAGCTAGAAAAGGCTAGGTCGGAAGCTAAGGCAGCATATGAAATAGGCGATGCTGATGCTATGATTGCTGCTAATGAAAGGGTTGCAAGACTAGCTACTGAAGAAGAGAGGTACAAAAGCTACAAGCCTCAACCGCGACCACAACCAGCTCCACAACCTCAGTATCAACAGCAAGTTCAGCGTCCAGCTCAACCTGATCAACGTGCTTTAGAGTGGGCAAAAAGTAATGATTGGTTTGAGAAAGACCCTGAGATGACAGGGTATGCTTATGGATTGCATGAAAAACTTGTAAAAAGTGGTATTGATCCAAGAAGCGAACAGTATTACAGTGAGATAGACACAGCGGTTCGCCGCGTGTTTCCAGATAAGTTTGATGATGGGCCTATTATTGAGGAATCAGCACCCCAACGTCAGACTGGCAACGTGGTTGCCCCTGCCGCTCGTAGCGGTAAAAAACCACGCAAAGTGCAACTGACCTCAACGCAGGTCGCTCTCGCCAAGCGACTTGGTCTGTCAAATGAACAATATGCGGCGCAATTAATGAAGGAAATGAAATAATGTCGAACCGAAACTCACGCACTACAGAGACTCGTGAAGAGTCAAAACGCAAGGTGTCATGGCAGAGACCGTCGATGTTACCTGTCCCCGAACCTAAAGAAGGTATTGAATACCGTTGGGTTCGCACATCAACTCTTGGACAGACTGACAATACGAATGTTTCTTCTAAATTTCGTGAGGGCTGGACACCTGTTCGTGCAGAAGATCATCCAAACCTTCAAGTTGTGTCTGATATCGATTCTCGATTTACAGACAATATTGAGGTCGGTGGGTTATTGCTATGTCAGAACTCAACCGAAAATATGCAAGCTAGACGCGATGCACAGAATGATCAGGCTCAAAGTCAGATGAAGGCTGTGGACAACTCTTACTTGCGTAACTCAGACCCTCGTATGCCCGTTCTAAATCCAGAGCGGTCTACGCGATCTTCGTTTGGTAAGTGACCTTTAGGGGGAGCTTGCTTGGTTGAAACTCAAATTGTGAGGAAACAGAGCTATG
>Ga0222718_10002119_pt1 | contig 18090 bp, 11 predicted proteins | sample C33_27DmetaG_FD_165045 | JGI IMG/M metagenome (GOLD analysis project Ga0222718, IMG submission 165045) | Estuarine water microbial communities from San Francisco Bay, California, United States - C33_27D | ecosystem: Environmental > Aquatic > Marine > Unclassified | place: USA: California... | reverse complement strand
AGCAGGCTCACGAGAGGTATGCGCATAACGATTCTCTGTTTTTGGATGATTGGTTTAACTATCGCTTGTTTGAATTATTGGGAGAGCCTGTAAGAGCCACGCATTGCCTGAGCATGCACTGGCGGGCTGCCGTAGAGCGCACCGCGCAGAAACTCCGTGTTGGTCTCCAGGCTGAGCTCATTGAGCTGACCAAATGCAGCTAGCATGACCTGGTAATCTGGCCCATCTCCGCCAAGAGCGGCGGCGTCGGACCATACCGTATTGTAATGTTCAATACTGGCATAGCGCGTGAGGGTGAAAATTTCGTCATATTCAGGATTCTCGACTGCTGAGCTGTTTGGCAAGTACAGTACGCGCCACTGCCCAACGGGGCGAGTCCCAATCTTTTCCAGGTAAGGATATACGCGGTCCCGCGTGATGATATGAAAGTCTTCGAAACTGCCTTTTCTTATGCGGCGATATTCTAGGCCAAGGACTGGTTCGCCTGCTCGCGTCGCCATCAGTCGCACGGGGCGAGGCGCCTCGGCGGCAGCGGTGGCAACTGATTCAAACTGCTCGTTGCTGCCCGGCATGTAAATTGGGCGAGTCTCTGCCATATAGCCCTGCAGGAAATAGCCGCCGCGGGAGCCCTGTAAGACCTGGCGACGATTGCTTAGGCCCGCAGTAGAGGCGTCGCTCAAGCCGCCATTGCCCGCTAGCTGCAGCGAACCGCCAGTATCACCAGCCGCCTCATTGCTACGGGTCGCCTGCCAATGTTCATAACTGGCGTAGCGGGCAAAGCGCAGGGCCTCATCCTGTCCTGGAGAAGCGTCATCGCCCAGTGGATAAATAACTTCGAAGTCGCCAAGAATGCGGGCACCCAAGCGTTCGAACCAAGGCCAAACCCCAGTGGCACTCTGTTCATACCAGTAGTCATAGCTGCCCTCATCAAGATAGGCATGGCGCATCATGATGACTTCCTGCTGGTCAGTACGTGGCACTTCGTTGCGGACAGGCACCGGCTGATCTTGTGCGCGGGTGACGTGCGTTATCAGCAGGGCTATAAGAACAGAAAGGATAGTTGACACTTGTTTCATAACCGAGGGTGCTCCAAGTCGTTTGGCGATAGGGATTGGCAGTAAGACCCAGCAATATTAAAGCATATCAGGGCAGTGGCTTCACCGTGGGCCTGCACGGGTTTAGTCCAGGCGCGAATATCAGCTTCAATGAGTTTGAGACTCATCAGTGTTGTCAGTCGCGTGAACTATCTGTTTCTTGTGCGAGCCATTAAGTCTGATTTCGGTTCATTGTCTCCATACTCTCCTCCAGAATAGTAAATCCAGGCAGGCAAAAACCTAACCATCTGTCACCGGGCAATCACCTGTGGCTTCAGTCTGAAAACCCATTAACGCAGGCTTGGGGGGTTCTAAAAATGCATATCAAGTCATTTATGTCAGGATTTATCGTTCCGGTATTTTCATAGTGGATTCGGGCGAGCGCAGAACAAGTGTATGACGATGAGAGTGCTGCGCAAGAAGAACGCCAATAGCAGTCGCATAGAAACCCGCAGATCCAATAGAGACCATGACTTCCCTACTCCTGTAATGCGGTGCCTTCACTGGATCATGGTATGGACCTGAAAGGCGCAGGCACGGATCCAGATGGATATAGAACTGGCTTTCGAGAGATTCGTGGTTTGCCAGCTATACCTGGAATGACTTCGATGAATTTTAGAACGAAAATGGTTTCCACGTGGGTTTTGCCTGCAATATTTTCTCTAGTTCAGAACTGGTCGCAGACTACAAAACTCTCAGTGGTGATTTCGATATTGATTCTGTATGTCTGGGGATTATGCTTAATTTGCAGTGCGCTTTTCGGCGCTGTTTTGCAGTCTGTATCCCTGCTAAAAAAAGCCCCGCATAGCGGGGCTTTATGATTGATCGAATCAAAACCGAATACGACTATCTAGAGGGCGGATTCCAGGGATCCCCGACTCCAGCCAATTCGCAGAAATCGCCTGTATCCAGAAAATGTGTATGCAGACACTCCAGGCTTGAGCCCATTTCCTGCAACAGATCCACCGTCTCAGGGTAGGCAACTCGAGTAAAAAAGCCAGAGCGGCCACCTCGCGCCATATCTGCAGTGGACTGACCCAGTCGTGTGATTACTTTAACATCGCCACCCTGCGAGACCAGATAGCGGATCAAATCATTGTCACCTCTTGCGGCTGCGTAGTGCATCGGCGTAAAGCCCCAGGAATCCAGTTCGTTTACGTCTGCGTCGTGCTCTTCAACCAGGTATTTAACCGCAGGGATGAAACTGCCCGGAACATTTCTGATGCTGAAAGATCCCAGCCCGGTAAATCCACCGCCAGCAGCGACATGAATAGGATAGGCATTAAAAGCATCGGTTGGAATATAGGGCAAGCCTGAATCTTCTTGCTGCCTGCCATCCTGCTGTCGACGCTCGCGCATCTCTGGAGCCGGCCAAGCCGTAGGGATATTAGGATCGGCGCCATAACTGGAGAGCATCTTCATGGCTTCGATGTCCTGGGCATAGGCAGCGCGCCAAAAGGGCGTGGCGCCTTTCAAATCAGTACCTATCTTGGTCAGTCCATATTCGAAATACCAAAGGTGTGTATTCAGCCGCACATTGGGGTTGGCACCTGCTTCCAGTAGCGCACTAAGCACTTCAATGTATTCAGTATTCTGTAAATCCTGCGCTCTGGGCTGGGGGTAGTTAGATTTTGGTGCCCATTGAGTTTGCAGTGTGGCAAACAGTGGCCCGGCGCCATCAGTATTGGCTACGAGGTTGGGGTCGGCGCCTTGTTTGATGAGCAACATGGTGACGTCGAATTGCCCATTCAATGTCGCAATCAACAGGGGGCTTGTTGCATCACCACTCACTTGATTAATGTCTGCACCGCCTTCAAGCAGTGCCTTTGCTGCTTCTGAATGTCCCTCTCTGGCAGCATGTAAGAGCGCAGTCATACCACCGGTGGTGCGCACCAGGGTTTCTCGGTAGGGCGGCCTAGGGAGATCTGGACCTTCTGGATAGTCAGGGCGATATCTGATGAGCGCCTCGGGATTGAAATCCCGATAGGCTGCGTCTGACAATCTGAATTCCCTCTGTGCCCTGATAGCCGCTTGAATGGCGTCAACACTGGCAGCATCCATCGCGCCCTCAAAGTCTGTGTATTCGGCAACGGCCTCTTGCAGCAGCTGGCTTGCCTGACGGTCGGCATAGACTTCCTCCAGCACATTCACCACGGTTGTGTTAACGGCTGGGTCTGCACCCGCCTGCAGAAGCAGCTGAATAGATTCCACTCGATTGTTAGCCGCCGCGAACATCAGAGGCGTTTGTCCGGCGGAGATTTCCTTGGCATTGGGATCGGCGCCATGTTCAAGCAACAGCTTGACCGATTCAGCCCCACCGTCTTCCTGTGCCGCCAAATGCAATGGGGTAACATGGCTGTTGGTCGTAGTAGCTTTCGCGTCTGCGCCCGCATTCAACAGCAAGCTAACAATTGTGCTGTCGGCCTGACTGCTGGCGATGTGCAGCGGCGTGTAACTGCCTATTCTTGTGGTTGGGTCGACCTCGGCACCCGCATTAAGCAGTGCCTCAAGAATGGCCACATATCCTGCTTGCGCAGCGAGATGTGTGGCGGTCAGGCCATCACCGGTTGCCTCGTTTAGATCAGGCCTATCGGTCAGCAGCCTGGCGACTCTATCGGCATCACCCGCGCGGGTTGCCTCGATCAGATCGGACGCGTGACTCGCAATAGAGAAACTGAATGCGCCAGCGAATCCCAGGCACAACAATCCGTTTAGCGCCCTGGGCCTAAAACGGGAAAGAGACCAGAGACGCGCAAGCCTGGTCATCACACCATCGCCCCTGCTTTCAATGCCAGGGCGCCATTGCTGTCGCCGAAACTGTCCAGTTCATGCCCCATGCCATTCATCAGAGTGACAAAAGCATTGGCCATAGGCGTGCCTTCGGCTGCTGCAACATGCATATTGCCCTCAAGCGCACCATTGGCGTGACCCATCAAGAGCAGTGGACATCTGATGTGGTTATGCAAATTGGGATCACCCATTGGGGAGCCCCAAACGATGGCAGTCTTATCTAGCAGTGAAGCATCCCCATCGATCGTATTCTTCATCTTCTCAAGGAAGTAGGCGAGCGCTCCCATGCGAAAGGTATTAATTTTATGGAAGTCCATTATGTCGTCGGGCACGTTGCCATGATGGGAAGCGCCGTGAATCGATTTATTGGTTCCACTTTGAGGAAATGTTCTGTTGGACTGATCGAAACCGGTTTTGAAGGTGATGGCGCGCGTCATATCTGACTGCAGTGCCAACACCTGCAGGTCGAACATCAGCTGCATATGTTCTTCCCAGGTGCCGGGGATACCGGAAGGGGCCTCTGGCATGGCGCGTTCTGCGCCGCCGGTGACACTGGTGCTGCGTGCTTCCATTAATTGAATGCGGCGCTCTACTTCTCGGATATGCTCCAGGTATTCATTCAGTGCAACTCGATCCGCGGCGCCCAGAGATTTGCTCAGCCTGTCAACTTCCGTAAGCATCCAGTCCAGCATGCTCTTATCGGTCTGTCTTCTTTCTATCCTGTCCTGCTCGGAGTCGCCGGCGCCAAATAGGCGTTCAAAAACGGCGCGGGGTTCACGTATGGCTGGCAGGGGTTGATTTGGCGTGGCCCATGCAAGCGAGGTGGTATAAGCGCAGTGGTAGTTGTAGGCACAGCCGCCGCCTCGATCGATTTCTTCAATACAAAGCTCAAGCGACGGCAGGACCGTATCCTGGCCAAAGCGCTGAGCATGCAGTTGGTCGATAGAGATGCCGATTTCCATGTCAGAGCCCTGTGTCTGCTTGGGCATCGCTTGCGTCAGAAAAACAGCAGTGGAACGATCGTGATCGCCGCCGATCTGATCCGCATCGAAAGGATTCGCCATATTGCAGTCAGTGGAACTTACTACCGTCAGGTAATCTCTGAAGGCTTCCAATGGTTTTAGTTGGCTATCGTTGCCAATAACGAAATCTCTGCCTGTGCCTTGAGGCGCAAACAGGTTTCTGGCGTGGCCCCAATCACTGCCGCCAGCGCAGCCCATGGACTCTTCGATGCACACAAGTCTTGCCGGTGTCGAGGCATCAGAACTAGCTGCTAGTGCTCGGCCTGCTGGTACCATGGCGCTCAAGAAAGGCAATGCGACTCCAGCTCCCATTCGCCCAATAAATGCCCTGCGTGAAAGGTGTTTTCCGGTGATGAATTTCATAACTGGTGGCTCCTTATAATTCTTTGTTTGCCGCAGCAACTAATCTAGCGCTGACGTCAGAGACCTGCATTTTTTGGAAAGGATCGCTATGGACAACGCCTAGGATAAATGCTGACATTCGATAGTCGCTCGCCTCAGCCTCGCTGACAATTTTTCTAACCGTGGGTTGGTCAAAGTACTCAATACGCCTGCCCATGGCATAGGCCAAAAGGTTGGCGGTAAAATTGCGTACGATGGGGATGGGTCGTTTGACAACGACCTCATTCAATCCCATCGGGGTATCGATGTCTGTGCCATCATAATAAGTGCCAGAGGTATCCAGCTCTCTACCATCCTCCCTGATTCGCCACGCGCCAGTGACATCGAAATTGTCCAGCGCCAAGCCGATGGGGTCCATGAATTGATGACAGGCGTTGCAGGTAGGGTTGGCTCTGTGTATCTCCATTCTCTCCCTGGTGGTAAGAATTCTTCCGGGCTCAACACCATCGGTTGCCTCCAGTGCCGGTACGTCCGGTGGGGGTGGCGGCGGCGGGTTTCCCATAATCACTTCCATGACCCACTTGCCTCGCAGTACCGGTGAGGTCCGGTTAGACATTGAAGTCAGCATGAGCACACTGCCGTGGCCCAGGAGGCCACGCCGGTTTTCATCTTGATAGCTAACACGCTGGAATTCGTTACCGATGATACCCTCCATGCCATAGTGGTCGGCGAGGCGCTCATTCACAAAAGTGTAGTCCGCCGTCATGATTTCGAGCAAGCTGCGGTTTTCGGTAATGAGGTTGGCGAAAAATAACTGGGTTTCCCTAATCATGTCTTGCTTGAGTTGGCCCGTAAAATTCGGATAAAGAAAGGGCTCAGGGTCATTCTTGCCGGCTTCCTGCAGGCGCAACCATTGAGATGCAAAACTTGTGGCCAGATTGCTGGAGCGGGGGTCTGCCAGCATGCGGTTGACTTGGGATTCCAGAATTTCGGGATTAGCGAGAGCGCCTCGACTGGCCAGTTCCCTAAGTTCGTCATCAGGGCCAGTTCCCCAGATAAAAAAGGACAAGCGAGATGCAAGATCGACGGCGCTCAAGCGAAAGCTTTCGCCGGGAGCGATATTCTCAGGTTGTTCCTCCAGCCTGAAAAGAAAAGAAGGGCTCGCAAGAATGCTCTGTAGCGCCGTGCGCACGCCAATTTCAAAACCGGAGTTCTGTGCATAGCGGTCATAAAACGCCATGGGTCCGGCAATGTCTTCTTCGGTGATGGCGCGCCGATAAGCTTCTGTAGCAACCTGGGTAACGATTTTCCTCGCGCATTGAGATTGGTCATCTTCTGCACTCGGGTAACAAGAGAAAATTTTTCGCCTGCTGGGTGTTTCCGATACGGTGCCTGCAGTAACCGGGCCAGTTACCATTAAGTCAGCCAGGTGTGGCAGCGCAGTGATACCATAGTTGGCCCACTGCTGGGCGTCTTCGCCACCTACGAAAGACCACTTGAATGGACTAAGGCGATCTTCATAGGGTCCTTCTATGCGTTTCACGAACGCCGCAGCGATTTGATGTTGGCCCGCTTTTACTTGAATGGGTTTGGTTTGAATCGGAATGCTTTGATCACCATTGTGGGCAAGCGCCAACTGCGCGACACCCACCCCATCAATGGAGATATCTATATCGTGCCCAGGCATGCCTCTGCCGAAGAGAGTGTCGATGGAAATGACATATTCACCATCGGTCGGAAAATTATGCATCACCACCATGCCTCCCCGGGTACCAAAGGGAGTGCCTTCCAGGTGATCCCATGCGTGCTGGGAAACATGAATGGGGTTGGTGTATTTGGAAGAGACTGACGTTGCGTCGGGATTGCCCAGCGCGAGGCGGGTAACTTCCGCCGCAGCCCTTAAATAGGATTCCAGTAAGGTGGTAGAAAGCCCCTGAGCAGCAGAAAGGTTATTGAAGTTGCCAAGATAGGTGTCTGAAGGAAGCCAGCGTGAGGCATCCACTTCGAGATCGAAGAGTTGCTGTACACTGTTCTCATACTCAGCCCGAGTGAGGCGCTGGAATCTTCTGACTCCCGGATTAGGATTCGCGCCAGCATGCTCGTCGATTCTGGTTTCTAACTCTATAGCCAGCGCGGCTAGAATCTCGGGACTTGGCCTCGCCATTCCCGGTGGAGGCATCATGCCGGCCCGCAGCTTTCGAATCATCCGCTCAGCAGTTTCAGGATGGTTTGGCGCGTTTTCAACCTCGAAGCCAGCTAAAGATAGATTGCCTGTTTTCAGTGCATCGTTGTGACAAACGAAACAGTAGGTCTGAACGACTTCGGTGAAGTTTACGGATTCTGCTTCAAGATTAGCGGAAGGCTGAGTTTCTGCTGAAATCGAAGCAATATTGGATTGAGATTCCTGATCATTTGCGGAATCGCAACCAAGCAAACCGCAGCTCAGTGCTAAGGCGAGGACAGCGGTTATGGGTCTGTGCATCTCGAACCCCCTCAATGGATTCTTTGGGCTTTCTGGCAATCTTTGTCTTGGTTTTCCAACTATCAGCTGAGATTTTTTTGCCAGGGACGGCAACCCTGAGTCTGTGCGCTTAATGCAGGGTAGCTGGCACCCTTGGAAGACTAGCAAAAAAGGGCCCTAAATCCTAAGAATTTGCGATTTCATGGGCATGAGAATTGTTAGTAATAATCTGAATATGAACAACGATCACAAACCATTTGCAGATGCTGCTTCAACTCGCTTGCCGGGATTTCCGATCTGGCGCGCCGTCTACATGTGCGAAGGTGCACCATCACGGCGTGAGTAACCAGTTTTGGTCGGATCCCTTTAGTTGATATTTCAATGCTTGAAGCATAACTTACCGTATCCTTCTCGCAATGGTGTCTCTGTGTAGTGGGATCAAGCCCAGCAACAAATGTAGCCGCGAAAACTTATTCGCTGTTTGGGTTGCTAGATAAAGCCATGGCAAGCCAGCAGCCGTCGCTTGTAATTCCTCAAAAAATGGCAATAAAAATGGAGAATAAACAATGGCGCTTACGCGAATCGCTTTTTTGGGGCTTGTGCTCACATCGACTTGTCTGATATCTGCCTGTGCTGTGGACGATGGAACTTTCGGCAGCCGGTTTGGCGTGGCTAAAGGAGGCGATGACCGCAATGGCCCCTATGACGTTATTCCGGGATGGTGGAAACCCGCGCCGGACCATGATGAAACCTGGACCTGGGGATCGGCAGCAGGGGTTTGGCCTGATACGCCGGATAGAATTCTGGTAGTGATGTGGGGAGATCAGCGCAGAAATTCTCCTCGGGGAGAAGGCAATGAACTGCAGCGAAATTTCATGGTAGTCGTCGATCGCGATGGCAATATTATTGAAAACTGGTCGCAATGGGACTCGTTGTTTAATCGGCCACATCAGGTCTACATCAATCCCTATGATCCAGAGCGTGCAGTGTGGATCGATGAACGTGGCGGCAATGGCGTGCACGAGGCGATTTTTAATTTCCGCAATGACGGCAGCGAATTGTTGCTGCAGATGGAGGACCCTAACCCCGTGTTTGGTGAAGGTGGGCCAAATCCTCGGGAAAATCCAAATCCGGGTCCTCTGGATTTTGGCCAAAACTCTGTGTTGGCCTTCCTGCCCAATGGCGATTTTCTATTGGGTGATGGATACCAGAATGGTCGCGTCGTCCGCTACAGCGCTGATGGTGAATTTATTGCTGAATTCGGTTCAGTTGGAAGCGGTCCAGGTCAATTCGACTTAATACACGGCATAGCGGTAGACCGGGAAAATCGAATCTATGTATCGGATCGCAGAAACCACAGGATTCAGATCTTTACTGAAGACGGAATCTTGCTCGATGAGTGGCCGGACATCTGGGATCCCGTGGCCATCTTGATCGACGTAAACGATTTCGTTTGGATCTTGGACGCCACTTTAAATCGAATTCTAAAATACAACTTGGACGGCCAGCTGCTGGATTATTTTGGCACCTATGGCGAAGCGTCATCCCTTGGGCGCCCGGGGTTTACCTGCTCTGACGCTGATGCGGTCGCAGCAGCGGGACTTGATCACAGCCATGAAGGTGCTTGCGGTGGTTTTTCTCTGCCACACCAAATGAGTATCGACACAGAAGGCAATCTATACGTAGCACAGTTTGGTGGGCCCTGGATTGACAAATATGTACCAAAGCCAGATGCAGACCCCTCGAGATTGATTGGTCAGCCGCTAGGGCATTGACACCCTGGACTAACGAGCAAAGAAAGAAGTAATCAGGAAATAGCGGAAATAAGGCAGAAATAAGTGGACAGACCACGTTTTCCAAAATTGGAAAACGTGGTCTGTCCCCAATTCATGGAAACGCTGGACTGTCGCCACTTTCTTCAACGGAACAATTGGTCAACAGCGGGAAACAAAACATGAGTCGCCGTAGATTTTTGAAGCAGGGCGCAGTGCTCGGGGCAGCAACTTGCCTGACCACGAGACCTCTGTTTGGCGCAGGCCCCGGTGATATCGATGATTTTATCGAAGCGAAGATGGCACGGGATCATATGCCCGGCGTCGCGGCTTGCATTATCAAGAACAATGACATTGTCTGGTCCAAGGCCTACGGCTGGGCCGATATTGAACACAGGGTTCCCTATTCACTCGATAGCCTGCAGAACATCGCGTCCATCTCCAAGACCTTTACTACGACGGCGATCATGCAGCTGAAAGAAGTCGGCCTGCTGGATTTGGATGCTGACCTTAATTCGATCCTGCCTTTTGCGGTGACCAATCCCAAACGCAGCACCGATGGTATTTCGGTTCGCCAGTTGCTAACCCATACCTCGTTTCTGCGTGATGGACTCTTTTATGCGGAGCACTATGCCTGCGGCGATCCGCGTTTCGAGCTCTCGGTGTGGCTGCGGGAGTACCTTACGCCCGATGGTGCCTTCTACAATGCCGAGCAGAATTTTCAGGACTGGGAACCAGGATCTCGCTTCGAGTACACCAATATTTCATTTGGTGTATTGGCGTATATTGTTGAGCTAAAGTCAGGCATTCCCTTCGTTGAATACTGTCGACGCAATATCTTCAGCAGACTTGATATGCCAAACACGTCCTGGATGCTGGCGGATTCGGATCTGTCGCGCCACGTTGTTCCCTATACCTGGGTAGAAGACAGCACTGCGCGTGGTCCAACGTGGGGTGGAATTCCCCTGGGCGTGATACGCGAGGGTGGACCCACGCTTGAGCGGCGACTGGACGATGGTTATCAGAGCAATTGTGTCTATAACCATCCTAACTACCCCGATGGATTTCTGCGCACCAGCGTCAGGCAATTGAGTAACTATGCGCGTGCTTACCTGAATGGTGGCGAGTTTAGTGGCAAGCAAATCCTGAAGCCAGAGACTGTGGCTGAAATGCTCACCGATCAGCGTGTCCCTGCCGGAAATAGAACCCAGGGACTGACCTGGTCCTCGGATCGAGAGTTAAACAATGAACCGCAGTGGGGGCACGGGGGTAGTGACCCCGGGTCAAATACTGATATCAGGATTTTGCCTCGGCAGGGAATCGCTGCCATCGTGTTTACCAACACTAATGGAGTCACTCCAACCGAGATCAGCAACAGGTTGTTGGAGATTGGTGATGCGCTGTTTTAAGCGGTTGTTGCCCATATCAGCCTCAATTCTCGGAAAGAAAATGGGAAAACCATTCTTAGTGCCCTGGGCGCCGCAATCTCAATAGAGGCTGATAAAGGCGGCAGGGCACTATCCTGCCGCCTTGTAACTTGCAGCTTGCTGCTTCCTATCGCGTCAGCTTGAAGCTAACACCGATATAGGCGGCAGCCCCAGCTGCGTTGTAATCGATGATCTCCTGATAGTCCTCATCAAAAGCATTTTCCAGTCGGCCATAAACGCGAACACTCTCCGTTAGTTGATAAGACGCAGTCAGGTCGAACACGCCGAAATCTTCGATAGCAATATTGCCGCTGTCTATAGCGTCAGCCTGCGATCGATAGAAGCCATTCAGATTCAACTTTCCATCGAGGCCAGAGTAGAGAAACCCGAAATTGAAGAGGTTCTCTGGCCGGCGTAAGCGCTGTGTGCCGTCAGGCCGCTCAGTCTCATTGTAGGTGTAGTTGCCGGTGACCCTTAGGGAATCGGTGATTGGGATTTCGGCACTTAACTCGATACCGCGAGAGTTAGTCTGCCCCACATCCTGCAGGTAGCCACTGAAGGCTGCGAGATCAAAAAAGATGGCATTCTCAACATCCTGATCGAAATAGACGGCCTCCAGTCGCATTGTGCTAGTGAAGTATTCCACCCCTATTTCCCAGCCCTCACTTTCTTCCTGCTGCAAGGCGATGCCCGCGGCCGGGGGAAATGCGAAAGGACCCGCGTTATAGGCGATCTCGAAAGGGCTTGGTGCACGAAATCCTGTACCCAGAGCGGTTTTGAATTTCAGCGTACCTGCGCCCAGATCGGCAAGATACGCCGCGCTTACCCGGTAGTTGGTGTTGGTGCCAAAATCTTCATTGTCATCATGACGAACACCTGCGGTGAAAAATACTGCGTCAGAGAAATCACTGAGATATTCGAGGAATACACCAGTATTGTCTCGTCCTCTGCCGTTGTTTAAAGCCTCTTCCTGATCTGCGCCGAACACGAGATCAAAGCCCGGGAGTTCGGTGGCTGTGCCAATATATTCCCAGCGTTCCAGCTTGCCAGCGGCAGTAAAGCTGGAGGCGCCCGCGGCGAAATTCTCTCGATCGCTGTCGGTACTATTGTAGGAAAGGGAATGTGAAAAAGCAGCGCCTTTGTATTCTGCTTCAAGACGAGTGGCGCTAACGTCGTTGTTTCCACTGCAGTCTTCCACGCGAGTGCTTGTGAAACAGCCATCGAATTCGTTGCGGCCGTCTATATTTCGGTGTACCAGCTGTACTCGAAACGATTCCGTAATATCGAAACCGAATCTGGCATGCAGAGAGGTATTTTCATAGCCGTCTGCATCCATTAATGTGTTATCGGAATACCGTGAGTTAAAGCCGTCGGATTGAAAGTCGGTGGCAGCAAGGAAGTAGTCAATGGCGCCGCTTCGACCCGCGATGTTGGCCGCCAGCTGATTGGTGCCATAGCGCCCAGTTTGGGCGTCAGCGCTGGCGCTGAACCCTTCAGATGCCGAGTGGGAGCTGATGTTGATCACGCCGCCGGCATCGGCGCCATAGGCCAGGCCCTGGGGGCCGCGCAGTACTTCAATACGCCCGATTCCATCACTCAGCAAGTGCTCAAACGACGTTGCGATTTGCGGTCCGCTTGGGTCTTGAATGCGCATGCCGTCGAGAATTGTCAGGGTGCGAAAGCCTGCTTCGCCGCGAATCCTTACCAACGTGGTTTTGCCCGCACCGCCACTACTGCTGGCGCCAATGGCAGGCATTTGTCTGAGCAGATCGGTTATGTTGAGAACGCCGCGAGATTCAATCTCAAAATCGTCCATCACTGAGACTGATGTGCCGATTTGGCGCAGGGGAATCGCCACGCGACTGGAAGTGATGACGATTTCTTCTAAATTATCTGACTGCTGAGCCAGGGTGACAGGCGAGCCAGTTGCCGCCGCAACTACTGCGGTGGCGAATGCTGTTCGCTTAAAGGTAATTAACATTACTGGGTTCCTCAATGAATTAAAGTTTCAATGAGGGAGAGATATGAAGTAGTGAAAACTTGCGCAAGGCAGGAGATCCAACTACCGATGAGCCCTCCGCTGCATCGTGGCAGACCTACAGGCTAAATCCTGTAAATCGAGTTGCTCTGACTCAGGCCGGTATCGGGCTTACAAGCGGGACTCATAAAGACTCTACTTGCTTACCGTTGCGGGGGCAGCGCCGGATTCATCAAAGAGGTCAATGTTTGACTCTGTGTGATCCACCGGACTTCCCGTTTAAGCTGATTGCTTCATTTGATTTTCGCTAAATAGAAAAATCTGCGAGCCAACCAGCACCTGGGGCAGGGGCGTCAATCTAATCAGTTACGCTGGCCCAGTCAATCTTCTTTTGGTTTGGTTTTGTTCATGAATTATAACAGCGGCGGCTCTTCTCAAGTTGGTATCTGCAAATAAGGGGTTAACCGACCGTATGTCGATAAGCTTCAGGTCGAGTGAAAGTTTTACTGACTCTCTTAACCCCCGCATTGCTGTTCCGGGTAGCAAGCATGCGTGTGTCTGGAGCGATTTTCTGCGTGACAATCACAAAAATGCAACGTCGGCTTCATTTTCGAAAATTGTGACCCTGCAGGCAGGTTTGAAATTGAGCTGAAGAGACACTCTGAAGCCAGTGTGCACTTTCCCTTCCTCATCATTGCCGCTTATACTGATCCCCCTTGCTTAGGAGATCCTCATGAACACATTAAAAACTGCTTTTTGCGCTGGCACGCTACTTATGGCCGGTTTTTTGCCCAACCTTGCCATGGCCCACTGGTCATTGAACAACGAGGCTTCCACCTTGAGCTTTGTCACTACCAAAGCCGAGCACGTTGCTGAGGTGCATACCTTTGATCTGCTCTCGGGTGAGATCGCAGATGATGGCGCTGTCTCCGTGACGGTTGAGTTCGCCAGCGTCAATACCTTGATCCCTATTCGTAATGAGCGCATGCAGGCGATGCTGTTCGAAACCAATTTGTTTCCGGAAGCGACCATTGAGGCGACTATAGATCTAGATACCCTTGCTGCAATGCCGGCCGGAGGCTCGGAGACCATGCAGCTCAATTTCAGTCTTAGTATGCGCGACATATCCCGCTCATATACTGCCGACGTCATGATAACCAGGCTGGATGAAGCGCTCGTCGCCACGACCCTGAAGCCAATTGTTGTGACTGCAGATGACTTTGGCCTGCAGACTGGTGTTGAAGCTTTGCGCGAAGTGGCGGGCCTGCCAAGTATCAGCCGCGCGGTGCCGGTTTCCTTTACAGTACTTTTTGATCAAGGGCACTAAGCTTCAATCCTGTTTCAGTATTAGGGCGCTAAGGATCTTAGGGGGCGGAAGGATTTAGTGCTAATCCTTTCGTCCCTTTTTAGCAACGGAGCTCTATTTTCTGGTCGTAGCCTCATGTGTCCAAGCATTGTCGGGAGCTAGCGGGGAAGGGATTAAACACTTATTGTTTCCGCCTCTGTGACTTTCGATCCTACAAGGTCTTGAATTTTCCGCATGTCGTCACTGCCCAATATACCGCTTAACTCCATTCGAGCTGAACACAGAAGAAGTCAATGATGGAACCATCCTTCCCAGTTTCCGGAAAGTCACGCATTCAATCCATCGATACCCTGCGCGGTGTGGCTCTGCTGGGTATACTATTGATGAATATCATCGCCTTCGCAAACCCTTTCGCCGCTTATCTTATCCCAGCTACCGACAGTGCAGATTCGGGCCTGAACCTCGCCACTTTCATGACTATGGATATTTTTGTTGAAGGGAGCATGCGCGCGATTTTCTCCATGCTGTTTGGGGCAGGGATGCTTATCTTCCTGAATAAACCCGAGGCTAATCCGGGAATTGTAAAGAACCTGTTCTACCGGCGCACTTTGCTGTTAGTGGTATTTGGTTTGTTTAATGCCTATGTGTTGTTATGGGTGGGTGACATTCTTTATGCCTATGGCATGACAGGGTTTGTACTCTATCTGTTCCGCGATCTACCCGCGAAACGGCTGGCGCAGTGCAGTGGCGCCATTCTGTTGCTGCTTGCGATTGTGCATACTAGTGGCTACTACGGTGCAAGCAGTCTGAGCGCTGCGGTTGATGAGATCAATGCGCTGCCAGCGGGGACTGCGTTGAGTGCGGAGCAGGAGGAGGTGCTGGAGGACTGGGATACCTTTCTTGAACAGCAATTCATTTCCCCTGAGCTAGTCGAACAACAGCGGCAGCAGTTGCGCTCAGGATATTTGAGTAACTTTATTGCACTAGCGCCAGTTAATCTGATTCTGCAGACCATTGGCTTCATTGGTAACGCTTTCTGGGATGCGCTCTCTATGATGCTGTTGGGCATGGCCTTATTCAAATGGGGTTTGTTAGATGGCTCCCGCAGTATCAAGATTTACGGATCCATGACCCTGCTTGGTCTTGGCGTTGGATTGCCTCTCAATACTTGGGAAACCGTTACCTTCGTGAGCTCTGGTTTCGAGCTACAGTGGTCTGCCTTCAATCGACCCACCTATGATCTTGGGCGTCTGTCACTGGCGCTGGGTTACATTGGCCTGGTAATGCTGGTCTGCAAACTGGATCTGTTCAAATCTTTGCAAAGTGCACTGGCCAAAGTGGGCCAAATGGCGCTTACTAACTATCTGTCTCACTCGCTAATCTGTAATTTCATCTTCATGGGTTGGGGGCTGGGATTGGCGGGGGAGTTGCAGCGAGTTGAAATCTATTATGTAGTATTCGGCATCTGGGGTTTTCAGTTGATCTTTAGCCCACTGTGGCTACGTTATTTCCGCTTTGGTCCCGCCGAATGGTTATGGCGTAGTCTTACTTACGGACAGCGGCAGCCGCTAAACCAGAATTGATCCAGTAATTGTTATCATCCCATGATTGACGTACCATGCCCCCGCCTGTGACCATCCACCCTGGCTCTGTGTGGAGCGGTAAGCCAGCAGCAACGCGGCTCTAGTTCACTAGCATCCTTCCTCGCTGGTTCGCGACTATTGGTCCGGTTTATCTGTTTCTTCGTTCATTCTATTAGTGCCACCACTATCGATGATTCAAAATACGCATCTACAATCATTTGTTCTCGCTGCCTTGCGGTGGGTAAACGGCCTTGACTCATGCTTGAACGGCTGAATTTTAATAAAGAGACGCTGCGCGAACTCCTCGCGATTGCGCTGCCCATGGTGGTTTCCCAGGGCACCTTTGCGGTCATGATTTTTACTGACCGCTATTTCATGTCGCAGATCGATCCTACCCATATGGCGGCCGCGTTAGGGGGTGGTGTAGCCTGCTTTTTCTCTTTCTGTTTCTTCTCTGGTTTGTTTTCCTACGCAAATGCACTGGCAGCGCAATATCTTGGTGCAGGTGAAAAACACAAGTGTCCCAAGGTGGTCATCCAGGGCTGGGTCATGACCCTTTGTTGTGTGCCGGTGTTGGCTCTCATTACCTATTTCGTGTCGGACATTTTTTCTGCCATGGATCATGATCCGGTCCAGGTGGAACTTGAGCGCACCTATTATCAGATTCTTATGCTTGGCATTGTGGTGACTCTTGCCAAAATTTGTGTGTCCTCCTACTTTGCTGGCATCGGTCGCACCCGAGTGGTAATGATCTGTGACGTTTGTGGCTTGATTCTGAATGTGCCCCTGGCCTACGTCATGGTGTTTGGGCACCTCGGCTTTCCTGCCCTGGGTATCGTCGGCGCTGGTATAAGCACCCTCATTGCAACCGGCTTCGCTTTACTGCTGTTTCTATTCTTCTTTTTCCGCAAAGCCCATCGCGAGGAGTTTTCGGTTGCCAGGGCCTTTGGCGCAGACTGGGGAATCTTTCGCCGCTTCTTTCGCCTTGGCTTCCCTTCCGGTGTCGAGCTTTTTCTCAATGTGGCTGCGTTCAATCTGTTCCTACTAATGTTTCAGTCCTACGGTGTAGCGCAGGGCGCGTCCGCCGCAATCGTATTCAACTGGGATATGCTGTCCTTCGTTCCAATGATAGGTCTGAACATCGGCATGATTAGCCTGATAGGGCGCTTTGTGGGTTCTCGCGATATGCGGCGGACCGATGAAGTAGTCACGGCTGGATTTGTCATTGGCTTAAGCTATTCGGCGGTACTGGCGTTCATCTATATCACCTTCAGGTTTTCCCTGGTGGAGATGTTCGCGCCACCGCAAGGTGACTTTAGCGAGATTCGCGAGCTGGCTGCCTTCATGATGGTTGGTTTATCCAGCTACGCCATGGCGGATGCCATTATCCAGGTGACCGGTGGCGTGCTGCGGGGGGCTGGCGACACCCGCTGGCTGATGTATGCCTCTGTGAGTCTGCACTGGGCCATGCTGGTGGCGCAGTATTTTATTATTCGGGTGTTTGAGTTGGGGCCTAGGGTGGCCTGGCTGGCATTCGTCGCCCTGATTTTTGCCATTGCGGTGGTATTCGTGCTGCGACTGCGCGGAGACCGCTGGCGCGATGAGAAAGTGCTGGAAATGGTCATGGTGGAGTAATCCCGCGAAGCCACGTATTTTGCGCACCGCAGCCCGACTTGCAGCTGCCCTGATTAGCAGTTAGCCTCTCAGGTCCTGTTAGGAAAACTCCACCAAGAGAGTGCGCTATGAATAAAACCCTTTTGCGAATCATCGGCCTGTTCTCCGTCTCGGGAATCCTGCTGTTTGCCGGAATCAGCCTTGCCCAGTCCCTCTATCCGTCGAACATCCTGAACATGAAAGGAAACTTTTCCCGCGGCGCTGCGACCGCCATGGGTGAGCCCTTTCAGGGTGTCCGAACCTCGGCTGGAAAAATCGAAGGCCTCTATCCCATTCGCAGTACCGGTGTCAGCACCGAAGCAATCCGTGCTGCCGCAGACGCCTTTCTTGTAACTCTGGATAACATCGAACTTAGCCGCACCCACTTTGCGGTGGACGACCCGGAATGGCGTGACTGGTCCAATGTGGATGTGGGCATTTTTCCACGCCGAGGATTGAGTCTCGAAGAGATGGACGCCGAGCAGAAAGCTGCGGCGTGGCAGCTACTGCAAGTGTCCCTGAGCAGCAAGGGTTTGGAGCAGACCCGCGCCATCATGCGTACCGAGCAGACGCTGCTTGAACTCAATGGTGAGCCGATCCGATACGGCGAAGAAAAATATTACATCACCATGATGGGGATACCCACTGCCGACGGTCCCTGG
>Ga0222718_10002118_pt1 | contig 18108 bp, 34 predicted proteins | sample C33_27DmetaG_FD_165045 | JGI IMG/M metagenome (GOLD analysis project Ga0222718, IMG submission 165045) | Estuarine water microbial communities from San Francisco Bay, California, United States - C33_27D | ecosystem: Environmental > Aquatic > Marine > Unclassified | place: USA: California... | reverse complement strand
CGAACGAACGACCCATGTGAGGTCTATACTGAGGACCCGCAACCATTGCGCCGCAGTGGATTGCAACGATTAGCTGCATAAATTTTTATCAGATCAGGCGCATCTGCTGCCATTTCGGCGATTCCTTATTGAGAATGGCGCAGATTTTTTCCCATCTTGTCTTGCTATAAAAGGGCTGTTGCTGATACCAAGCAAAAGCTTCGTGAAAAAATTTGCTGTGGTTGCATTGGCGACAAGCTGGCACGATGTTGCCGAGGTGATGGGCGCCTCCTTTGCTGATAGGGATGACGTGATCTAGCTCCAGCTCGGAAGCCCGGTGATCTGGCTTGCCGCAGTATGCGCAGGTATAGCCAAACTCTGCCCACCTATTGAGCAGTTGAGCGCCAGGGATCAGCGCGGAATGATTGCCGCGCTTTGTGGCTTTGTAGTGCTTGGACTTTTGCCGTTGATAAAGCCGATAGCTGTGGTCTGTCAGATACAGCCATTGGGCCTTTTGCACCTTCCAAGGCGTCTGAATTGCGCGCCTGTCTTCTGGATTTGTCGACCAATGCTGATGTTGACGGATCTGTACCAACTTGGCGACAGAAGGCAAATTACCGGCGCGCCTTATTGCTGCTCGCATTTCATAAACAACAGGCTCCTGTTTTGGGGTGTATGGCAGACCATGTTTGGAACGCGACGGTCGGCCATGTCGCTTGCGCTTTTCTGCAAGTGCTTTAGCTCGCTTAACCTTGGCTTCAGGAAGAGAGCGACAGAACGCGCAATAACCATAAACGGCGTGCCTTAACGATTGACTATCTGCCCAGTCATGGCCGCGCTTGCACAGCGCCCCAAGCTTCCATCGTTGTGGATCGAACGTCGTGCCCGGTGCTGGCAGCTCGTATGCTTTAGGCATCGCCTAGGTGTTTTAGGTGGTCACGGTCTGGGCAGGTGGTACTGCGCCAGACCACAAATTTAGCGTGCAGTGCTGATCGCCTTATTGACTGCTGCTTGAAAGTTGATGCCAAAGCGACGTTGCACAACTTTGTTGCCGATTGATTCGATGTTGAATCGTCCGGTGTAGTCAGGCCGATCAGTGGTCGCGATGAAGTAGGGGAACAGCTGCTCACGTGAGCGGCGATAGATACCAGGGGGGCGGTTGCCGCCTCGTGGTGTGCCGATGAAGAAGCCACCACGGGTAGCACCACTGATGCCTTTGCTGATGCGCCTGAGCGTGGCTTGTGTGACGTTGCCTGCTGCGTTGGTCTTCACCAGCCCAGTAGGCATGAAGTAAGCGCCTGATGGGATGGTGCCGTCATTGGGCACACCACGTTCAAAGAACACATCCATGCCCTTCTGTGGGCGCGTGCCGCCTTGTATGCCAAACCGGAGGTAACGGGCGCGGTCTTTGCCCTTCTTGTCTTGTGCGTAGACGGTGGCTATTAGCTCACGCTTCTTGGACTTTTGGACCAAGAAGGCGGACTGGGTGAATTTGACGGGCAGGTTGAACGCGCCTTTGGTGCCTTGGTTCAACGCCTTGCGTGCGTCAAAGGCTGTGTCGTTGAGGGCAACGCTGGTGGCGAATGGCAGCTGCTTCTGCACGGCCTTGGTGAATGCCGTGGCCTTGCTTAGGTCTTGATCAATGGTGAGCTGCAGTGCCATGCACTAAGGGTAAGGCTGCCGCTGCATCGCTTCATCAATGAGTCTGCGCACTACATGTGCAGCAGATTCGCATGGGCGACGTTGCTGTTCGATCCAGTCGCGCATCGATTGCGACATGACGAAGTTGAGGCGAGGAAGTTGGCTAGGCATTGAGAAGAGTGAGTTGTTGATTGTGCGCTGATTGCTTTGCCCGAGGTGGTGCGGACAGTATTGATACGGCCATGAACGCATTACGCACCCAAGGCGTATTGCCCATGATTATGTATGGGTCACGAAAAGAGGAGATAGCAGAAAAAGGATCAATCCCCTTGCGAATTGCCTCAACAACATCCCATTGCAGCAACTTCTTGCGGAATAGGTTGCCATCTTTTGTTCGGCGGCCTTTTACGTAGACATTAAAGTCAGGAAAGAAAATACCTTTGTCTGCCATCAAGCGTCGGTATTTAGATTCCCTGTCATCAAGGTCTTGCAGCTCAAATGAAATGCTGCCAGGTATTGGCAGAAGAATACCAATGCTGTGCCGTTGTTCGTTGAGTTCGTCTTCGTATTTGTAATGAGCAAGGATGCGTGAATGAATTTCTATGCGTTGAGCATTTGTTAGACGATTGCCAACGTGGAGCAGCGATCCAAATGCAACGCTTTCGTGACGGGTATCTGATGGCGTTTTTTCGCCATCAAAGCTAAACGTCATCCATCGACGGATGCCGGTTTCAGATTGCTTGTTGAAGGGTAAGCAAACGCGCAAAAAATTATCGGTCGGCTGATGGTAAGCGATTGTGCATATATGAGCCTTCTTGCGCGTGCCTTCAATGACGCGAGCCTGTGCGATGCAAACGCATTGATGGTAGATCATTCAGCCATGCCCTCTAGTTTTTGGGCCAAGTAATCACCATGGCAACGCTGTGGGTAGCACCAGCAACCCAGAACCTTGCCGCGAAGTTCGTCTAGGCGATTGTGAAGGCTGAATTTACGCGGGAAAAAGATCTCGTAGGAATCGCAAACGGTGTCACGATCGCCATCAGCAGGCAATTCGAAGGGATTGCCCCAATCGGAGTTGCGATCAATCCGAACGAAGCGATCAGTCTTGCGTGCCCAAGTCAGTAAGGCTCGATCTGTGTCTTGGTGCATGTTTGCAACGACAGTGCCACCGGCCTCGACTATTGCGCGGCGATCGAGCTCGGACTGGCTCCATTCGTACTCGGGCCTGAGAGCCTCTACAGCGCGCGAAACGATGGCTTCCGTGAGTTTGCCTTGATTTTCTTCTTTGGCGATGTTCTGGGCGCTTGTGAAGGCCGCTACGAGGGTTTCGTCGTCGTTCTTGACGGGCGCCAGCGGGCGAAGGTGCTTTTCAGGGATGTCGCCAATTGGATTACGGCCCGCGGGTCGTAACTCTTGAAGCTTGGCTTCTACCTGTGCCGCTGCCAGCTGTCGCTGAATAGTCCTGTGATGCAGTTCCGGGAACTCCTCCATACAGCAAGCCGCAAAGCTGCGATAGCCAAGAGCCTTCCAGCCCTTGCGGCGGTCAAGGTCGTAGATGCGAGCGCGAACAGTGTTGATGCCGCGTTTGATGTCGTCGACCGCTTGGCGAGCTTCCAGCTCGTTCATGTCTGGAGCAATAGCAATGGCTTGCGTCATGCGATTAAGTCAGGCGTCGCAACGGTAGCACCGAAATGGACCACCGTTGAATGACTAACTAACGTCTCGCCCGTCGCAGATGAGACAGCGATGAAACGGCCAAAACTTGCCAACTTGCCGTCCAAGTACACCTCGGTCTTAGGAGTACCCCGTTTCCCCCCTCTCCTCCCCTTTCTATTAAATAATAATATTAGGTAGGAAGGTTAGATATATAGGAAGAACGACTGCAGGGCAGCAGATTTGGGGTTGCCAACCTCATTTTTCAGGTTGGCAATACACCCATTTCTGGGAACCATGGACCACTTGGCGTCTCTTCTTGAGACCCATCTCTCTCAAGATGGATGCAACTTGCATTTGATCCGCACGAGACTGGCGCTCGACGGGCTTACCAATGGCATCAGTCAGCAAAATCTCAGTGGTGATGGGGCATCCGGCGTTTCGAGGCGATGCGATCCATTCGCGCACTGGTGCCAGCCAAGGCGACTCCACTTGATAGCTGGCGTTGTCGTCAGCGACTTGACGTTCGAGCTCAGGCGGCAGGTGGTTGGCAATTCCGGCCCGGTAGGCATGAACTGCCGCGGCCCATATCGCGTCTCGGTTGAGAAGCAAGTCATCGACTTCGATCATTCCGTCAACGGCCACTGGCACCACCCAGAAGCGGCGGTTGCCGGTGTCATCGATCAGAAAACCGGTTTCGCGATTGGTGGAGCCGACGATGATTCCGCGGCGCGGGAAGTCTTCGACTGCCTTGCCGTATGGCACGCGGTAGGTGTCGGTCTGCTGGGTGAGGAACGCCTTGACCTGGCCGGCGTGGCGCTTGCTGGTGATGGCGTCAAGCTCGGCCCATTCCATGAGCCAAGCGCGGCCTAGTAGCAGGCGATCGTCCTTGCTGTTGATGTCGCCAAGGGCATCGGAGAAGAAGGCGCCGCCGAGGTTGCGCCAAAAGGTGGATTTACCGCAGCCTTGCGGGCCCATGAGCACGGTGGCGGCGTCATGCTTGCAGCCAGGCTCGTAGATACGCCTGACAGCGCCGATCAGGGTGCATCGGACCATGTGGTCATAAAGCGACCCTGCAGCGTCCTGTGGGCGCAGGTAGCGGGTGGCTAGCGCGTCAATGGCGCATGGCTCCACCTCGTCGGCCACACGGTCGAGATAGGTGCGGACAGGATCAAACTGGTTTTCCTTGGCGACATAGACCAAGGCATCAGCGGCCAGCTCCTTTGATGCGTTGATGCCCAGCTGGGCCAGTTGGAGATAGTAGTGCTCGATGTCGCGAATGGGCTGCTGATCTAGCTCGATGGCTTGAGTGAAGATGTTGAAGCGAAGGCGGTCGCTTAGCTGCTGCCGGAGCAGGGTGAGCAGCTCGTTTTTTTCAAGTTTGATGAGTTTGCCGCCGGATGATTGCTCAGCGGCTTGCGCCTTGGGATGCTCCGGTCCTAGGGCACCTTTGATGGCATTTAGCGCCACTTGCCTGGGGCTGATGCCACCAGCTAGGTGGTGCAATGTGCCGAGGCCAACGCCACCAGTGTCGGCCTTAAATGTGCGCCATTTGGCTTCACATTCGCCGGGTTTGAATTTGCCTGAGGCAGCAGACCATTGAATCCAATCAGCCAAAAGTGCGTCATTTCCGACGCTATGTAGCGCCATGCCGACTTTCACCCACTCGTCGTAATCGTCCGCGAGTGATCCGGGGATGTTGTCGAGGTATGCGCGCGCGCGTTCGGTGTCATCAATGTCTGAGGGCGTGGTCAGCAACGGCGCCTGCTCGGTGCGCTGCATGGCGGCCAGTAGCACTGATGGCGCTTCGGCGATTGGCAGATCAGTCGGGCCGCGGCCAGATAACCAGCGGTAGGAGCCGGTGATGGGATGACGGCCGAGGATGACGGATTGGCAACCAGTCCAGCGGAGCTCGAGTTGCTCGCCTTTGATGCTGCTGCGCAGTTTGGTGGTGCGGATTGATTCCCAAAAGGGTTGGGGAACGCGGTAGATGATCTGGAGGCGTCCATCACGGCCGGAGGTGACGGCCCAGGATTTGGGTAGCTCTTGGAGGCTGGTGCCAAGTGATTGGAGCACCTCGGATGCGCCGAGGCCATCGTGATCGACGAAGAGCAATCCACCGGAGGCTGGGCCGGCCAGGACGCCAACAGCAACGGCACGGCCTGCTGTCAGCTCGGCTTGCACTTGGGGCTTGGTGAGTGGGTTTTTCTGCCACTGGGGCATGTATGGGCGCTTGTCGTTGCCGACAGCGACTAAGGCCCAGTCGTCGGGGATGTCTGTTAGTTGGTCGGCGATTGCTGCCATACGGCTCCGAGCGGGTAGCCGTTAGATCGTGCCGACGGTTAGCAGGGTTAGCAACCTGTCTTGCAGGAGTCTGATGGGTCTATGGCGTCACGTGCGTCATCAACCGATCGAACGATTGCGGCGATACCACCAGCGCGCTTGATGGTGTGCAGCCAGTTGGTCTGTTCTGGCCGGATTCGTCCAGTTGGTGTTTTCACTTCGAGGCTGGTGAACACGGCGACTTGTTGGCCGACCATGTCGGGGGTGATCGTCACGGTCCGGTAGCCGATCAGATCAGCGGAACCACGGGCGAGACCAAATTGCACCGGCCTACCAGTGCGTGGATCTGGCAGCGTGCCGGTGTTATTGCGAAACAGTCGCAGATCAGGCCGGGTTCCGAGTGCCAGCCTGATGCGTTGCTGTAGGTCGGTTTCAGACATGCCCCAGGGTAGGGGTGCCGGGGGATGGATCGCGCCACATCGCGCCCTGTATTTACGGCGTCGCCGCTGTTGTATTGCAGGCTCCCCGGCGGGGCATTAAGCAAAGACGACTTCAGCAATAAAGTCGCGCACTTGTTGTTCGTCCATTTTTTTGCCAATGCGCTTGGCAGTTGTGGTGCCGTTCTCGTCTAGGCAAATAATCTCGTATTTGCCGGGAAAGTATTGGTTGATTTTCATTGGACGATCATTAGCACTCAGTTGCTGGTTTGCGGCGCAGACGATGTCCCAGGTAGAAGCGGCTTGCATTGCTTGTCTGTAGGTGGTGCCCTCTCGGGCTTGAACTAATTATGCACCACAGCGGGTGCATCTGGCAAGGGGTCAGGCGACCGAATCGATAAAAGCTTCAACAGCTTCAACGCCTTCAAGATCCATCAGGCGGGTAAGCACTACGTCGATGCACTCGAAGGGCATCTCTTGACGGAAAAGCTCGGTGTAGAGGTTGCGCAGGTCGGAAGCGTTGAGTGTGGCGACTTTGGCGGTGAAGGTGGCGAGCATTGTCTGAGGTGTGTGGTGGGGTCTCCCCCGATGCACTAATCATACACCATCGGGGGTGCATGGCAACACCCGGAGCACGCGGGCCGGCAAATGCTTGTTGTTCCTGAACGAAGCAGGCAACTCCACACGATGCTTTTGTGGATCCAGGCTGATCTCTTGCGTCTGCAGTGTCCACCAACGCTTCCCGCACCAGTCACAGTGACGATTCCGCAGAATCTGACCGTCTTCTGTGTATGCGGTGTTGTAGACCCTGCTGGATTTTTTGCAATCCGGGCAGGGTGGTGCTGGGTAAAGCGTGCGAGCGCCCATAGTTCAAGGATGAGTGATTGGGCGGGTCTGTTGTACCGCCCCCGGCACTTGCCGACAGTCACCTCTCTTGTCTAGGGACCGAGAATCCAGCGCGCAGCTATCTGGCTTGTGGCGTGCAGCCACTATACACCACCCAGAGTGCATCAGCGACCACCGCGCGCCTTGTAGAGCCTGAATGCCCAGCCGGGCGAGTAACCGCGCTCGCGGCCGATCGCTTGCAGCTGCTCTAGTGATCGCGCTTGGCCGACTTGCAAACGGAGCTTCTGCTGCACTGCCTTGCGTTCAAGCTTTACCAGCTCGCCGTCCACCTGCTGCAACTCGCGCGACTCAGTGGCGAACTCATGCCCGCAGCATGGGCAGATTGGCGCTGGTTTAAATGCGGCGTAGCAATCAGGGCATTGCCTTACGGCTGGCGCTGGTGGCTTGCCCTTAGACCGCGGGCCTTTGCGATCTTGCAAGCTCCAGTTGCGGTTATCGTCCGGGAATCCATGTTTCGCAATGTTACCAACATGGTCCAACACGATGGCGTGCGTCTTGTTTTTCGATGGCCTCAACACCCTGCCAATTTGCTGTAAATAAAGCGCCTCTGACATGGTGCGCCGGAGAAGAATGGCGCAGCTTGCATCTGGGCAATCAAACCCTTCTGAGACAACATCAACAGTGGCAAGCACGCGAACCTTGCCGGCAGCAAAATCTGAAACCACTTGATCGCGCGTTGCTGTTGGCGTGGTTCCAAGCAATGTCTCAGCGGTGATGCCTGCTTTGCGAAATGAAGCGGCTACGCATTCCGCGTGCTTGGTGTCGCAACAGAACGCGATTGCTTTATGGCGGTTTGCCCTAAGGCGGTAATGGTCAATCACGTCGCCAGTGATAGTGGGTTTATTCATCCGCTCCGATAGCTTGCTGGCCGGGTAATCACCAGCAACGATTCGGAGTTTGCTGAAGTCAGCTTTGACCGGCGGCGCGTATAAGTCGGCTTTACAAAGGTGGCCTTGCTGCGTCAGTTCTTCGACTGATGGGCCACAGATCAGGGTGTCAAAAGCGTGGCGAAGGCCGCGGCCATCAAGCCGGCATGGTGTTGCTGATACGCCAAGGCGGAAGGCGTTCGGCCAGTAGTCAAAGACTTTGCGGTAGGTAGCGGCCAGGCTGTGATGCGCTTCGTCGATGATGATCAGCGACGGCTCATGAGCCACAGACCACAAGCGTCTAACCAGCGTTTGGATTGATGCGATCTGAATGGCTTGATTGCTGGTTTTGTAACCAGCTGCGATGAATCCATGGGGCACCCCAAGTGCTGTGAGTTTGCGGGATGCCTGATCAATCAATTCACGGCGATGCACCAGGATCAGTGCGGTGTGGCCTTTGTCGCGGCAGGCGGCCGTTATCTGCGAAAAGATCACCGTTTTGCCAGCGCCGGTGGGCAGCTGCAGGAGCACCGAGCGTGCGCCGTCCATATATGCAGTGCGCACATCGTCGATCGCCTGGACTTGATACGGCCGTAGCTTCATTGCGTTGCAACATGTGGCCAGACGCTATAGGATGCGACCGCCTGATGCAAGTTTATGGACAACGAGGCGTACCACCTGCACCCAGCGGTAAGCAAAAGCCACCTTGATCAGATCGCCCGCAGCCCGTTGCATTACTGGGCGCGCTACATCGACCCAAACCGCACCACGCCGGAGCCAACGGCATCGATGGCGATCGGTTCAGCTGTTCACACGCACGTGCTTGAACTTGACCAGTGGGATGCGCGTTATGCGGTCGCACCTGAAGGCATCGACCGGCGCACCAAAGCGGGCAAGGAAGAATGGCACGTCTTTACAACAGCAGCACAAGGCCGCACGGTGCTGAAGCGTGAAGACGCTGAACAGGTTATGCACATGGGCCGATCTGTTCTTGGCCACCGCAGTGCCGCTGCGTTGCTTGCTGCTGATGGCCAGCCGGAAGACACATTTATGTGGACTGACGAAACCTATGGGCTGCAGTGCAAGTGCAGGCCGGACTACATGCACAGCGATGGCTCAACGATTGTGGACCTGAAGACCACACGCGATGCCAGCCCGCGTGGATTTCGCCATTCGGTAATCCAATACCGCTACCACGTGCAGGCGGCCTGGTATCTGCATGGCGTCGAGCAAGCGACTGGGCGACGGCCTGAGCGTTTCATTTTTGTGGCCGTTGAATCCACTGCGCCGTATGCGTCTGCGGTGTATGAAGCCAGCGCGGAGATGATCGAAGCCGGCATGATCCAAGCTCGCGAGGATCTGGGCAAGCTTGCGGTCTGCAAAGCTGCCGACCATTGGCCCAGCTATAGCGAAGAGGTGCAGACGATGACGCTGCCGCCTTGGATGCTGCCTGGTGCTGGCACTGGTGAGCCTGTGACTATTCCCGACAACATCGAGACGTTCTGATGACTGACTCAGCACTGACAACCACACGCCCCAGCTCGATTTATGCGGGCATGGAAGCGTTCGACAATGCGCAACGCATCGCCAAGAGCTTGGCCAGCAGCACACTGGTCCCGCAGCAGTTCCAAGGGCAACAGGGTTACGCCAACTGTTTAGTGGCGCTTGAAATTGCGGGCCGCATGAACCTGAGCCCGCTGCAGGTGATGCAGAACCTGCACATCATCCATGGCCGCCCCAGCTGGAGCAGCCAGTTCATCATTGCGTTGATCAACGGTTGCGGCCGGTTTGAGCCGCTGCAATATCGCGTGACGGGCAAAGGCGACGACCTGGCTTGCCAGTGCGTGGCCAAAGAGATCAGCACCAGCGCTGACCTTGAAGGCCCAACGGTGACGATGGCGATGGCGAAGGCTGAAGGCTGGGCCACAAAATCAGGCAGCAAGTGGCGCACAATGCCAGATCTGATGATCCGTTACCGGGCCGCGGCCATGTGGGGCCGGCTGTATATCCCCGATCTGTTGGTAGGCATCAGCCACAGCCAAGAGGAAGTGATGGACATTGAGCCGATCACCGTCGAGGATGCACCACAGCCGGAGCCTGCGCCACAGCCTGCTGATGAAATCTTCTGATTTTTTGACTGATGTTCAGCTTGCTGAACGCTGGCAGCTGCACCGCCAGACGTTGATTCGTTGGCGTCGTGCCGGCTGCGGCCCAGACTTTATGCGGATTGAAGGCCGCGTGCTCTACCCATTGGCCGCGGTGGAGCAATACGAACAGGCCAACACCACCACACTCGGAGACAAATGAATTTCAAGTTCAATGGCAATGTTTTCAAAAACACCGCTGAAGACCATAAGCGGATCTATGGCGAAAATTATGATCCTGGCAAAAATTACCCAGGGTTCACCGGAACCATTGAGATCCCGAAAAATCAGCTGCAAGACTTTGTCGCTTATCTGCATTACGCCTGCCAGACCGAGCTAAAGCGCAGCGATTATTTGAACGATGAGGTGGTGCCGGTAAAGATGTCTGGCTGGCAAAAGCAGTCAGCCAGCGGCAAGACTTATCTCAGTTTGCAGTTTGGCCCGGATTACAAGACACAGCAGGCCGCACAGCAAGCGCAGCAGGCCGAGGCCGCATCTGTAACGCCACCTGCACCCGCAGCACCACCAGTCGATCAGGCAGCGCAATCATTGGCCGCTGCTACTGGCGGTGACGTGATTTTTTAAGGCAACTGCGATTCAAGCCGTGCGACTTCATGCACGGCTTTGTTCAGCAGGTGTTGCAGCGTGTAATTTTGCCGCAGCAGAATTGCAGCAAGTGTGCCGGCTTCGGGATGCGTCTCGATTCGCCGGCATTCTTGCTCAATCTCAAATTTTTGTTCCATCGGCACATCAAAATCCATCCAATCACCTAAGGCCATGACTGTGCTGCGTTTCCCTATTTTGTCGCGATGAAATGCCCCAAATGCAACAGCAGCAAGCTACGTGCGCTTGATACGAACAATCGACCGGAGGATCATGCGGTGCGGCGTCGCGCTTGCGTTGAGTGCCAGCACACATGGTTCACCGTTGAGGTGATCGCACCGGCGTGGGCCTGCAGCTGGGATAACCCAGGCAATCAAGGCAGCAAACCATGCCTAAAAGTTCCGGTGGTGAAGCTATGGGAAGAGACGACCTAATTGCCGGTTTTTTGCTGGCTGCATCACTGGGCCTGGCTATTGGCCTCCAGCTGATGCCTGCTGCACGTAATGGTTGGCAGGGGGGACCGGCTCACGCGCCTGCATCCCCGTGGTGACCCGACACCCTGCCGTTAGCCGGAACGATCGATACATCCTGAAAGAGGTATCAGCAGCAAGCTAGCAACCACGCCGCGGCTGCGTTGTTACTGATTACAACAGCCCACTGGCGGCACCAGCGGAGGTGCATCATGATGCCGCTGTTCGCCACTCACCCCAATGCGCAACAAGCTCGCAAACGTCGCACTGTTTCTGATGCCGGTGATCGTCTTCGCGGCAATCATTCACGACCATGGCGTCCAGGCCCACCATTCACCCGATGCTGTGATTTGCAAATGAATCGCTATTACTTCCAGATTAAAGATGCCAACGTGCTGGAGTGCATCAAAGCCTCATCATTTGAAGAAGCCAAGGCCATTGCTTTCGACGATTGGTGCAGCATGTGGAACCGCATAGAATGGCTGACACCACAGACCCTCACTGAAGTTTCATTGCCTGATGTCTAAGTTTGAATCCGCTGCTTTTCAATGGCGTCATGATGATGATGGCGCCCAGTATGGCGAAGGTGTATCACGGCCAGTGTCTGGCAAACGGACGCGCCAATACCGCATCAAAGTCCACATGGCCCAGTCTCAACCAATGAGCGTAATCCTCTCTGCTGAGAGTAAATCAGCGGCGATCAAATACGCCCAAAACCGATGGCCCAATGCAAAAATCAAATTCAATGAAGCCATCCAGAAAGCGGCTACATGATTTAATCAGCGACACCGCTGGCGTGCAGATTGAACGTCAGCGCATCACTGGTCTAATTCGCGCCAGACTTCAAGAGCTACAAGGCGAGCCACGCACCCGTGAACGCTCGCTTGAATTGCAACTTCTTCTCAACCGAATCGATGAAACCCACTGATGCCGTCAACAGCCCAGAGCACTACTTGGGCAAGATCGAATGCATCGACGCAATCGAAGCCGCATTGACCCCGGAAGAATTTCGGGGTTTTTGCAAAGGCAATATCATTAAGTACATTTTCCGCGAACGGTTGAAAGGCGGCAACGAATCGCTAGAGAAGGGGCAGTGGTACTTAAACCGTTTGCTCGAAGGTGTGAAACCATGAAGCTGCCATTCTTGACCAAGCTCGAAAACTGGGCATTGCGCCTGCTGATCAAAAGCCCACGCACTGGTTTGGTTGTCATCAAACAGATGGATGGCCCGTTGGTTTTTATTGCCGCTGATCCAATGGATGATCAACCATTAGACGAACACGGAGAACAAGTGCAGCACCTTGAACGCATCTGGCGACGCTCATGATCTCACTGTATGGCGGCCGCTTGATTTTGGACGTTGACCCCGAAGCACGCGGCTGGGTCGCTTATTTAACGATCGGCCCCAAACTTGAACACAAGGCCACCAAAGCTTTAGGAACAAATCATTTGTTCACTGCGCAGCAGCGTGCGGTTGAGTTTTACCGTCAGTTTGCAGCGGAGCAATTACCCGATCGCTTGACCTGCTGGGTTTGCAAGCAATGGTCACCAAAGACCAACCGATGCCAAGTTGGTGTGCCTGAGTGCCGCCAAACTGGGGGAAGATTTGCCCCTAGTTGTGCGCTATTTGTGCAGCTGCAAGATTAACCGCCGCCCCGATGGTGCTTGGCGCATCTGCACTGCAGGTGGTGGACTTTGCGTTGATTGCACTAGCGAACGTCGCGCGCGTGCCATTGGCGCAATGCTTCACGATTCAATCCACTGTTCAATCCAGCGTTCGCGTGATTCACGCCAAAATTCTTGACCGCGGAACCATTCGCGCCATGGATGGTGGGCTTTATGGCTATTGCAACCAAGGCAGCAGGCGACAAGATTTTCCCGCACCGTCAGGCCACCCTTGGCTTTTGGCTTTACGTGATCTAAGGTCGCATCACGTTCGCCCAGCATGTTGCCGCAATATGCGCAGCACCACCCCCAGTTCAAGAATATTTGATCACGAAACCGCAGCTTATTCTGCTTCTTCGGAATCAGGTGCGTTCCTTCGATCTGGTGATCCATGCACATCCTCCGGCAATGGAAAGCTTTCCACCTCCAGATCCATCAAGTGATCTAGAGATGGCAAAAACTCTGCAATGTGCGAATAGATGTCAGCGGGCAGCTCCTCGGGTTCTGTTTCAGATTTCAGCAATAGCTTTGCATTTATCTCGACAACGTACCAACGCATTAGGCTGTGCCTGCTAGCTATACGGTAGCGAGTCGAACAATGTCAGAGCCGCCGCTTGAGATTGAACAGATGCCAGACGACATGCTTCGCGTTAGCCTCACGCTGCATGGCATCACATCAAGCTGCTATGTGTCGTCGATGCACCTAGTGGAAGAAAAACGCGGCCAGCTAAAAGCCAGCATCATGCGCAAAGTCATGGCAAGCTATGACCCACAATCGCCCATCAACGACTGGTGATCCGCAAGCTGACAGCAGGCCCATTCAAGACCCATCAGGCAGCAACCAAATGGGCCGAAAAGCGTGGCTATGACGATTATGACTTGGTGCAATCAGGGGAGAAATACCTGCTGCATATTATGCGGCCAGCTGGTCAGACTTTGCTGCCATCACGGTGATGTCGTTGTTGTAGCGGCCGGTCATTGAATAATCTTGCAGCGGCTTGGCGTGCTGGAAGAAAACCATTTGGCCGATCTTGAGGTTTGGATACAGTGGCAAGCTCCAATGGCGCCGTGCATTGACCAGTTCGAGCGTTAGCTTGCTGCCATGCCATCCTGCATCGCACCAGCCTGCCAGCAGGTTTTCATAGCCTTCACGCGCACGACTTGACTTGAGCACAAATTGTGCCGATACCGTACTGGGCAGGTTGAAGGTTTCAAACGTCTCCGCCAAGCAAAACTCACCCGGCAGCAGCATGTAAGGATCATCCTCGGTGCGGGTTGAAATGTCGATTTGAATCAGCTCTTTGCTGTCCATCACCTCAATCATCAGGTGATGGCCCAGCACCACATCAATGCTGACCGGGTTCAGCAGATCAGGCCGAAATGGCCACACCATCTGGCTGGCTTCACATAGCTCGCGGATCTGCCAATCACAAAGAACGGTCATGCAGTGATGAACTCCTTGGCTTTCTCGTAATACTGGATCCTATCGTCGATCCCGTTGTAGCCACCATTAAGGATTCTGGTTGATTGATAGATGTCGCCGGCTTCGCAGACCGCTGCCCAGTTGTTTTCCTCAATCCAGCAAACCGCGCATAGGAATGGATACTTTGTCACCACATAGTCGGTTCCTTCCATGATGCGATCGTCGGCCATGCCGTTGTCACGCATCCATTTGTCAAATCGTGCAAAGTTGTAACGTGAAGTCAGTTGGATCACTCCACAGCCGCGGAAGCGGTATCCATCACCAGGCTGCGTGTTGCCCAGATCACTGCGGCCTTCATACATCCGCGTAAAGTAATCGCGATCACCGATCTCCGTCATATAGCGATAACCAGCAGTTTCATGGCACGTTTGCGCCACCAGCATTCGCCGTTGCGTCACGCTTGTCATGCCAGTGGCCAGCACCAGCCGGTTCAAATCTTCCATGAACACATCATCAAACTGCGCTTCGTTATGGCCTGAAATTTGCGCAATCTGACGGCGTGTGATCAGCCAATCAACGCCTTTGGCTGGCACTGCACTGCACCAAGACTGATACCAGTCACGATCACGGCGCAGCAAATCTGGCGCACGGCTTTCAATCAGCTCACCTAGCTGCACAATGGCTGCACGCTGATGGCCCAAATCTTTCCAGTACCTGAACAGATCAATCAGCTGAATCGGTTTGTCGTTCATCAGACCATGGTGAATGAATGCTGATCGGGCCACCTAACGGGCCAGTGCCTGGTGCCTGCCTACGAATCGGCCGCGGCGTGTCGTCTGGCTGTGTTGCCTGCCAGATTTGAACAGCGCTGTCGATTTTGCTGCGTAGCGTTGCGTGGAACTTGCGCGCTTGAATGCTGCGCTGTAACCGTTGCCAGTTTGAACGTGTGTCAAACCGCCAGAGCCATTGCGCATCCGGCGGCACGTTCATTACTTTTTTGGCTTCACTGCATAGATAGCTTGCAGGATCAGCTGCACCACGCTGTTGGATTTCAGCGGTGTCAGCGCGATGATTTCACTTGCAGCAGCGATCACAATCCATGTGATCGGATTTGAAATGATTTCTGCCATGGAAGCAAAGCATTCAGACTCAGCTTAGTCTGCCTGTTCTAGAGCTCTCAACCTTTTTTCGTGATCATCTAGGCGTTCTTTATGATCGCTGCGCAATGCAGTGATCTGTTCAAGCACCAAGGTGATGCGTGCATCCATCACGCTGCTGCGCTTATCTAGTCGCCACAAGGCGCCAACACCTGCAGAAATGATGACGGTTGCAATGCCGGAGAAAATATCCACGCGGCAGATCTCCGGGAGCTGCTTTTATTTTATCGACCTTGGCCACGAGGAAGCTTGCGGCTTCCCCGTGGGCGGCTGTGCTGGCCGTGACCTTGTCGGGTTTTCTTAGGTTTTCCTTGAACAAAAGTCAACCCGTTCAGACTTTTAGGCTTTGCCATCAGTCGTTATCGCAAAGATCCGGCAATGGGACGTTCGCATATTGCTTGGCCAAGCCGGTGTAGGTGTGATGAAAAGGATGGTCAGGATTGTTCCGACCATCATGCACATACAAGGCTTCTAGCCATTTAACGCGATTGTCCATCGCTTGGGTGTCTTGCGCACCAGGCTTTGAAGGAATCATCGGATCAGGACGTTGCATCAGTTCCAAGGCATCCCACTAGCTTTAGTTGGCGCGAGCTTTTCATCAATCTGCGCATCGAGTGCCGCATCAATTTCGGCCACTTTTTCTTCGCCAAGTTGTGAAGTCACCCAGCCCACCACAATCTCTTCGGTGAGGTCGGCGTAAGGGATCAGGTTGTCGGGCTCAGGTGCTTCGAAACCAAGGCTGCCATACGCTCCAGCCTGTTCGCCATCTTTGAAGCGGGTGACGGTGTAATGCACAGTGAAAACCACGCCGTCGCTTAGTTCACGCTCCATGTTGGCAACCTTCCACACGGTGAAAGGAAAGTCGATGCCAGGTGTTTGGTTGGAGTCAGCCATGAGAGAGAATGCCTTGTTAGCAGTGTATGAGAAAAGCCCCGTTATGACACGGGGCGGTTAACGCGCCAAGGGAAGTAGAGAGTAGGTCTACTGCGCCTCAAGGGCTGACAGTCGGGCTTCCATCGTCTCGATCTGTTCTTTTTGCCGTTTGATCAGGTTCAGCAAGTGAGGAACAAAACGGTCGTAAGCAACACCTTCGGGCTCTGGGTCACAAGGCGTTTCAAATGCGGATCCATTTTCATCATAAGTAATTTCAACTTTTTTCCAGTGGACTAGGCGTGGATCAATTGCTGCAACCTCTTCAGCAATAAAGCCCCAGTAGCTATGCTCGGCGCAATCTTTTTCGCATAAAGACCGATACCAGACAGGGCGAACACTCAAGATTGCATCAGAGTATGCACTGCCAATAGTTTCAATGTCAGTTTTGTACTTAACAGACGATACTGATCTATTGAAGCTGCCATTAGAATCTACAAATACATTTGCAGCACTGGCTGTAGTTGTAGAATAAGTTTTGTAGCTATAGAAGAAACCGTCTTTGTCAATTCTTACTTGCTCCGTCGGGCTGCTTGCTCCGTCGGCGGTAGTGGAGAACACTAACCTGCCCGGCATTGAGGTATTACTAACCGTTCCAGAGTCAACCTCTGCTTTGATTAAAGCTCCATTGACATATGCAGATGTTCCAGCGCCCCTAAATAAAAGGGTGCCTAGTCCATCATCTGCATTTACCGCAGAGATTGTGCCGATTGTGTCTGATTTGGATCGCGTAAAAATTGTAGTTGGACCTTGTGTGTTATCTGTCGAATCAAAATGATATGTTTGAAGTGGGTAGAAATCACTAAAAGAATTATTGACGGCAATCTGCAAACCTGCTCCTACGTCCAAGCTCGTAGACGTGCCAACTAAAAGCCTGCCCGAGCTGTCGATGCGCGCAGCCTCGCTAAATCCGCTTTTGAAAAACCTTAAACCTTCATCACTATTGTTATACAAGACGCCGGCCCTTGAGTCTGCATCCGAATCGCCAAAGATGATGCCTGCATTGCCCGTATTGCCTGAAATAACGTTTATGTAAACAGACGTACTTGCTGCACTTGTGTCTTTGACGACAAGTTTTTGCCCTGGGGCAGTAGTGCCAATCCCTACGTTGCCTACTTCGTTAATTCTCACCCTTTCTTCAAGACCTGTCGTTGAATATGACGTATAAAACGACATATAGGTTCTGCTGTTGTCATTAACCTGATTAGCAACTACAATTTTGCCGCCAGTTTCTGGTGTTGCTCCGTTAGTTAAGCCGACAAATTCAATAGCCGTACCTCTGTTTATTGTGTTGTTTTGCAACCTGTTGGACAATGTCAGGTTGGTCGTAGTAGCTAAGCCGGCAGTTTGAATTTCAGCTTGAGCACTAGGGCTACTAGTCCCCAGACCTAAGCGACCCGAGCTGTCGATGGTAGCTCGTGTTGAACCATTAACCTCAAAATCCATTGAGTTGTCGGAGTGTCTATATGCAATATTTCCCGCAACATCAGAATCTGTATCGCCAAACATGCACTGACTGACACCAGTATTTGCCGATTTAATGCAAAGGTTTGCGTTACTTCCGCTCTGGATAGTTAGCAACCTCGTGGGTGAATTAGTGCCGACCCCTACGCCAGTTGAGTTAATTGTCATTCTGGCGGTGCCAGTGCTCGGCAGCCCAGTAGTCGAGTGGCCAGTCTCAAAGTAAATGTTTCCGAGTGTCGTGGCCGTACCCATCCACAAGTCGCCACCGGAATTAATTTCAAATGCACCAGCTCGCGTGCTATTTCTAAGATTAAATCCACCGTTTACGGTTAACGCTAAGTCTGGGGCAGAAGTCCCCAGACCTAATTTCCCATCCGATGTAATGCGGAGGCGTTCGGTGTTGGAAGTGTGAACCTGAAAAGTTTTATCTCCAGTACTCGCTCCGGTTTTTAACGAAAGGCTTCCGTTAAAATACTGAATAACTCCA
>Ga0222718_10002117_pt1 | contig 18109 bp, 30 predicted proteins | sample C33_27DmetaG_FD_165045 | JGI IMG/M metagenome (GOLD analysis project Ga0222718, IMG submission 165045) | Estuarine water microbial communities from San Francisco Bay, California, United States - C33_27D | ecosystem: Environmental > Aquatic > Marine > Unclassified | place: USA: California... | reverse complement strand
AATAAGGAAAGACAATGACTGTATCATCGTTAACCACCAAAAATAGTTATTCAGGAGACGGAAGCACAACAACTTTCGCTTATGGATTTAAGATTTTTGCGAGTTCTGAAATTAAAGTATTTATACGGAGTTCTACAGGCACAGAGACATTAAAAACTCTTACGACCCACTATACTCTTACAAATATAGGCAACGCATCAGGCGGTAATGTTGTGTTTGAATCAGGAAGTGTACCAACTGCTACAGAAACTGTCGTGTTAATAAGAGATACAGCATTAACACAAACGCTTGATTTAGTAGAAAATGACCCCTTCTTGTCTGGTAGTTTTGAGGATAGCTTAGATAAAGTAACGCACCAAATGATTGAGTTACAAGAAGAAGTAGATCGTAGTTTTAAAGTTAGTAAAACTAATGCTATTACTACTGCTGAGTTTACGGATAGCGCAACAGACAGAGCCAGTAAGACATTAGGTTTTGACAGCGATGGTAATTTAACAACAGTTGCAGATTTTTTACCTAAAGGTGGCGATAGCGCACAGTTTACATACAGCACAACAACTACAGATAGCGACCCAGGTTCAGGTGTTGTAAGGTTTAATAACTCAACTATTGGTAGTGCAACTATTGCCTATATAGATGACTTAGATGCAGCTGGCACAGACGTGTCTGCTTGGGTACAATCGTTTGACGATGTTAGCGGAAACGACACAAACCGTGGCCGTATTCGTGTAAGTAAATCTAATACCTTAGATACTTGGCATGTATTTAAAGTGTCGGGTGCTGTTACGGATGCGTCAGGTTATTCTAAAGTTGCATTAACATATATAGACGGTGCAGGCACATTAGCAAATAACGATAAAGTGTTTATAAGTTTTGTAGCGTCTGGTGAAGATGGCGCAATACCAGGATATTATTATAAGTTTGATACAGGCACATCTGATGCTGATCCGGGTGCAGGAGAAATTAGATTTAATAATGGTACTTACGCTTCTGCTACTGCAATATATATAGATGATGCTGATGCTCATGGTGTAACAACTTCAACTGATGTATTAACTTGGGATGACAGCGATAGTACAATAAGAGGTCATTTACATATAGTAGATATAAACGATAGTTCTACTTATGTACGATTTAATATTACGGGAGCATCAACAGACGCTTCTGGGTATAACAAACTAGCTGTTACGCATGTTGCATCAAATAATACGTTTAGTGCAGCCGATGAATTGTCTGTGCATTTTTCACGAAGTGGTAATGCAGGAGATGCAGCAACTATAGCTGTTAATACTGTTACAGCAAATACTGTTTCTGCTGGTGGTAGCGCAACTGCTGCTGTAGCAAATGCAGGTAGTTCAAGTGCTGCTAACTTTAACTTTACTTTTGGATTGCCAACAGGTGCAACTGGAGCAACAGGCGCAAGTGGAACAAACTCACAATTAGCTATGACATGGAATAGTAGTACATCTGACGCAGATCCTGGAGGCGGTAAGATAGCATTTAATCACGGAACAGTATCAAGTGTATCTGTTCTATATATAGACGATGCTGATGATGCTTCTGCTGATATATCTGGATTTGTGCAATCTTGGGATGATATTAGCAATGCTAATGCAAGAGGTATTGTTACTATAACAAAAGAAGGTACACCAGCAACATACGCGTTATTTAAAATTTCTGGAAGCGTTACTGACGCTTCGGGATATAATAAAGTTGCTGTAACACATATTGCAAGTAATGGATCGTTTTCAAACAACGATGGTGTTGGCGTACACTTTAGTTATAGTGGTGCTGACGGGGCTGATGGCGATGGCACATTTAATAACTTTACTTTAACGGCAGATAGCGGAAGCAATCAAACTGTTGCTGACGGGAATACAGTTGATATTGCTGGTGGAGATTCTATAACAACAGTTGTAGGAGCAACAGACACCGTAACAATTAATGCAGATGATGGAACAGCAAGTGCAAAAGGTGTTGTAATAGTAGCAGGCACATCTCCAGTAAGTGTTGGATATTCAAGTGGAACAGCTACAGTAGCGGTATCAGATGCAAGTACAAGCGCAAAAGGCATAGCGTCATTTGCTAGTGCTGACTTTGCTGTTTCTTCAGGAGCAGTAACATTAGAAGCAGCAGTTCCTAAAACAGATGAAACAAACGTATATACTGCGCCACAACGTAATGCTTTGACGGTAGATAATGACGGCTCGTTTGACATGAACGCTAACAATAATTTTAAATGTACTCCGTCTGGTAACTTTGCATTAACATTTACTAATCATGCAGATGGTCAATCTGGGTACATATTGCTAATTAATAGTGGCGGTCATACTGTAAGTTTACATACAAACACTAAAGGCTCTGCAACAACTGCTGCCACTTTAACTACGGCTGGAACGTATCTTGTTAGTTACTTGTCAGATGGAACAAACGCTTATTTAACAAATAGTGTGGTATACGCATAATGAGTATTCTTCAAAATAGCAATGCTATACCAACAGCTGGTGGTGGTGGTGCTGGTTTCTATACGCATCAAATAGCTAATAGTATCAGAGCTGACACTAATAATGGTTATTTACATAGAACACCTAGTAGTGCAGGAAACAGAGCAACTTGGACATTTTCTACATGGATTAAATTAGCACAAATGGGTACGGGAACAAGAGTAATTTATAGTGCAGGAAGTTCTGGCGATCAAGATGGATTTTATAGATTATTTTATAATGCAAATAAACTTATAGTAAGTTCTGCAAATGCTAATTTTGTAACACCTGCTGATTTATTTCGTGATCCAAGTGCTTGGTACAATGTAGTATGGAAACAAGGTTCAAATGCTACAACATTATATGTAAATGGATCGCAAATAGCCACAGCTAGTGTATCTGGAAATACAGCAGTTAATAATAATACCTTGCAATGTATAGGTACAAGTTCTTTTGGTGGAAGTCCTACTAATGGAGATCATCTTGACGGATATTTTGCAGAAACTATTATGATTGATGGTACTGCTCTTGATCCTACTTCATTCGGAGAAAGTAAGAACGGAGTGTGGATTCCTAAAGATGCTAGTGGTTTAACCTATGGTACAAATGGATTTAGATTATCTTATGGAAACGCTTCTGATTTAGGAGAAGATAGTGCAGGCTCTAATGATTGGACAGCAGTTAATTTAGCAACACACGATCAAATGATAGATAGTCCTACCTTTGGAAGTTCTAATGGTGGTAACTTTATGACCTATAATGGAGCTTGGGTAGGAGTAAACAATACTTTATCTGAAGGTAATTTACAAAGTACAGGTAGTGCAGCAGGTAACACTTCAGGTACTTTTGGTATGATTACTGGAAAATGGTATTGGGAGTGTAAAGCATCAACAGTTAGTTCTTTTGCTCCTACTTTTGGTATAGGACAATCTGGTATAGGAAATACAGATGGACAATATTATATAATAACTTGGCAAACTGCTGCTGGACAAATTTATGGTGGTGGAGGTGATCCAGTAGGAATGGGTACAATTACTGTAAATAGCACAGGAGTAACTACACTTTCTTCAGGAGATATTTTAAGTTTTTGGTTAGATTGTGATAATGGAAAATTATGGATAGGTAAAAATGGGACTATCCCTAACTCTGGTGATCCTGCAAATGGAACTAATCCACAAGCAAGTTGGTCTACTATTCCTAAAGATAGATATTTTACTGCAACATGCCAAAATGTAAGTTCTGGAGTAGGTATATTAAATGCAGGTCAAAATCCTAGCTTCAATGGGACTCAGACCGCAGGAACGTATACTGATAAAAACGGTTATGGATTATTCGTATATGATCCTAGTGCTACAGATTTTATAGCTTGTTGTGCCGCCAATCTACCAACTGACACATTAATATCACCTTCTGAAACTGACGACAATTATCCACAGAAATTATTTACTGCTTTAGCATATTCTGGAGATGGAGGAGGAAGTTATACAACTGGATTTCAACCAGATTGGGTGTGGGTAAAAAGACGAAGTGGTGATCAAGGTAATGGTTTATTTGATAGCACAAGAGGAACTAGTAAAGTAATAAATTCTGATGCTAATGGTGCTCAAGTTACATCTTCTGGGTTAACAGCATTTAACACAGATGGTTATACTATGGGTAATTTTTATAATCAAAGTGGTTATACTTATGTTTCGTGGTCATGGAGAATTAATGGTGGAACAACAGCTACAAATACTAATGGCTCAGTAGATTCTACAGTACAAGTTGATCCTTCTGGAGCATTTTCTCTTGTAAAATATAGGGGAGGTTTAACAAGTTATGGTACAGCAACAGTTGGACATGGATTAAGTAAAGCTCCTGCAATGATTATATTTAAAGGATATGATAATTTAGCAGGAAATGATGGTCAATGGTGGGTAGGACATGATGCACTAACAAGTTGGAATTATCTTTTTAGATTTAATACAGATGCTGCTCAATCAGATAGATCTGGTAATGGCTCTATGGCATCTCCTACTTCAACTGTTTTTTCAGTAAATAATACAGATGGGTTAGGTTATAGTACAATAGATAATTTAGCTTATTGTTTTACAAATGTAGAAGGGTATTGCAAAGTAGGATCATACGTTGGAAATGCAAATGTAGATGGTACATTTGTCTATACTGGATTTTCTCCAAAATTTTTTATGTGCAAACCTATAGTAGCAGGAAATTGGAGAATACAAGATACTACAAGATCTTCTTCTAATGTAGCTAATAAAACTTTATTTCCTAATCTAGCTAATGCAGAACAATCTTATGATGCAGATAATATAGATATATTATCAAATGGAGTAAAAATGAGAGCATCAGATTCAAATTATAACCAAGCAACAACATTTGTATACTTAGCCATGGCAGAAAATCCCTTCCAATTTGCGACAGCTCGGTGATTAATTAACAAAGGAGAAAAAAAATGTGGGCTAAACTAAATGATGCAGGAGATACTATAGAAGAAGTTTTATCATCTGCAAAGTCTTTAACGATTAACGGAGTAAAACATCCTCGCCAAATTTTTCAAGCATGGACAACAGCCGAGTTAAAAGCTATTGGTATAGTACCAGTAACAACAAGTGGTACTCCTCTTAATAGTGCTTATTACATAGAACAAAATGAATCATTTGCTATAGCAGGTGATAAAAATAGTGTAATTAGAACTATTGGAGTTAAAGTTGCTGATAAAGCTTTAGAAGATGTTAATGAAGTATGGACACAAGATGAAATAGATGATGGTCAAGCACCAGATGGCACAAGTGCTAACGATCCAAAGAATGATGCAGATGGTAATCAAATAGTAACATTTGGTTTAAAAACTAATGCTAAAAGAAAAGCTACATCAGATGCTAATGGATTACTGCAAGGGTTTGACTGGTTAATACAACGTAAAGTTACTGCTAATACTGCTATTCCCTCAGCAGTAGTAACATATATGGCAAACATTAGAACGGATCATAGCAATATTTGTACGGCAATAGATGGAGCATCAGATATGACAGCGTTTATTGCATTGCATAATGACACTTACAACGAAGATGGATCAGTAGATGTAGTGGCTAGAGTAAATCGTTGGACAGACGATAGCGGAGTTAAAGCATACAGACGATGAAACAACTATCATACTTTTTGTTAACCGCTGTCATGGCGGTTTTTTTATGTGTAAATGCCTGGGCGCAAAGTAATACTGTAACAAGTACATCAAGCACGGTGTCTGGTACTACGACTGTAGACCGCACCCCTTCTACAGCTTCGGCTCCTGGAGTAGTAGTTAATAACCAAGACGTATGCTCAACAGCTGCAAGCGCAGCTATACAATCGCAGATATTTGGTATTGCAGGCGGGACAACAATTAGAGATTTAAATTGTGAAAGATTAAAATTAAGCCGAGCATTGTTTCGTATGGGTATGAAGGTAGGTGCTGTAGCCATGTTGTGTCAAGACAGTAGGGTGTTTGCAGCAATGGAAAATGCAGGAACCCCCTGCCCGTACAAAGGCGGATTAATAGGAATTGAGGCTGCAAAAGCATGGGAAGAAAATCCAGAAAAGCGCCCAGATTATGAGCAATGGAAAAAAGATAATGTCAAACATGAGGAGTTAGTAACTGATGAAGAACTTACTGGTCTTAGTATTGGTGGTTTGTTGCTCTTGCTCCTTCTCCTTTGATACATGGGGGCAAATGCTTGATGAAGGCACAACGGTTACAACTGAAATAGAACAACAAGGTAATGTAGAAACTGTTACAGAAACAACAGTTACTATAGAACATAAAACAACAGGCGATGTATTAGACAGCGATAATGGTATTGTTGCTGCATCTAAAGATGGTAATGTTAATACAGATTGGGGCGGTGATGGCAGCATTTATTCTCATTCTGCATGTACCGATGCTGCATCAGGTTTTCCAGCAACAGGTACCGATGGTCGAACAAGTGGGTGTGGCCATGCAAGAAGTAATAGTTTAACAACCTGGCGCCAATATGTTGACTTAAATAGTTTTGACATAAATGAAGGTGGCGAGGTCAACTATGAGTTTTTGTTTGCGTTCCCGGATAGCATGTATCAAAACTCTGGGCAAACAGCGTATGTGCAAACTAAAGGGTATAACGATAATGTGCTGCAATGGGAAACAGGGTTAATAACTATAGACAAAACAACCTTTACGCAAAACCCTTACAACTATAGTAACAATACTAATTGGGTAAACACCGTAACAGGTAGCCATGATTTTGCTAACCAGTTGGATAAAGTTTATATAGAGATTGGTGGGTATGGTGAATACTATTGGGATGAGTTTCAATATAACGTAGCCTACAATCATATTACGACTGTTGTCGATACATGGATGCAAGTTGTTCAACAACAAGAACTTGAAAATACTATTACAACTTTAACACCTATATATGAAGAACCTGTGTACGAAGAAGAAATTGTCCAGGACATTCCTATAGAAATTGAAATGCCAGACGTTAATGTTGATGTTGCTGTTATGGATGAACCTGTATTTGAAGATTTAGGATTTGAGCCAGACGTTCCGATTGTAGAAATGCCTGAAGAAATAGAAGTTATAGCTGAAGTCGAAACTGTGGTAGCCGAAATAGAACAAATTGATTCCATATCTCAACCAGAATTAACAGAACCAATAGTTGAGATAGAAACACCTACGGAAGAACCTACTGCTAATGAGACGCAAGCAGAGGCGCCTACAGAAGAAACTACAGAAAATGCGCCTGTAAAAGAAGTTGTTGTAGAAAAATCCGAGCCAGAACCAGAACCAGTAGAAGAAAAACAAGAAGTTGCTGAAGAATCACAGCAAGAAGAAGTTGAAGAAAAACAAGTAACTAAAGAAGTAAAAGAAGAAAAACAAGTTGAAGAAACTATAGAAGAAAAAAAGGAGATAACACAAAATGATGTCAAAGAAAAAGAACCCGTACAAAAAAGCGTCAAACAAGAAAAGCAAAGTAAGCAAGAGCAAAAGCAAGCCAAAGCTAAAGAGATACTAAACAATCTGGTTGACCCTTATAGTAGTGTAGCGCAAATGACAACACTTGCCCTGGTGAATGCACTTGGCCCTAACATAAAAACATATAGTGCGCCCGTACAAACACAACCTACTTGGTACGAAAGCGAAGAAATATATGCAGACGCTATATTGCAAGATCCGTTAGGCAACTACTTTGGTGTACGAGACAGTTTAACTTTTAACAAGATGATTGATATGCAGTATGAGTAAATCAGAAATAGAATTTGGTGGCGTAAAGTTTAAATCGTCTACCAAGATAATTGCATTGCTCACAGCCTTGTCTACTTTAGGCGGTGCTATCTGGGCAGGCTTTGAAGGTTATGCTCGTTGGCAAGCTATGGAAACACAGATTAGTGAGTTTGTGGCTCCAGACTTATCTGGGTTTCAAGAACGTGTAGCTGTTACTGATGAGCGTATTACAAGCCTAGAAGAAAATGTTAACACAAAAATAGAAGCATTATCATCAGAAGTTCACACTATACTTGAGACTATTACTATAGAAGTAGACGCATTAAAACAATTAGTTACAGCGGCACAAGATGATGCCAGGACAATACGCAATGATTTGCGTGCAGACATACACACAGTTTTAGACCAGATTTCTGCGGTAGATAAAAGAACTAGGACAACCGAGCAAGAAATTCGCAGTTCCCAACGAACAGCAGAGAATGATGTAAGGACACTTATATCGCATGCAGAAGATAGGTTCGACAATAAAAGAACTGCTATAGAATCTGACGCTCAAAGACGAATTGAAGCGATGGATGTGAAGCTGAAAGAACTAGAGGATAGGCTTCGCGATATGCTTGAAAAAGCACTTAACAACCCTCTAGCTGGGAAATAAAAATGGCAAAAACAAAAAGCATAAATACGGTAAGCGCAGAACTATTAGAATTATCAGCACGATTTAAGTCGCATGAATATTTGTGTGAGCAATCACATGCTGAAGTGAAGTTTCAATTAAGACGATTGGAATGGATCGTAATAGGTACAAGCGGAAGTATTATTGCTGGTCTGTTTGCTATTGTTTATGGACTTGTAATTTAATAATGGGAGAAAAAATATGGATATGATTGTTGGATTTTTTAATTCTGGGCCTGCTTGGATAGCAGCCGTAACTGGTATAGTTACAGCTTGCACAGCAATAACAGCATTAACACCTACGACTAGCGATGATAAAATTATAAATTTTGTATTAAAAATACTTAATCTTTTATCTGGCAACATAGGTAAAAACCGTAATAAAGACGATCAGTAATGGGCTGGCTGTCGGCATTAGGTGGCATAGCCAAACTAGCAAGCAAGCTGTTTGGCTTTATGCTTATGCGTAAAGCAGTACAAGCAGACGTAATGAAGGATCAATTAGATGACATACATCTTAAGAATGAAGTTACTAAAAAGATTAATGCTACTAGCGTTGCTAATAAACGTAAGCGGCTGTCTAAGTATGTCAAGCGGAAGTAAAGGTTACTGCTTAATAGCATCGCCTATTAATCCTACGGAAGCAGACATAGAAGTTATCTCTGATGATTTAGTTGATGACTTGTTAGTACACAATGAAATTTATGATCGGCTATGCGAATGACTTATGAATATAAATGTGAACTCATTAGAGTAGTGGATGGAGATACTATAGATGTTAGCGTTGATTTGGGCTTTAAAGTGTGGTTGCGAAAAGAAAGAGTGCGCTTGTTGGGAATCAATACCCCAGAAAGCAGAACGCGCAACCTTGAGGAGAAAGCGCTTGGTCTTGCGAGTAAAGAACGTCTTAAAGAGTTGCTTCCCAAAAAGTTTATTATAAAAACATCCAAAGATGGCAAAGGTAAATTTGGTCGCATACTTGCTGTGCCTATAGTTGATGGCGAAGATATATGCGAAAAAATGGTTTTAGAAGGACACGCCCGCCCCTACTTTGGTGGATCTAAAGAACCCTGGGTATAAGGAGAAAAAATGTTTGAATGGTTGAATGGTTGGTTTACTAAAACACCAACAGTAAATGAGTTAAACAAAATGTCTAAACTTGAACTCGAAGCTAAAGGTAGAGAGATAGGCATTGAACTAGACCGAAGGCTAAAGAAACATAAGTTGGTAAAACAACTGCACAAAAAACTAGGCCATCCTAATGCGTGAAGAACTAGCTGACATGCTGACAGCAGATGAAGGTCTGCGCTTAAAAGTTTATGATGACCACAATGGTGAGCCTATTAAGAAGGGTTCTACTGTAGAAGGTTATCCAACTGTAGGCATTGGCAGAGAGTTGCAAAACTTTGGGCTGTCTAATGACGAAGCCCGGTACTTGTTAATGAATGACATACAACGCGTATTAAAAGAAGCGGAAGCATTTGAATGGTGGAATCATTTAAACGAAGCTAGAAAGATATGTGTTGCTAATATGTTATTTAATCTTGGGCTAACACGTTTTAATAAGTTTAAGAAATTTCAAGCAGCATTAAATACGAAATCATGGAGTATTGCTGCAGACGAAATGATGGATAGCCGATGGGCTAAACAAGTAAAAACCAGAGCGTTAAGATTAGAAAAGATTATGCGAACTGGACAACTTCTTTAATATTTTATTGGACAATTTTTATAGGCAATCGGTTTTTTGCTAGTAATTTACTGGACAAAATCTGGACAGTAGATACGGCAATGTGTGGACATAATTGGGAACACATGTTACTCTGTAAGCAAGGCATATTCTGACTTTTGAGGATTTGCAAGGGTTACAGAGCAAGGTATTAATCGGCTGTTAACCGATCGGTCGTAAGTTCGAATCTTACCCGCGGAGCCATTTAATCCCTTGATATTACTAGATTTTTTATTTTTGCTGATTTTGAAAAAGTAATTTACTAGACAAAATCTGGACAATAAAAAATTATAAAAAATCTACTGGACAAAAGGTCAATCGGTTTTTTTGATTCGACCCCTTGTAATTGACATTAAAAGTCATTATATTAATAGTATAAATGATTTTTATAATCAATAACAGAAGGGTCAAAATAATGTTAAATATAATACATGATAAAAAGAATAAACTTTATATAGTAGATGCAAGAAAAATAAAAGCAGGTCGCAAAGCATATAAAGATAAAAAAGTTGCTCAACTTGAAGCAAAGAAATTATGGGAGCAACATTTAGAACAAAACTATGTACCTCTTAATCATAGAGTAACTGGTCAAGAAGCATTAAACCAATGGATAGAAGAACAGACTACTAGAGAAGCTATTGGTGAATCAGAAAGAAAACATAAATTAGCATCGGCTGCATTGTTGTTAGAAACACAAATTGCAGGTACTAAATTTGCAGATTGGGATTTAGGCGAACTAATTTACCCACCTTTAAGAACCCCCAAAACAATTACTAGAGACATTTTTAATGGGCCTATGTCTATTAATAGGCATGCAGGTGGCAAGACAAGTGTTAAGACTAGGCAAAATTATTTACAGCATTTTAAACAAATGTTTAAATATTTTGTTGAGTGCGCTTATATTAAAAGCAATCCATTAGAAACAGCAAAGATAGAAAAGCCACAAGATTATAATGAGGACATGAAGGCTACACGTCTTAATCCAGAAATTATACATAGTGTACGTTCTAATATAGATGACGATTTTAAATTAGTATATTACACAGCAATAGCTACAGGTATGCGTCAAGGCGAACAAAGAGCATTGACTTGGAATGATGTTGATTTTGATGCAGGAACAATAAAAATATCTAAAGCTGTTAAGATTGCACAACATGGTGAAGAAATTGGCGTGCCAAAAACTAAGGGTTCTTTTCGTGAAATACCTATGAGCGAAGATTTATCTAAAGCCTTAAAGGAAGAAAAATTAAAACGTGGCATGCCAAAAGAAAATTGTTATGTATTTAGTAATAGAAACAATATGCCAATATCAGGCAAAACATTTCGTACTAAATTAAAAAATGCTATTAAAAAAAGTAGTGTCGATGCTTTTACTTGGCATGACCTTAGACACTTTTTTGCTTCTATATTGTTTGATAAATTTGAAGGTGATTATTATATTGTTAGCCAACTATTAGGCCATGAATCAGTAGAATTTACTAAAAAACAATATGTGCATTGGTTTAAAGATGAAGATAGAAACAACCGTGTAAGAGAAAGCATGGCGCAAGCTGGTATCTAAACACAAAGGGCGCCTACTCTGGCGCCCTCTCTAATGCCTTGCTAAGAAAATGCTCGGCTAATCTTATAAGTTCCTCCCTACTTATCTCCCTCCTATAATAACTATCATCTATCATTACGCTTAATTCAGTTGCTGTTGTCCAGATCAATAGCTTGGTGAAACTTAGTGATTTCTCCTGCTGGAACATATATGTCTCCTTTATCTCCAACTCTTATAACTTTAATATGCCCGGCATTAATTAACCTGCGTAGTCGGCTTCTAGTTGTATCGTTATATTCTTCATTCCATAACGCCTTGATTGCTTGCTTACTGTCTAATAAAGCGCTACTCAGGGAACCCGCCATATGTTTTCTCCTCTGTTGGTTGTGGTTGCTCATCTCTAGGTTTGTTTAAAAAGAGATTAAACGTAGCCACTTTAACCTTGTCATACCCTTCACCAGTACGCCTGGATAGATGTACGTTTATGTTCTTTCTTTCTTTCTCTATATAATCTATTAGCTTTTGGCGTAGTTCTTGATCATCTATGTTCAACCAAGCTGCCGCTTCGATATGGCAATCCATAGTCATATTGCCAAGCATCCTTACTTTACTGTTACTAAATTCTGGTCTCATGGGTTCATCCTTTCATGTTTATCACTCCAAAGTTCTGCAAGTTCTGCATGCTTTGTAATGTTTTCTTTTTCTAAATCTTTTAAATACTCTTTGTTTTTTTCAAACCAGGACATCGTATCTCCTGATGATGAAAACTTTTCTATGTCTGCTTTAGCAATAGCAATCCAAGCATCCCAATTAGCACTAGGATGAAATTCTGCTGCAGAACCATTGCTTGTCTGAGTTTGCGGAAATGGCTCTGGTATAGGATCGTCTGGCATAGGCTTTGGTGTTTCCTGGTTTTGAATTTCTGTTTTACGATCAACAGCATCTAACTCATTAGCACTAGCATACTCACCACCATGCAAACCTAACGAAGCCAAGGCTCGGCCTACAGCACTTGTCTCTGCATTTTCTAAAGCGCTTGTCTGATTGACTAAACCTTTGCCTCGGATTTCTTCAGCCATACCACTAGCAATAACACGACCATCTGGATCAGCTATCTTTGCCTGCACCCGGACATACTTATCATTAGCTTCTAGTAGTGTTGTGTCTATACCTAACGCAATAGCGTAGTGCCTTCGCAGTATAGTAATGCGGTGTTTAACCTCTAGGTACATCTTGTTACCCTTCTGTCTCACACCAGCCGTAGCCGTCATGCTATCCGCTTCAGCCATTATATCTTTGTGTGGTTTAATTGTTTGTTCCATTATTCTTCCTTTGTAAATACAGCTATTGGTCTCATGTGCGCTCGCTTGCTACGTTCATAACCTACGACACGCCACTTGCCTTCTTTGCCTTTAAACACAGCGCCTAATGCTCTAGGATCTATGCTTGGTGGTGGCGGACAAATCTTTCTTATATCGTTAATAGTTATTTCTTTCTTACCACCATAATACAACTGGTCTGCTGCAAAACGTGCTTGCTCTAAATAGGCCGCTCGAACTTCCTCTAAGCGCTCCATAACTAAGTCTAATTGTTGTTGTCCATTGCTCATAATAAACTCATTGCTATTATTATTAGATACCAACACCCTGCTAACACAACTGCTGGCACTAATATGTTAAAAAATATACTCTTGTTTTTTTTAGTAAAATCACATACAAATGAGTGAACGTGTCTATTGGCATGTGTCATGTGAGCGGCTACTGATCTTATAAAAAGTTTTGACCCTTTTGAATTTTTAGTAGCCGTTCTTTTTGGAACTGCTTGCATAATTATCTCCATAGTTTTTTAGCTTCGCTTAAGACTTCAGGATTGATGTCTTTCCAAGCGAACATATGATCCCATTGCGGATCACATAGTCGTAGTAGTTCTTGTGTGTTGCTTGCAGCTTTAAGCAAACGCTCTCTCCGGGAGCATGCTTCCATCAAAGAATCTAAAGCAACACGAAGTTCATCCTCTGACGGTTTAAAAACGGTATAAGTATTTCTATTGGCGTAAACTATTGTGGGTAGCTGACCAGACAAATGCCAGTAGCCTGCAATCTGTGTAAGATGACTAAAGCGTGGTTCTTTAGGTATACTGTTAGCTTTAGGGCTATCGCTGTAAGCCATTTGATCCCACATAGTCTTAAGTTCTATTCTTTGATGGTAGTCTGGTCTGCCATTGTATTGTAGTTCATTACCAGGCAAGGCTTTAAAAAGGTTTATCTCTCCTTCTAACTGGTTAATACCTTCAGATGCTTCTTGTAATCCTTCCAACGCATGCTTGCATACCAACTCTAATTCACAGAAATCCCCTTCTGCATCTTTTCTATACGTTGGTTCGCCTTTATATGTCTTTAAAGCGTACTTAGGTTCTGTCCTATGTTTTATTATAGCATTTTCTTTCTCAGTATCATGCCATTCTAAAGGTTCAAACTGTTGCAGCTTGGCTACAGCATTACGGTAAGCATCTCCTGGGCTAATTTCATTTAATAAAATATCATCGCAGTATTCTTGCACCACGACACCAGACGTCATGTTTGGGTTTTCATTCTTGTACTTATTTATAATGTTATTCGCTTCTTGTATATCGCCTTGTATTTCTTTCTTAACAATTTTCCATGCTTTATTAACCTGCGGTCTTACCCAACATTTATTAAAAAATGTAATGCTGTCAGGCATTGACGGATTGCTATGGTGAAAATAGTTATGGCGCTCTGCGTAATCTGGATATTCTATAAAACTCATGTTTTTCCCCATCAATAATGATGAGGAAAAGTTTATTAAAATTGATAAATGTTGTCAAGTTTTATATAAAAAGTGGGTAAAGTTGATTATAATTGTCGTTAAATATCATGGTTATTAGGATCCGCTAAATAATTAACCTCGGATTTATTTCTATTATAAAAACGAGTAAGCATTGGTGTAGCCCATTCTAATTCAATATTAACTATAATCTCTTTAGTTTTGCACTTTTGTAAATTAAATAATACAACACCTTTATCATTATTAGGCATTGGAAAGATAACACCTTGTATAATCTTACCTATAAATTCTTTAGGCCCATTTTTTATTTTAACTAAAGAGCGCATTGTATAACATGTATCACTTACAACTTTTTGTTTTATAAACACATTACTAAACGAATCGTAGCTGTGTTTATCTTCTTGTTGGTGTGTTTCTACCCTTAAACAAAACCTATGCTCTGGGCAATCTAATCCAGGAATAGGTAAATATTGTGGCTGTTGCACACTATCAAACATAGTTACATTGCCGTCATAATCTCTAGTACCTGCAATTAACATGCCACGATGTTTAAATAAAATATCAGACATACTAACATTTAATATGTTTGCTAATTGTTCAGCTTGATCAAATCCTGGGTTGTGTGTGCCAGAAGCCCAACGGCTTATTGTTTCTGGTCTTACATTCATTCTTTCTGCAACTTCTTTACTTTGCAGCCCTGCTTCTTTCATATATTTTTTTATATTAATTAGCCCCATACTTTTATATTTATTCATTTTTGACCCCTTTGTAAAATACTTTATATATAATATGTCGCATAATGACATATCTCATTTTATTTAATATACAATATGACGCATTGTGTCAATTTAATATATTAAAAATTGAGAATTACCATTATTATATGAGTAAAATAAAAAGTAAACTTTAAATTTTAGACTAAAAAATAGACTAATAAAATGATGTTGTTGTTAATGTCGTATCATATATTAATCTATCAATAGCCCATTGTTTGTGATTATCATTATTTTTTCCCATTGAAGTACTAGATAATTGTCTCTTTCTCTGCGTAAATAAGTCATTTTTGTTTCTTCTAAAAAAAATAGTTGACGAATTATGTCAATGCTATTACTTTCTTCGTATGAAACTTGAGCAATTTAGACAAGATAAAAAATTAAGCTACGGACAATTAGCGTCTCGATTAGGTGCAACACATGCTACGATTGTAAGGCGTTGGTGTTTACCTAAAAGCCACAAGCAACGTATGATTCCATCAGAAAAGTATATGGATGCTATAATAAAATACACACAAAGTGCAGTTATGCCTAACGATTTTTATAGTGAATAAATGTTAGAGGATGATTTACATAAGTATGTCATTCAATGGTTAGAGATAGCCCTTCCAGATAACTCTGTCTATCATCATTCGCCTAATGAGGGCGTAAGGCATGTTGCGTTTAAGCGCAAGTTAAAGGCTATGGGTATGGCAAGCGGTTGGCCTGACATTGAGGTCTTTGTACCTAGAGAAGGATGGCTGCATCCATTAGAGAAAGCTGGGATATTTATAGAATTAAAAGCCAAGCGTGGGCGCATGACGGAAAACCAGAAAGCGATACAACGATGCTTGCGTATGACTGGTGAGCATGTTGAAACCTGTTACAGCCTGCAGCAAGTAAAACTTTGGCTTAATACATTGGTAGAGTTAAAGGATAATCCCCGGATGCAGATACTTGAGGAGATGTGTCCTTGAATGAGGATCGTATGAAAGCGCTGCAAGAATTAGATTGCATTGAAGGGGCATTAAACGAAGCCCGGAGGCTCGTAGAAGGTGGAGCAAACCCCCAGGATATTATGAGAGATTTTAGTAAAACAAAAACCAGTAGCAGTTGGATTGTTGTAGTGGCTAACATGGCGGCATGGTGGGATAATTATAAACGTAGGATGGAAGGTAAATGAAGAAGCACGACAGCGTAGGTACGTTTTATGAAAGTTGCAACATTTGTGGCGGTACAGTAACGGTAAAAGATGGAAAGCGTGCGTTATGTGCAGATTGTTGGGAGAAAAAACGCAAGCAATACCAACGCCCTAATCATTGGAAACGAAAAAACCCTGACAGTACATGACACAAGGTATTGACAAGAAAGAGAAGGCATGAATATAATCTACAAGCAAGCAAGCAAAACACTAGAGTATACTCTAGAGTATACCCTCGAAGTAACATCCAAACAAAATAGTTTTCCAAATAATAAACTTAAACAAGAGACTACTCTAGAGTTAACTAGAGTGTCTGAAGCTGATGTTGCTAAAGCCAAGCAAATTCTTGCTAAAACTGCCAAAATGAACAACCCGTTTTATTATGCTGCTGTAAAAAAAAGGCAAGCAAACCCTTTCCAATATCGTTATGATAAAATGATTGATTCTTTACGGCATAAATATTCTGCTGATCGTTTTGTAAGTTTACTTAGAGCGTTATCAAAACTCACCTTGACAGAAAAGGAAAACTGGTTACGGGGGATGGAAGATGCAACGCGATAACTGGAGTGTAACGGATCTCGATAGTTTGTTTAAAGAAGCAGCACAAACACTACGCTTGTTGCCTGGTGTGATTAGAAAGCAGAAGTTAAACTATTGGCCTGATACGGTGCAGAACCATTGGGATATGTATAACTACCATGATGTGGGTATGGTAAAGATAACACCAACAACAAACCAAGTAACACGGTTAGACTTTGCCTTGCAAGTAGGGTTAGAGATAGAGAGAGAGGACAATCAACTCTTGTGGCGTGTTGGTATGAGTGCGGTGTTTAGAGAGAGAGGGCCTAAGTGGAGGAAGTTAGCACAAGTGTACCATTGTGATGCCCGGACAGTAAAAAGGCGGTATGAGCAAGCACTCATCCGCCTCTATTACCATTTGAAGAAGGGTTAGTTATTCCTTGTTTTGTTCTTCTGTTAAATCAACAACAAGAACATGTTTGTCTAACCATTTTACAGTTTCTTCTTGTTTTTCTTTATCTGCTAATTCAAACCCTCCTAAGAAATAGGCTTTAAGAGGGTTTTTGTTTGCTGCCTTACGGACAACTTCTTGATGCTTATTCATTATGCACCTACCTTTGCTTGCTGTTTTTCTTGCGCTATTTTTTCTTCGTATGCTTTAATGCGTTTGTCTTGTTCAGCAACTTCTTGTGCTACATACTTTTTGTATTGTTCAAGATTTCCTTCAAATATTTGTTTACCCATAAATGGCATGTTGTAACCCCATTTATAAACAGAAATAATAATATTGTTTTTAGTAAAATCTACATTATAGTGATATTCTCTATCGCCATGTTGATTAGGATTGTCAGTTAATTCATAGATTGGTGAAGCAGAACGATATTCAGTTGCTTCGTATTGTTGCTTCATAATTTCTTCTGCAAGTTTAACACCAGGATGTTGCCAAGCGTTTTTAGCATCAAGAACTTTGTTTAGTAATTGTGCTATAGTGTTACCAGCTTCTGCTACATAACCATCCATATGTCTGTAAAAGTTAATTGTTGTGTGATCTGTTTTGATTGTTAATGTTGATCTTGTACTCATATTTTTGACCCCTTTGTTGATGAGAGAGTTAATTCCCTCTCAATAGTAATATGGGGAGTATGACATTAAATGTCAAGTTATTTA
>Ga0222718_10002116_pt1 | contig 18110 bp, 18 predicted proteins | sample C33_27DmetaG_FD_165045 | JGI IMG/M metagenome (GOLD analysis project Ga0222718, IMG submission 165045) | Estuarine water microbial communities from San Francisco Bay, California, United States - C33_27D | ecosystem: Environmental > Aquatic > Marine > Unclassified | place: USA: California... | reverse complement strand
TGAGTAGTCGCACTCATGTTTGGTACATAACCAAGTTTCACACTTAAACCTAATGGTAATAAGTCTGCTGGAGTGTGGTACTGAATGTTTGCGTAATCAGACACGTCATAGTGCGTTACGAAAGATGATGGTGACGCGTAGTCAAAACCAACACCATTTGCACCAACACCGTGAGCTAATTCAGATCCTAATCCACCTTCTGTTACGAAGAAACCTACTGTACCCATGTCAGTTCCAATTACTAATTGTGTATCGTCATTAGCTGTATTGTCACCGTCTAATTGTACTTGGTAAGTCCAAGTGTAACCGTTGTCTAGCTCTCCACTTGCAGTGAAGTCTAGTTCATTAGAGATACCTATGTTTTTACCTGCAGAAGCGTCAGCACCATTTGTTGTGTATGTTGCTGTTGCACCACCAGTTACTGTCATCTCACCTGCGTATGATGGAGCCATAACTAGAGCAGAAAATAGAATACCAACTAATAATTTAGCTATATTTTTCATATTTTTCCTTTTGTTATTATTAATAAATTGTAATTACAATTTAGTCGTAAATTACTCTATTTCGGACTAATTACATGAATATCTATATTTTTAGGCTCTTATTTTTCTAATTGTTGCATAAATATCACATTTTTATCTACTATTTCTCACTCAAATGAGGATTTTTATGTTTTTTGCTAAAATTGATATATTACTAATTTTATTCTTCTATTTATGAAAAAATTTAAAATCTTTAAAATAATTTTTTTGATTTCCACGCTTTTTTTAATGCAAGCTTGCAATAAAGATATGGATCCTAACAGGCCAATTACTAGTGAAGATAAAAGAAAAAAAAATATTGAAGAAGGTCGTGGTGCATCTATAGGTGGATTACTTGGTAAAGTTGGCGGAACTAATTACGAGTTTAGTAGTTCAAATCCTATGTGGCGAGCATCTTTGGAAACTTTAGACTTTCTTCCATTAACTACTGTGGATTATTCTGGTGGTGTTATAATTACCGATTGGTATTCAGATGGGAACAACCAGGACTCGATCAAATTGACTGTACGTTTTTTATCAAATGAAATTAGAAGTGATAGCTTAAAAATTATTGTTCACAAGAGGACTTGTAAAAATGTCTCTAATTGTGTGACTAATATTTCAGATAGCAAATTAATTAAAGATGAACTTCGATCTTCAATTTTGCGTAAAGCAGCTTTACTAAAAAAATCTGATAAAGAAAAAAAATAGTTCTCATGGAAAGATTTAATTTTCAAGTAATTGAAAAAAAATGGCAAGAAAAATTTACTAAAAAAAAACTTTATAATAAAAACGGTAAAAAATTCTACTGCTTAGAAATGTTTCCTTACCCATCAGGAAAAATTCATATGGGACACGTTAGAAATTATACCATTGGTGATGTTGTTGCGAGATTTAAATTTTTAAAAGGTTTTAATGTATTGCATCCAATGGGCTGGGATGCTTTTGGTTTACCGGCAGAAAATGCTTCTAAATTAAATAAATTGCACCCTAAAGAATGGACAAAAAAAAATATCAAAACAATGAAAAACCAACTGAAATTGCTTGGTTTATCTATAGATTGGGATTTAGAAATTTCTACTTGTGATGAAAATTATTACAAGTATCAACAAGAGCTTTTTATAGATTTTTACAACAAGGGTCTTGTGTCTAGAAAAGAAACCTACGTGAATTGGGATCCTGTTGAACAAACAGTTCTTGCCAATGAACAAGTGATTGATGGTAAGGGTTGGAGATCAAATGCGACTGTGGAGAGAAAAAAACTTTCACAATGGTTCTTTAACATAACAAAATTAGCTGACGACCTGTTAGAGGACTTGGATAAATTACAAGGCTGGCCAGATAAAGTAAAACTTATGCAAAAAAATTGGATAGGCAAATCTTTTGGTTGTGAAATAGATTTTCAAATTTATGATAATAATAATAAAATAAAAATCTTTACTACAAGACCAGATACAATTTTTGGAGCTAGTTTTTTAGCATTGTCTAACGATCACTCTCTAAGTAAAAATTTCGAATCTAATAAAGATTTTCAATCTTTTAAGAAAGAGTGTAACAAAACTGGTACTACTGAAGAAGCTTTAGCAAATGCAGATAAATTAGGTTTTAATACAGGTCTATTTGCAATTCACCCTTTTATAAAAGGAAAACAAATTCCAATTTATTTTGCTAATTTTGTTCTTATGGATTATGGAACTGGTGCTGTCTTTGGTTGTCCGGCGCATGATCAAAGAGATTTTGAGTTTGCAAAAAAATATAAATTAGAAATTTTAAAAGTTGTATCTGATAAAAAAAGTGATGATTTAGGTGAAGCTTATACAGGGAACGGCTTAATAATTAATTCAGATTTCTTAAATGATTTAGATACTGTAGCCGCAAAAGAAAAAATAATAAGTGAATTAGAAAAATTAAATATTGGTAGAAGAAAAACTTTATTTCGTCTCAAAGATTGGGGAATATCTAGACAACGTTATTGGGGATGCCCTATACCCATGATTTACCTAGAAGATGGGAGTGTTGTTCCTGTTGATAAAAGTGAATTACCTGTAATTTTACCAGATGATATTGATTTAAATTCACAAGGTAATCCTTTAAACGCCCATTCAAAATGGAAAAACACTTATCAAAAATCAACAGGTAAAAAAGCAATTCGTGAAACTGATACTTTAGATACCTTTGTAGACTCCTCGTGGTATTTTTTAAGATTCTGTTCTCCAAAATATAAACACGGTCCTTTCGATGAAGAAAAAGTCAAATATTGGATGCCGGTTGATCAGTATATTGGAGGAGTAGAACACGCTATATTGCATCTTTTATATTCACGTTTTTTTTCAAAAGGAATAAATAGTTTAAACACAAAAATTAATATTTCAGAACCTTTCAAAAACTTATTTACGCAAGGAATGGTTTGTCATGAAACGTACAGAGATGAAAAAGGAAATTGGCTTTATCCTAATGAAGTAGAGAAAGTTTCAAATAATTTAATTTCCAGAATTGATAAAAAGCAAGTTATTACAGGTCCATCGGAGTCTATGTCAAAATCAAAAAAAAATACCATTGATCCAGAGATCATGATTAAACAATACGGAGCTGATGCTATAAGATGGTTTATTTTATCTGACAGTCCGCCAGAAAAAGACGTTCAATGGTCAGACTCGGGTGTTTCTTCCTCTAACAAATTTTTACAAAAGATTTGGAATCTTAATAATCAAATTATTTCTAGAAAAGAAATTAAAATTAACCGAAATGTGACAAATAAATTTATTTCAGAAATAAATAATTTGTCGGGTAAAATTGATAAATCGATAGAAGATTTTAAATTTAATGTAAGTATTGCTCATTTTTATGAAATTTATAAAGTTTTTATAAAATACTTTAATCTGGAAATAACAAATGAAATAATGAAGGAATGTTTAATCAAAATGATGAAATTGTTAATACCATTTACACCCCATTTAGCTCACGAATGTCTTGAAAATTTGAATTGTAAAAATATTGATATTTGGCCTGAAATTAATAGTAATGAAATGGGAGAAATAAAGTTTGCAATTCAGGTCAATGGAAAAACTCGAGATATAATAACCATACAAAAAGACTTAAAAGAAGAACAAATCGATAAAATTATCCGCAAGGACTCAAAAGCTAGGAAATTTATTGAAAAAAAAGAAATCTATAAAACTATTTTTGTAAAAGGTAAAATAATTAACTATATAATTAAATAATTAGACATGTACAAAAAATTATTTTTTTTTCTGTTTTTATTATCTAGTTGCGGCTTTAAAATTGTTACAAATACTAACAATTATAAATTTGACGATATTTACATATCTGGTGATAAAAGAGTAAATTATACACTTAAAAATAAACTGATTTCTAGTTCAAACCCAAAGAGTATAAATGTTATAAAATTAAATATTTTTACAAATAAAGAAAAAATAATTAAAGAAAAAAATATATCTAATAAAGTTACAAAATACGAAATTAAAATTAATGCTAAGGTAGATTTCGCTTTTATTAAGAATGGTATGAAGGATAATTTAACGATTGTTAAAACTGGTTTTTATGATGTTGGGACAAGGTATTCAGAAACACTGAATAATGAAAAAAAATTAACCAATATACTAATTGATAGACTTACAAAAGAAATTATAAAAAACTTAAATATTGCACTAAATGATTCTTAAAAGTTATCTTATAGAAAAAGATATAAACTTACTAAATCAGAATATTGTATTACTTTATGGAGAAAATTTTGGACTCAAAGATGACCTTAAAAAAAAAATAATAGAAAGCAACAAAGACGCAGAAGTCATAAACCTTGATCAAAACAATATTTTAAAAAATAACAATCCTTTTTTTTCTGAAATTTTAAATATTTCATTATTTAATGAAAAAAAAATTTTTTTTATCTACCAAACAAATGATAAAATTTTGGATATAATACTGAAAATTGAAAAAAAATTAAGTGTACAAAAAATTTATTTATTTTCTGAAAACTTAGATAAAAAATCTAAATTAAGAAATTACTTTGAGATATCAAAATCTCAAGGAGTTATTGCATGTTACGCTGATGATGAATTAACAATAAGAAAAATAATTATTGAAAAACTTAAAGATTACAATGGATTGTCTAAACAAATTATTAATACAATTATAGAAAGTTGTGGCTTAGATAGAATTAAGTTAAAAAATGAGCTCAGCAAGATTATTTCATTTTTTATTGATAAGAAAATTAATGTAAAACACTTGCAACAATTACTAAACATCAGTGTTAACGAAGATTTCGATCTTCTTAAAGATCATGCTTTAATGGGAAATATAAGTAAAACAAACAAATTATTGAGTGACACAATTTTGGAAAAAGAAAAAAATGTTATGTACTTAAATATGATACATAGTCGATTATCAAAACTTCAAGAATTTATTAAAATTTCTAAAAATTCTAAATTGGAGGAGGCCATTAAAGAATTGCGTCCACCGATTTTTTGGAAAGACAAACCTATATTTCTATTACAAGCCAAGAAATGGAGTGTTAGTAAAATTAAAAAAATACTTATTGAAATTTACTCCATCGAACATAAAATAAAGTCTAATTATACGATTGTTCCCAACTCTTTAGTAAAAAAATTGATGTTGGATATCTGTAATACTGCTAATTCTTAGTAAGCAAATTTGAAACAAGATCAAATTGCTCAAGATCTTTATATTCTATTGTAATTTTGCCAGAATTATTTTTTTTATTAGAAATAAAAACCTTTAAACCAAGAATTTTTTCAATTTTTTCTTGTAAATGTAAAATGTTTGGATTGTGATATTTATCTTTTGATTTTACAGATTTTTTTAATTTAACTAAATATTCAATTTTTCTAGCACTATAATTTTTTGAAACAATTTCCTCAGCTATAGCTGAAGAGTTAGATAATCCAATTAAAGGTCTTGCCTGCCCTGAAGTAAGAGTGCCTTCTTCCAGCATACCGATTATATCCTTTGGTAGGGTTAATAGTCTTAAAGTATTACTAATATGGCTTCTACTTTTTGACATTAATTTTGAAATGCTTTCATGATCATGTTTGAATTGCTCAAATAATCTTTTATATCCCCTAGCCTCTTCAATAGGGTTCAGATCATCCCTTTGAACATTTTCTACGATAGCAATTTCTAATGACTCAACATCTGTTAAATCTAATATTGTCACTGGTATTTCATGAAGACCTGCTTTTTGTGCTGCAAGCCATCTTCTTTCTCCAGCAATAATTTCATATTTTCCTGGTTCCAATTTTTTTGGTCTAACAGCAATAGGCTGAATTACACCACTTTTTTTTATAGAATTAGCCAGTTCTTCAAGTTTGGTCTCATTAAAAAATTCTCTAGGTTGAAAAGGGTTTCTACTTAAATCACTAATTGAAACTTTATTTAATTCATTTCTGTCAAAGTTTTTCTCTTTTACAGATGAATCTCCAAACAAAGCAGATAGGCCTCTTCCTAAACCTTTTTTTTTAACAGTGTTCATGCTGCACTTTCTATATTATTTTTTTTTGAAAATTCTTTTGCTAATTTTTGATAGGACTTGCTCCCCACACAATTTTTGTCGTAAATAACACAAGGCAAACCATGGGATGGTGCTTCGGATAATCTTACATTTCTTTGGATCACTGTCTGATAGACTTTATCCTTAAAATAATTTCTTGCCTCTCTGTCTACTTCAGATGAAAGTTTATTTCGCTTATCAAACATAGTTAAAAGTATACCCCTGATAGAAAGTCTAGGATTTAAATTTTCTTTAATTCTATCTATAGTTTTTACTAATTGCGTTATTCCCTCCAAAGCAAAAAACTCTGTTTGTAAAGGTACTAGCAATTCATCAGATGCAACTAATGACATTATAGTAAGAAGGCTCAAAGATGGAGGACAATCGATAAATATATTGTCATATTTTTTAAGTACGCCATTTTTCTCGTTTAATAGAATTTCTTTTAAAACAAATGCTCTCTTTGAGTCACTTGCTGTTTCAACCTCAAGACCTGATAAATTTACATGCGAACCAATAATATCTAAATTTTCAATATTAGTTTTTTGGATATAGTCTTTTAAATTGTTTTTTTTTATTAATAAATTATAGATGTTGTTTTCTTCATCGTTATTATTCTTCCCTAGACCCGTAGTAGCATTACCTTGTGGATCCAAATCAATAACAAGATTATTTTGACCCATTATGGACAGAGAGGCTGCAAGATTAATTACCGTTGTTGTCTTTCCCACTCCACCTTTTTGATTAATTACCGAAATTATAGTCGTCATTTTTAAAAATCAGCTATTAGAATTTTTGATTTATTGTTTGTCATGCTATTTTCTAACTTATAAGGGTATTTTTTCTTTTTAAAAGCATTATTTATCTCTTCCTGAGCATTTTGACCTTTTAGAACTATTAATCTATGGGATTTTTTGGCGATTTCACGTGAAACTTGTATTATTCTATCCAGTTTCTTAAATGCTCTACAGACTATATAGTCTGAATCGATATTATCATCATAAATGTTTCCTAAAATTTTAGCATTTAAATCTAGTTCTTTTACAATTTTTTTTAAAAAGGCTGATTTAACTGCTGATTTTTCATACAATTTCACGTGAAAGTCATAATTTACGTTAAATATAGCAAGCACTATACCTGGAAAACCAGCTCCGGATCCTAAATCAGCTAAAGAGCCTTGTTTGAAACTTATAAACTTAACCAACTGAGCAGAATCAAGAACATGACGATGCCATATATCACTTTCTGTGCTTTTAGATATAAAATTATGTTCTTTATTGACATCAATTACGTTTTTAACAAAAATTTTAAGTTTATTAATAGAGGTGTCATTAAATCTTAGATCAGATTGAAGTGATTTTATAACTTCTTGTTCCTGCATTAGGCAGAAAATTTATATTTCATTTTTTTAATGTGAGAAAGGATTATAATAATCGCTGCAGGCGTCACACCATCGATACGGATTGCTTGTCCTAGAGTTTTTGGACGCACCTTATTAAGCTTGCTCTTGATCTCATTGGAGAGACCACTAAAAGAATCATAATTTATCTCAGCTGGTATAATTACCGCTTCGTCTTTTTTAAATGATTTAATATCTTGTGACTGGCGGCCAAGGTATCCCGCATAATGTACGTCTATTACAACTTGATTATCTATCACATCATTGTAGTAAGGAATATTAGGAAAGACTAGCCTTATTTTTGCCATATTTAGATTTCTTTGACCAATGATCTCTAGACATGATCTTTTAACACCGTCCATTGCAATTTTAATATTATGTTTCTTTGCTTCGTTGGGGGTCAGATAGCTAGATTGTAAAGATTTAGTTAAAGCAAAAATGTTTTTCTTCTTTTCTGAAAATATCTTTTTTCTATTTTCATTTACTAAACCTAAGTTTATTCCAAATTCAGTTAATCTTTGATCAGCATTGTCTGCTCTTAGGGTCAATCTATATTCAGCTCTAGAAGTAAACATGCGATAAGGTTCAGAAACACCTTTTGTAATTAGGTCGTCTATCATCACACCAACATAAGATGTTGAACGATCCAAAATGAATTCTTCTTTTTTTAAAACTTTTGAAGCTGCATTAATACCTGCCATTAAACCTTGAGCAGCAGCTTCTTCATACCCTGTTGTTCCATTAATTTGTCCCGCAAGAAACAATGATTTAATTTTCTTAGTCTCTAAAGTGGCGTTTAACTCTCTAGGATCAACGTAATCATACTCAATCGCATAACCTGCTCTCTTCATCTTAACCTGCTCTAAACCCTTAATATTAGCCAATATTTGCAACTGTACCTCCTCTGGAAGAGAAGTTGAGATACCATTTGGGTAAACAGTATTGTCCTTTAGACCTTCTGGTTCCAAAAATATCTGATGCTTTTCTTTTTCTTTAAATTTAACTATTTTGTCCTCAATGGCTGGGCAATATCTCGGTCCAACACCTTTAATATTACCTGAATACATAGCGCTCTTAGAAATGTTGTTACTAATAATTTTATGCACGATGTTATTTGTGTAAGTCATTCCACATTTAATTTGTTTGTTATAAAGTTTGTGTGTTAAAAATGAAAAATAATATGGATCGTCATCAGCAGGCTGCATCTCTAATTCATCATAATTAATAGTATCGCCATCTAACCTTGGTGGTGTTCCTGTTTTTAACCTACCAATTTTCATCTCATATTTTTCTAACTGTTCGCTAAGTCCAGTAGAAGGTTTTTCATCAAATCGGCCAGCAGGTATTTGCGTCTGTCCTATGTGAATTAGACCATTCAAAAAAGTGCCCGTAGTTAAAATTAATTTCTTGCATCTAATTTCTTTCCCGCTTTGACATAGAAAACCAATAACTTTGTTTTCTTTGTTATCAAATATAAATTTTGTGACGGGATCAGCTACAACAGATAAATTTTTATAATTCAGTAATATTTTCTGCATGTGTTCTTTATAAAGAGATCTATCAGACTGTGTTCTTGGTCCTTGAACAGCTGGACCTCTACTTCTATTTAATAATCTAAATTGAATACCTGATTTATCAGCTACAACACCCATGACGCCGTCTAGGGCATCTATTTCTCTAACAAGATGTCCCTTTCCGAGCCCCCCGATAGCAGGATTACACGACATCTCGCCGATTGTCTCTATTTTATGTGTAAAAAGAGCTGTATTAACGCCCATTCTAGCGGATGCTGCTGCTGCCTCACATCCGGCGTGACCACCCCCTATTACTACTACGTCATAGCTTTGTTTCGTCATGGTATGAATGTAGCGAGGTAAATTAAGAATACAAGGGGTATTTTATTTACCTATACAGAAGTCTTTAAATATAGATCCAAGTATTTCTTCAACGTCAACTTTGCCTACAATGCTTCCAAGATGTCGAGTAGCCATTCTTAAATCCTCAGCAGCAAGTTCTAAATCTTTATTTTGATCTTTTTTAAGAAAGTTATCTATTTCTGATAAGCATTGATTAAGTTTAACTCTATGTCTTTCTCTAGTGATTAAAGCAGTATTATTAGACGTAAATTTTTTACTTAATTTTTCTTTTATTTTTTTAATCAAACTATCGATGTTTTTATTTTCTTTAACTGATGCTAACACTGTATCGGAATCAAATTTATGATTTTGTTTATCTTGTACGTCTGATTTATTTAGCAAAACTATCGTATCTTTGTTGATCATTTTTTTTATTTCATCGTTTATTCTCTTCGAGGAATTATCTATAACAACAATATTCAAATCTGCTTCTTTTGATTTTCCTAGCGCTAAAGATACACCTTTTTTCTCAACCTCATTTTTAGCTACTCTAATACCTGCTGTATCAGCTAAGATTACAGGATAACCATCTATATTTAAATATGTCTCGATTACATCTCTGGTAGTTCCTGCTTCATCTGAAACAATAGCAACATCTCTTTTTGCTATCAAATTTAGTAGAGAAGACTTACCTGCATTTACTTCTCCTGTAATAGATACTTTAAAACCATCTCTTATTTTTTCACCAACTTTATTATCTTCTAAAATTTTTTTAATATCTTGATAAATATCTTTAATTGAGTTTTGTACTTTTTTTAAAACTTTTTCTGGCAAATCATCCTCAGCAAAATCTATTTTGGCTTCAATATAAGATAAAGATTTTATTAGTTTTTCTCTCATATTATTATAATAAATTGAAGCGTTTCCTTGAACTAATTTAACAGCTTGTTCTCTTTGCAGCTCTGTTTCAGCATGAATTAAATCACCTATACTTTCAGCTTTTAAAAGGTCGATTTTATCATTTTGAAAAGCCATTTTTGTAAATTCACCTGGTTCAGCCAATCTACAATTTTCTTGCTCTGATAATGTTTTTAATAAAGCGTTGATAACAGCATTGCTTCCGTGCACCTGAAATTCTGCTAAATCATCGCCAGTATAGCTATTAGGCCTAGGAAACCACAATAATATAGCCTCTGGGTCTATAACTTTGTCATTTTTAGGATCATAAAATTTACAATAATTGACCACGTTAGAAGTGACTTCTTTCAATTTAGTCAGATTTTTACAAACCTTTAAAGTATCTTTTCCAGAGATTCTAACGATAGCTATTCCTGATGGACCTCTGCCTGATGAAAGAGCATAAATGTTCATTGAATTAAATAGATAAACCTTGATTAGAAATAAATTTGCTTATTTTTTTAAGAGTATTATTTTTCGAAATATTCTTTAAAATTGTCTCTTTAAACGGATCAAATAATTTATTTTTTTTAAAAAAATTATGAGTTATATCAATTCCTATTCCTGTAATAATATTTTCTGATTTTCTATTATTAGTAAAATCTTCAAGAGCAGATGTACTTTTTAGGGACATACCTAATCCAGTATAATATTTAATTATCTCTTGTAATTTATTTATATCTCTTAATACAAGATTAAAGCCTTGTCCTGCTACAGGGTGAACTGTGTGCAACCCCTCACCCAGAATAAGAATATCATTTTTATAATAAGTTCGTTTTAAGTTAAGCATCAATGGATATGATTGTTGATTTGTAATCTGTATTTTTTTTGTTTTTAAAACTTCACAAATTTTAGATCTAACAACCAAGTTAAAATCTTTTTTCGGAAACTCTTTATCTACACTCCACACAAAAGAAAAATTATTTATTGAAAAAGGGAGTATTGCTAAGGGTCCTTCTTTTAAGAAATATTGAGCAGTATTTAAATTCTTCAAGTTGTGTTTAACATATCCTGTAATAGCGATTTCTTTATAGTCTTTATTTAAGGATCTTTTATCAACTATACTTTGATAGATTTTTGAGGATCTACCTAAGCAAAGTATTTTCATATCGTAACCATCTAAATCTTTTAATTCATTAATATTTTTTTGAAGCGCTTTAATTTTTTTTTTTTTAATTTCTTTAATTAAAATTTCTTTATTTTTGTCATTCTCAAAAATGTACATAAGATTTTTACTATCTTCATTAAAGTTTAAGAAATTCATTTTCTGGTCTTTTCTCTCGTAAAAAAGATCGATTTTTTTTGAAGACCAAAATAACTTTTTATCGAGTTTATCTATCACCTGGTTAATAAACGCATGGTTAGAGACTGAAATAGCTGTAGTTCTTTTATCTTTCGAATGCTCATTTTTTTTTGATATTAAATGAACTTCTAAACCTTCTACTTTATTTAATGCTAAAGCAGTCATTAAACCTGAAAGACCGTTTCCAACTACGCAAATTCGTTGCTTTTTCATATTAAAATTTTTCTCACTTTCATAAAAATGATAAAAAGTACGTAAAACGATTCGTTATGAATACAAACTTTTTAGACAGTGTAACAAATTTTTTAAAAAAGCGAACCTTTGAATTTATAGGATTAATCTTAATTTCATCAAGTATCGGGTTAGCAATTGCATTTACAACATATTCGCCGGAAGACCCGTCCTTTGTCTATGGTGATAGGGATTTTGAAATTAAAAATTTCTTTGGAATTTATGGAAGTAGTATAGCTGATTTTCTTCTGCAAAGTTTTGGTCTTGTTTCATTTTTAATTTTGGCTAATTTTTTATTTTGGGGAATTAATTTAATTATTCAAAAAGAAATCAAAAGAATAGTTTTAAAATTATTTTTGATGGTTTCATATTTAATCTTTGGTACTATTTTTATTTATATTACCTTTAACAATTCGTTCTGGCTTATCGATAATGGTAACTCTGGTTTTGTTGGGAAGATTGGTTATGAATTTTTAAGCACATGGTTTACCTTTATTGAAAACAAATACTCTGCTTATGGATTATTATTACTAACCTTAATCTTTTTTATCTTTTCAGCTGATTTAAATATAAAAAAAATAATTATTGGAACTTTTTCTATAATAATTTCTTTATTTAAAAGAAAAGAGAATACTATTCATGATGTAAATTTAGAAGCGGATCCTATAGAGGTGAAAAATGAAATCATTGAAAAACCACAACAATCGTTTTCTTTTAGCGACTTAACTAAGTCGGGCAAACCAGCAACAAGTTTAAGATCAAAATATAAACTTCCTGCAATAGATTATTTAGACAAAAGTTCTGTAAAACTTAATGCATCAGAATTAAATAAAAATCGTCCTAATGGTGAATTTATGGAAAAAATTCTTTTAGATTTTGGTATTGATGGGAAAATTAAAGCTATCAATAATGGTCCTGTTGTTAGTTTATATGAATTTGAACCAGCACCAGGTGTAAAAGTTTCCAAGATAATAAATTTATCCGAGGATTTAGCGCGTAATACTAGTTCAACATCAGCAAGGGTTTCGGTAATTCCAGGTAAAAATACAGTTGGTATCGAGATACCAAACGAGACAAGAGAAAGTGTATCGCTTCGAGAAATTATTTCTTACGAAAAGTATCAAAAGAAAGATGTAAAATTACCTATAGCACTTGGAAAAAGTATATCTGGCATGCCGATAGTTGGAGATCTTACTTCTATGCCTCACTTATTGATAGCTGGAACTACAGGTTCAGGTAAGTCTGTTTGTATTAATACTATTATTGTTTCATTACTTTACAAATTAAATCCTGATCTTTGTAAATTTATTTTAATTGATCCTAAGATGTTGGAGTTATCAACTTACGAAGGCATTCCTCATTTATTAACACCGGTTATCACCGATGCAAAAAAAGCAACATCTGCTTTGGCTTGGACAGTGAAAGAAATGAATAGCAGATACAAGCTTATGAGCAAAGTTGGAGTAAGAAACATTGACGGATACAATGCCAAGCACAAATTAAAAATGCCTTACATTGTAGTAGTGGTTGATGAGATGTCAGATTTGATGCTTGTAGCTGGTAAAGAAATCGAAAACTACATTCAAAAATTATCACAAATGGCAAGAGCTGCAGGAATTCATATCATCATGGCAACACAAAGACCAAGTGTTGATGTCATCACGGGTACAATTAAAGCAAACTTTCCAACGAGAGTTTCTTTTCAAGTGAGCTCTAAAATAGATAGCAGAACAATATTAGGGGAGCAGGGAGCAGAACAACTATTAGGTAAAGGTGATATGTTATTCATGTCATCAGCAAATAGAATTGTTAGAATTCACGGTCCGTTTGTTTCAGAGAATGAGATAGAAAAAATTGTTAACTCCATTAGAGCGCAAGGTGAGCCAGATTACATGGATGAAATAACCGCACATACAAGTAGTGAAACTTCTTCTACAGTAGAAGGCGGCGGCGATGAAGATGAACTATATTCACAAGCAGTTGATATAATTAAATCAGAAGGAAAAGCTTCGACGAGTTTCTTACAAAGAAAATTACAAATTGGCTATAATAGAGCGGCTAGAATTATTGATATGATGGAAGAAAAAGGTATTGTCAGTAAAGCAAATCATGTTGGTAAACGTGAAGTTCTATAAAATTTTCACAATATTTATTTTATTATCAGTTAATCTTTCTGCTGATGAAAAAGATCAAATAGTCACTCAATTAAATAATTTAAATTCCTTAGAATTTACCTTTGATCAAGTGGTGAATGACAAAATTGAGAAGGGGAGTTGCCTTTTAGAATTTCCTGGAAAATTAAAGTGTGATTATTTTGATGATAAGAAAAAAGAATTAATAATAAATAAAAAAAGGTTAGCTATAACTCAGAAAAGATATAATAAAACGTATTATTATCCTATTTCAAAATCACCATTCCTTAATATTTTATACAAAGATAAACTTTTAGAAATTGTAAGATCTGGAAAGTTAGAATTATCTGATCAAATTATAAAGCTAGTTTATTTAGATGATAACGAGATAACAGTTTTCTTTGACAAGAAAACATTAGACTTAAAAGGTTGGCAAATAATTGACCAGTATAACAACAATATAAATTTCTCTTTGAACATTGTTGCTAAAAATGATGTCTTTAAAAAAGAAACTTTTAAAATTCCCAAGATGAATTAAGCTACGAAATCGATTTCTTCTTCTTTAAAGATTTCAAAACCTTTAGACTTATAATTTTGCAGGGCATATTTATGATCTAAGCTGCAAGTATGGACCCATATTCTTTCTGGATTATTTCTAGATGCGCTGGCAATGGCATGATTAACAAGGGTTGAGCCTAGTTTTAAACCCCTAAATTCTTTTAATACTCCCAAATTTATTAATTCCACTTCATTAGAACCTGGATGATATTCCTGTTCGTAATAACCAGCTAGATCTTCTCCTTTTTTTAAAACATGTGTTTCTAGATTTTTATTAGTTACATATTTAACCCATTCGCTGTCAGACCATAACAACCTATCTCTCCAAAAATGATCTAAACCAATTTGTCTATAAAAGAATTTATTTAAATGAAAATTATCTTTATTATCTAAAATAATTTTATAATTTTCAGGGAGATTTAGATCTATAGTATTTGAAAAATCTTTAAGCTCTAAAAAATATCTTTTAACTCTTGAAACCATTAACTAACCATCTTTCCAATCTTCTCACCTGAAAAAATATGATAATGAAGATGGAGAACTTCTTGTCCTCCATCACTACCAATATTTGTTAGAGCCCTATAACCTTTATCTTTTGAACCCACTAAATTTGCTACATGTGTAACCGCTTTATTTAATTCAATAATCTCTTTATCAGAGGCTTTATTATTAAAATCATCTAGATCAACATATTCACCTTTTGGTATTACTAATACGTGTACTTTCTTCTGAGGATTAATGTCATGAAAAGCTAAAACATGGTCGTTTTCATAAACTTTCTTGCAAGGAATTTCTCCTCTAAGAATTTTTGCGAATATATTATTTTTATCGTAGCTCATTTTTGCCTTTTCTTAAGCTCACTCATAACATCTTCTACCTTAATATTATTAGCCTCAAGATAAACCATCAAATGATAAAGCACATCTGCTGCTTCGTGTATTTTATTAGAATCTTGTTCAACAGCCTCTATTAATTCTCCTATTTCCTCTTTTACTTTTGCAACGCTTAAACTTTTATCATTAAGAAGTTTGTTTGTATAAGAGTTATCAGGAGAAGAATTTTTTCTACCTCTAATGATTTTCATTAACTGTTCTAGATTTTCAAACATTTTATAATCTTACCGATACATTCTTAGAATTCAAATATTCTTTGGCTTCTTTAATTTTATATTCACCATAGTGAAAAATAGAAGCAGCAAGAACAGCGCTCGCACCACCTTTAACTATACCATCATACAGGTGATCTAAAGTGCCTACACCGCCAGAAGCAATAATAGGAATATTAGTACTATCTGTAATTACTTTTAATAATTCAACGTCATAACCAGACTTTGTTCCATCTCTATCCATAGAAGTTAATAAGATTTCACCTGCTCCATTTGTTTCCACTTGCTTAGAGAATTCTACAGCATCAATTCCTGTTTTATTTCTTCCTCCATGAGTAAAAACTTCCCATTTATTATCTGAAACTTTTTTAGCATCGATAGCTACAACAATACATTGAGAACCAAATTTTTTAGACGCCTCTTTTACAAAACTAACGTCTTTAACTGCTGCTGTATTTATTGAAACCTTATCTGCACCAGCTAATAATAAATCAGTTATATTTTGAATAGTTCTAACACCACCACCAACAGTTAAAGGAACAAAACATTCTTTTGCAGTTTTTTTTACTATGTCAATAATTGTCTCTCTATTTTCATTTGAAGCTGTAATATCTAAAAAACAAATCTCATCAGCTCCGCCATCGCTATAAATTTTAGCTTGTTCCACTGGATCTCCAGCATCTTTTAATTTAACAAAGTTTATTCCTTTAACTACTCTTCCGTTCTTAACATCAAGACAAGGTATAATTCTATTTTTAAGCACTGATCTCCTTCGCTAGCTCATCAAGTTTAATATCACCGTCGTAAATAGCTTTACCAACAATAATACCTTGAATTTTTTTTTTGTTTAATTCTTTGGCTTTTTTAATATCATTTATTGAAGAAACACCTCCTGAAATCACAACAGGACAATTAGAAAGTTCTGCAATTTTTACCGTCTCATCAAAATTGGGGCCAGTCTTCATTCCATCTCTATTAATATCTGTGTAAATTATACGACTTATACCATAGCTGTTTACTTCTTGAAGAAAATCTATTGTTTTAACGTTAAGATTTTCTTTCCAACCTGAGACAGAAAGATTTCCATCCTTTGCGTCTAATCCTAAAGCAATTTGAGTTTTAAAATTTTCACAGGCTTCTTTTAGAAATTCTTTATTTTTAATCGCTCCACTTCCTAGAATTACTTTCTCTGCACCTGCATCGATATATTGCTTAATGCTTTCGAGAGATCTAATACCGCCACCTACTTCAATCTTCAAGTCATATTTACCTACTATTTGCTGAATAATATCTAAGTTAATAGTCTTACCAGTTAAAGCCCCGTCTAAATCAACAATATGTAAATTTTGAAAACCATGATCTTTATATTTACCAGCTTGATCAATGGGTGATATTTCATATTCAGTTTTGTTTTCAAAGTCTCCTTTGATCAATCTCACGCATTTTTTATCCTTAATGTCTATTGCTGGAAATATCTTCATTACAGTTTTATAAAATTATCAATTATTTTTAATCCAGTTTTATCACTTTTCTCAGGGTGAAACTGTGTTCCAAATAAATTATCTTTTTCAACTGAGCAAACAATCTTTGAGGAGTAATCTGTGGTTGCTGAAATGACTGACTTATCTTCAGGAATAAATTCATAACTGTGTACGAAATACATATGAGATTTATTTTTAATATCTTTAAATATTCTACTTTCTTTTTGAATTTCAATTTCATTCCAACCAATATGTGGAAGTTTAAACTTTCCCTTTTGGTTATCAATTTTAGAAACTTTACCAGACAACCAGCCCAATCCTTTTGTTTCTGCTTCTTCATAGCCTACATCTGCAAACATTTGTAAACCTACACAAATACCTAATAAAGGTTTTTTATTTGTAATAGCAAATTCTTTAAGTGTTTCAACTAGACCGTTGATACTTTTTAAAGAATCTACACAGCTTTTAAAAGATCCTTGGCCAGGTAAAACTATTTTATCACTTGATTTAACTTTTTTAATATCCGATGTAACTTCTAGGTTAACTTTGCTTTTAGCAACCTCCATAAAGGAGTTAATAACTGAGCTTATATTGCCCGATTGGTAGTCAACAATTGTGACGTTCATCAATTTTAAATAGAGCCTTTAGTCGAAGGTATTGAGTTTTTAATTCTTTTATCAACTTCTAGAGCATCTTTTAGTGATCTAGCTAAACCTTTGTAACAAGACTCAATTTTGTGATGGCTATTTTCACCATAAATATTTTCTACATGCAAAGTAACGCCTGCTGATTGAGAGAAAGCTTGAAACCACTCTTTAAAAAGCTCTGTGTCCATCTCACCCAGTTTCTCTACTGCTAAATTAACTTTCCAAATTAAATACGGTCTGTTTGATACGTCAATTGAAACTCGGCTTAGCGTTTCGTCCATCGGTATAATTGTTGATGCATATCTTCTTATACCTTTTCGGTTGCCAGCAGCTTTTTTTATAGCTTCACCAATAGCTATACCTGTGTCTTCTGTAGTGTGGTGTAGATCAATG
>Ga0222718_10002115_pt1 | contig 18118 bp, 36 predicted proteins | sample C33_27DmetaG_FD_165045 | JGI IMG/M metagenome (GOLD analysis project Ga0222718, IMG submission 165045) | Estuarine water microbial communities from San Francisco Bay, California, United States - C33_27D | ecosystem: Environmental > Aquatic > Marine > Unclassified | place: USA: California... | reverse complement strand
CTTCTACAGTCGGGCATAACATCCCTCGTAGCATCATTTTTCTTAATAATTCCTTATAAGTCATTTTTCTTAAAAAATGATTTAAGAAGAGACAATAGCTTTTTCAACAGCTTAAGGAATGGACCGTCATAATTACCACGGGTTACAATATTATTTGTCGCGATACCACTAAGTGGTCTCATGCCACTCTTTATAGATACATTACCACCAGACGGGAGGATGACACTATTTACTTCTCCGCTTTCTACTTTACCACTATTTAAATGTAGTTTGATCTCTATATCGTAGATACGTCCCACAAAAGATATAGGGGTTGGTTTAATAGTTATGACCCCGGAATAATTTACTAGAATTTTCTCCTCACTATTTGTATTATAATATAGTTTTTTACGGAAGATAAAGTAATGATCATTATCAGCTATGGTTGATAATATAGTCCCGGTTATTTGTTTCTTATCGTTACTTAATATAACAGCTAACTGACCTTCAGTGAGATAAGGCTTAATTAATGTTAATGGTATTGTAATCGTTCTTTTCATAATATCATTTTTTCTGAGCTCAGGGATTTAGATTGAGTATCTTTATAATGAGAACGTTCTTTATAATCTTGTTCTTTATGAATTAGGTAAGGGAAGGAGAGGGCAGCTCTGTATAATTTAGCGTTTACCTTAACTAGATCCCTTAGTTGTTGCACCTATGAATATTTAGGATTTACCCTCGAATTCTTTCATACCTTTTTCAGTTAATTTGTAATGAGTTTCTCCATTAATATCGACAAGCTCAATAGTACCTTCTTCGAGCATCTCAAGTAGAGCATCTTCAAAATCATCTTCAGTGATGCAAAGGTTTGTTCGTGGGTCTTGCTCATTAATGCTTGCAAGAATGCTATCACAGTTATCAGTTACATGCTTAAGTAGTTGATCTATCTTATCCATACTTAATATTATGTGGTCTAGCCGCTAAAGATCCAGCATTTATTAATTTATTCCTCGATGTTAGGATAAATATTAGTATGCAACTTGATAACAACACTAAGTTTGATATTAATATCAAATGGTTGATTCAGATTATAGGGCTTACTATTACAGCTGCTTGGGCTTATTTTACTATTACAACACATCTCACTGAGCTCAAAATGGATGTTATGAGAATGAATGAATATGTAGGAATGAATTCAGAATTCAGAATCAAATGGCCTCTTGGTCAGTTAGGATCATTACCAGATGATGCAGAACAAAACTTAAGGTTAAAATATATTGAGAAGGAGCTCAATAAACTATCTATAATAGTTGATGAATTAAAAACTAAATCTATAGAGGCTGAAGTTAAACAAAAATTTAAGAATCCTTGAATTTAATCTCTACATCCAAGCTAGATAGAATTCTTACAATAGATCTAGCTAGCCTGGTTACTTTAGTTTCTGATAAGTCCCATATATAAGCATGAATTAGTTCATGTATAATGGTCTCTAATACTTTCTTATCATCTTGATGAGGGTTAACAAATATTCTATTAAGTCTATCTTGTTCTGGATAATCACATATACCTTCAGCGACTAACTCTTTACGAGGCTTTCGTAACTTGATAATATATTCAGCTTTATCAAAGTTTTTAAACTTCGTGGTCTTCATGTAATTATTTAATCTGGATGCGCTTCAATCCAACACTCTGGGCATAATTGTCCACATCCTTCTACATAATAAAGTCTTTCGTATATATTTTTTGTTATCTGCTCTTTTGTTATAGAATCGCAGCAAACACATTTATCAAAAATAGATTCTAATTTCTCTTCAGTCATTTTCTCCTTTTTCTACGATGAGGATTAAAATAAGTATTAAGACGACATAAACAATACTTGGTGAAGGGACATTTATCACACGGCCCATGAGCACTAATATCAGGTCTATGACAAGTATTATTTTCAGAAATGTCTTCAACGTATTCTTTAAGTTCTAGTTCAGTCATTTTGTAATTTTGTCAAGATCATCATTCCATTCAGTATTATTAAAGCAATAATCTACAAGAACATTTATATCAGGATCGTCAGATATATTAAGATCGCTTATAATTTTATCAAAGATCCTATATTGCTCTTCTTGCTTTACTTGAATTATATCTCGAGCTATATCTAACTTACTTTTAAGCTGGTTGTTCATCTCTCGTTGGCCAAATATATTCTAGACCTTCTTTTGTATTTTCAAACTTTTCTTTATAGTAATCAGGTTTTTTCTTAATAAGCATAGAGCGATGAGACTCATGAATATCTTCTCTACCTAACCAATTAGGTAATTTATCTGGAGATTTAGATTCATAATGAGCGCTGATCTTCTCTAGGCAAGTGTCTTTATAACCTCGTTCCTTCCATGCTTCACATACAGCTATACCGTAATCAACTAATGCATTCGAATAGTCATGCTTTCCTGGCATGTACCACATATCTCGAGCTGGATGGTTTTTCCATCCTCTATATTCTTTACCTTCTTTGTCAGCTTTTATACTGTTAAGAAGCTGGAGACACTCTACTCTCTGTTTACCTAATCTTTTCATATCTAAAGATTGAGCAGATTTTCTGAAGTTAGTATATGGTAAGAATGTTTGCACTAGTAACCTTTCTTTGAGTTAATGTTTAAGTTCTCTATTATTATATGGTATCTAAAACAATATGCAATAAAAAGATGACTCTAGAGCTACAAGTGTTTTAAAATGCGCGCAAAAACACCAGCGAGAAAAAGCTCTAGAGTCATAAAATACTTATATTAAATGTATTTCTCTTCAGACTCTAAAATATATTCATTATACATCTCATTAAATTCTCTACGGGCATCTCGCGCTTCTTCTATCCATTCCTTAATAGATAAATCTTTAAGATATATAACATGTACAGGTCCTCCGATTTGGTCTCTCGTTTTGAGGTCTAAAAAATAATGATAGCCAGCGCCTTTAATTATCTCTAGCTCATACTTCTGTATAGCTTTGTTTATTCTTTTTAATGTCATTCTTAGCCTTATCGATAGTATCTTCTGCTAACTGGATCCATTCTTTTATTCCTAATACATCAATAAAAGAAGAAGGGAAGATGTCTCCAATCCTCTCTCCATTATTATTTATGAAGTAACAAAGGTCATGAGTCTGAAAGTATGTCAGACCAGTATGCTTAATAGCGAAATCAACTTTACGACTATTTAACTTTGTGATAGAGGAGGATAGAAGTCCCATAGCTATATGGTAAGAAAAAATATTATAATTGCAAGAAACTTATCTAGATAAGCTACGCATCATGTTAACAAGTCTAACCCCTCTAGACTTTACTTGTTTATACCACTTACTATCAACCATAGCATCAGCAGCTTTATCGTAATTACCCGCAGCTAAAGCTTTCTTCAAATCTTTAAATTTACTCAGACGATTTAAACCTAGGTTGAATGACATATCAACTAATATACCTTTTGCAGTTTCAGGTAGTTCATTAAAGCTTGGGTAATATGTCTTAGCATCTTTGAGCGACTGATCTAATGACATTTTAAACAGGTCATTAACTTGTTTATTAGTTAGTTCCTTCCCGCGGAGAACGTCGTTAAGATTAGCGCCTACCTGAGCTAGATCATTCTTTGCAGTCCTGTTCTTTAGATTATATCCAATACCTATAGTAGGTATGCCTAAAGAATCCTTATAGACTTTATTATGTCTTCCTTCATGACGCTCAATCATCTCAGGCGTATTAGACCAGAAGTTATAACTTGATTGAGATACTGATGGTTTAGGGGCTGCTTGCGCAGTTTGTTTACCTACGCCGCCGAGTGCAGTAGCACCAATAGCTAAACCTGTAGCTAACTTACTTTTCCAATCTTCGTTCACTATTTCTTCTGAATAAATATTGTTTATTTCTGTTATAAAGCTCATATATTAGATACCTTCTGCAAACTATGCAATAATATTTAGTCTCTAAAGACAAAAAAACTCCGTAAACACCTCAGCATTTACGGAGAAAGCAACTACTCAATGTAGTTCGAACTTTTTTTTAGGTGGTTATTGTACTTGGACTACCTTTATTTCTTTTTTAGGTTTTACTTTACGAGACAGAGTAATGACGAGCATTCCATCTTGTAATGTACAACCCAAGGTATCCAAGTCGTACAATGTAGGATTAACCTTAAAGGAACGAGTATATGTTTCGTCCTTTGAGCCACCGTTCTTTGTCACGCTACGCGACGCAGAAATATAAAACTGATCACCTTCGGAAGTTACTTCTAAGTTCTCTTTTTTTACTCCTGGTAAATCAATCTCTGCACGAAATTGTTTTTCACTTTCATTAAATCTGATATTATCATCTGTAAACTTTGATCCAATTTGAGTTAAAAATTGATCATCAAATAAAGATGAAAAGATATCTGTGGGTAACCCAGCTCTTCGAACTGGCCTTGTTAGTGTATTAAAATAATTAGACATACACTATTATTTATATAGTAAATCTAGTTTATTGCAACTATTTTTTTCTAGAGCCACCGAAGTATTCTTCCGCGAAACCTTCTTGTAATAGTTCTTTATTTAAGTTAATTTTACTATCTGGAGAAAAAAGCTCTCCTAGTATTCTACCAAATTTACCTTTATTATCCAGCTCTGTTTTAATTATAATATGTCCTTTATAATCGTCAATTCTTTTTTGTAGATAATCTTTCGCAGCTATACCTCTAGCTTTCTCTTCTAAATCTCTCGTGCGAGTCTCTGGTGTATTAATACCATATAACCTAACGCGCTCCTTTCTGAACGTGGAGAAACCTACATCAATAAGAACGTCTACAGTGTCTCCATCTACAACTCTGAGAACTTCAGCGTGATAAGTATACATATCAATCAAACAAATCAGTAAAGAAGCCTTTAACAGGAATATCTTCTGGGTTTTTCTCTGCTCGATCAATAGCTACTTTCAGCTCTCGTTCAGTAAACAGTAAAGGATATTCTTTGCCTTTAGTATTTTCAACCCACACTGCGAAATATTCATCTGCAGCTCCGAATTTACGTTCTTTATTTTCTACTATTTGTATTTTTCCGTTTCTTGCACTTGCCATAAAAATCCTCCTCTAGTATTTAAGAGGAGGATTTGCTAAGTCAATATCAGTTAACTAACAAGCTAAAAGCCTTATGCTTTATATTATTAGTTTGACCACCAGACAAACTATTCATAAAACGTCGCTCCATAGACTTACGAACACTGTCTCCTCGTTCTACAGCGTTATGAATTCTAGTTGCTCCTTCGTAATGATCGAAGTATTCGGTCACAGCATTGAAAGCATCCCAACGAGTCTGACCGATATTACCTTGTCCGTTCTTGAACAATGTATGTAAGGTTTCTCTTTTGTTCTCAAAGGATCTACCTTCTGGAGCATATTTGTTAGGTTTCAAGTCAGGTAAGATCTTAAGAGCAAAAGATTTGAACTCATCATCACCCATATTGATAAGAGCGATCTTGTTAGCTGCTGCATTAAAATCCTTATTAATGTTCATTGCTTCATCAAATTTTATTCTAGCTTCTAAAACTCTTTCTTCCCAAGAGGATGAATGTCTAATACTAAACCCAGCTGAAGCACTCCTAACAGCCGCGAATTGATTAGAACAAGAAACCCTACTAGTGAATGGTAGAATAGCATTTGATCCCATACCATCATGATGAATTAAACCAATAATATAATTCCGGATTTCATCATCACCAGCTTTGGTTTTGATAATCATAGGCTCTCTTAGCTCAGCTTGAACCCATGCTTTGCGACCTCCAGAGATAACTCCACCTGCGATAAATTTTGCATCGTTTTGTTGAACAATCTCAGCTAGTGGTTCGATAATATCAGAGTTTTGAATTGGAGTATATCGTTCTTTGACAATACTCATAACATCATTATTATCTGTCCGGCGAATTGCTCTATAACCAGCAAAGCTAGAGTCGTTTGTAGCTTCAGCTAGATCTGTAGCTTCAACTTCAAAATTAAGATCTGGATGACTTGAGAATAGATCTTCCATAGATGTAATATCATCCCCATTGTTAGATTCTATGTTACTGATAACGTTAATAGGTTGTATTCGTGTAGCGTTCATACATATATATTATACTAAGTGTTGGGACTTATCAACTGTTAGTTCGGGAAAGTTTCTCTATCGTCTAAATCCGAATTATTTTCTAGTTGCATTAAGCAAATAATATTCCATGCAGCTGCAGCTAGATGATCTTCAGATGAATCCTTAGACCACCATTGCATTAGGTGTCTTTGAGCGCTATCATACAGAGCTGAATGAGGCATACCCTTGAGCCAATTGTTTTCTCCATAGGTTTCAGCACCGTCTAGATATCTCTTCATAATTCTATCTAAACCTTTATGAGGAACGAGGCTCATACGTAATTTACCTTTACGGTCATCACGTTGAGCCCCTGTAGAGAATTGAGTATTATCATCGGACTGCTTATTCATCCTAAGATTATAAACAATCCGGACAATTATTCAACTATTTTAAATTGTGGACGATAATAACTACTAGTTCCATAATTAAAATTGATATTTAAATAATAATCCAACCACATCAACTCTCTTCCAATCAGAACTCTTCTTAAACTCTGCAAAGTAATATAGTTCTGGCTTGATAGGACCTATTTCAGCTCCTATGCCTAATGCAAATCGATTACGAGTATAATCAAAGTGATCTAAATCAAAAAAGAACTCGTCTGATATATTAGGGGTTATTTTATATTTTGAAATGGAAACTGGTAAGTAATATTTTATTCGATGTCTAAACCTATTATCATTCTTTGTGTATAGGTTACCTAACTCATGACCTGGAGTGAATTCGTACCTATTGCGCAAAACTACCTTCCCCCAGTCTCCTTTCACTTTAACATGAGCTCCTATATGAAACCTACTGTAGGTTTTGAACTCACCTTTTTTATTCTCATAGATTAATCTATAACCTGTGAATGGAGTTATATCCCAACTCTTAGATATATTGTAGGTTTTAGTTAAGTAAGTAAGATCTGTATGCTCGTAATAAAATTTATCTTCTTTTATTCTTTGATCTTGCTCAAGCACGAATTTCTGACCGTGCACCGATATTGTTAATAATAATAGCAGAGCTATAATATTTTTCATATGTGCAAATATATATCAATCAATTATGGCTATTCCATGGCTTTTCGTTTAAGATTCGTCAAAGATTAATAAATATAGACATGGAATTAGGACATAATTATCTTGATACAAGATACACTGGTGCAGCTTTTAGTACAGAAACTGATGCTCAGTCAGGTAACACCCAAGAAGAGGATGAGGAGTGATTCTCGTTATTAAATCTATTTTTATTAGGTAATTTCTGATCTTTAGTGTAGCTTTTTATAGCCTTAAGACCCGTTGTCACAGGCTTTCTCAAAGACCTTATCTTTACTAGCTTAGCTACATCTCCAAATGGCAGCATAGAAACTGCACTTATACCCATATTAATAATGTGTTTCTTTTTCTCATCTGGTTCTTTTGCTGTAGCAGCTCGGAGCCCGGAAATGAGTGTATTAGCTCCATCCGCTACTGTACCAATAGTTGGCTCTAGACCTGCAACATCTAAAGCTGTTTGAATAATATTTAATAAGTTAGAGTTTTCCTCTTGTACTTGCTCTTCTAACTGAGATAAGATTTGAAGCACTTTATCTTTATCTTCCTTAGTTAGATGCGCTGGTAAGAACTGATCAATTTCTCCTAAGGTAGGAGAATCTAGCACTTGTCTGATAGTACTAGCACTAACATTGAGATCACTATCAGTAAAGACAGATGCTTCGATTTCAACTCCTTCAGGAGCATACTTCTTAGCTCCTAGATATCTATTTGCATCATCTCCTTTACCTGAAACTCCTAGTAAAATCTTTTGACCAGGTGTTGTATCTTCAGCCATAAAATCATATACCCACTTAACAGGTTGAGAGGTAGTCACTAACTCTACATTGGATAATCCTCCAGTATATATTTCTAGTATTTCTCTCGCTTCGTTAGATGTAATTTTTTTACCTCCAGGGGTGCGTCTAATAGATTTTTCCGACTGAGGATCACTAATAATAACAATTGCTCTATCAGAGATATTCGAGAAATGTTCAATCATAGCGTAATGTCCTTTGTGGGGCGGCTTAAATGAGCCCGGAATCATCGCAATAGTCTCCGTGTTTGGTTGCTCATTAATATGAACAAACTCATTTATTACGTTAAAATAATGATTAACAAGCTTCTCGAATATCATTTAATTATTTATAATATTTTAGCTTCTTTTGTTCAATTTCTTTATAATGATCCAGTTTCTTTTGTTCGAGTTCCTTTGTTAGTTTATTACATAAATCTAGAGCCTGATTAACGATACTCTCTACATTTTCATCACCTTTAACCATATTAACTCCATACATAATTAAATATGTGCCTGTAGTTCTTAATCTAGACTGAATGTCGTATTTCTCTTGTTCCATAATATTACTGCTCCTTCCATACCTTTCTTACTACTATCAAACTCTTCAAATAAAGGCCCGTGAGCTCCACACTCAGAACATAAGACATGATAGAATCTATTAGACCCTAACATTCGCACTGGTCTTATATCTGTACTAGAACAGAACGGACATGTTTTCAATTTATATTTCGCCATAATATTGGTACACCCGACAGGGATCGAACCTGTGACCCACTGCTTAGAAGGCAGTTGCTCTATCCAACTGAGCTACGGGTGCATTTGTTCTACAATTATATTAGCTTTCTGTAATAATACAACACCATTTAAACATGTATAACTCTCCTGATAAACAACTCTTACTATACCAGATTGAATTATAAGTTTAGCGCAATTAAAGCACGGCGCGCATGTTAGATACATTGTAGCTCCTTCGCTACTATTAGTAGAACGAGCGAGCTTCATAAGAGCATTACTCTCTGCATGAAGCACCTCTGGTTTTGTAACAAGCTTATAGAATCGTTTCTTAGCTCTATCTTCTATCCATGATTGATCCCCATACCAATCCCTTTCATCGATAGTATAAAACTCATCTTCACAATTATTATCAAAACCCGAAGGCATACCATTGAAGCCGTCAGAGATAATTTGAGTGCCTCTGACAATAATACACCCAACCTTTCTTCTGACGGCTTGACTCATTTCCGCCCACGAGGAAGTAAGTTGTAAATATTTTTTATCTAAATCTTCTTGTTTAGCCATTAGGTTTCATGTTTTTAATTATAATATATACCTCAGTAAATGGTATGTTCTCCTTCTGCGCTAGTTAAACCTTCTATAAAAATATCTAATACCTTATGTTTAATATTATTTTTTAGTTTATGTATCATATAGTAATGAAATAACACTTCAAAATCAACAGTACAATTATTTTTTTCATAGCATTTTCTAATATTAAACATATTAGTTCTAAATAAGGATAAAATATCTGTACTTGCTCCATAAAAACCAGTCAACGTATAATGGAGTTTATTATTTATATTTAAATATGGAGGGTAAATATTAAGATCAGCGAATTTCTCAAACGGCCAATTACAAGTTGTTTTTGTAAAGATGGTATTATTACTATTTAAAATTATATTTTCTTTTACACTATTAATAAAATATCTACCACTTATTTTAAATACATAATCTGCAGATTGGATTTTATTTTTAAAATAATCTAAAAACGTTATTACGAGATTAGCCTCACAAAATCCTTTTTGGGTAGATTGACAATTTAAATCATATGAAACTCTATCTATATCTTTTAAAAAAACAATCTCAGTTTGTTCAATATTATTAAAGTATTCTCTTATTTCTTTTTTAGGAGCTCCGCAATCTAATAATATAATATCAGCTGAAGGAAAAAAGAATTTTAAATTCTTTATAGTATTCTTCGTTTGGTTAAACCTCCTATGATAATTAAGCTTGGTTCTATATACTTCAGTATTACCATATATAAATGTATCTCTCATATTAAGACAAATTGCAGAGCTTACAAAAATAATAACATTCTTATTATTAGTATTTATTTGCATAATAATTTAATATATATTCCATATAATTGAGATAACGATCTTGCAAATTCTCGATTAAATATTTTTCACCCTCTTGTCTACATTGTCCGGATTTTATATTATCTATATTTTCTATAGCGTTAACAAAATCTTCATATGTATTACACCTAAAACCAGTTACACCATGTATATTAGTTTCCGGAAACGCTCCCCAATCAGTAGTTATTACAGGAGTACCACTTAAAAGAGCCTCTATTACTATTTGACCAAATGGTTCAAAATATTGAGTAGGAGCAATCAAAGCTTTAGCTTTAGATAATAACGTACCCCTCTTCTCAATACCAACATTACCTACATATTCATAATTACATTTAAAATTATATCCACATTCAGGACCAGCAACCTTAAGATTAAACCCTAAGTCTGAACATAACTTATCTACTATATGACAGCCCTTATCTTCGCAGATTCTACCGAGAAATAAAATATAATCCTCCTTTTCAGACTCATATACAAAATCTTCTTTTCTGAACATATGAGGTATTACAATATCAGTTGGGGATTTTGAGTTTGAGGCCCTACCAATTGAGAGACTTAGATGACTATTAGAGGCATATATTTTGTTCGCTGAAAATGTATATTCATAACCTATACTCGGCTCTACATTAATACAATTAATTTTCTTACAAATTTCATAGTGTTCGAAACCATAAAAAGCAAGAACAATATCATTACTGGTCAATCTTTCATTGACTCTTAAATGAGCTTCAGCATCAAATTTGCTAACAACAGGGTTTTTATTATCCCTTGAGTGGTTACTACTCTTTAAATGTTCTTTACTATAATTATTATAATATAAATCTTTTGAAATAATATTAATTGTCTCTGTACTTTTCACATCATTCTCTTCGTGGCCATAATAATAAACATTTTGATTATTATGCATAAGCATATCACAAAAATTTAATATAAGACCATTGAAGGGAAAGGAACTATATTCTCTGGTAGTTGGTATTTGAGGTATAGTCAGTATATGAAAGTTCATGGAATATTAATATTCAGTATCAAAAAAGAAAGTTTGAAATAATCTACCACTATATAAATCCTTACCGAAATAACCAGCTGAGCAATGAAAGAGATCCCCCCTATAAAGAACCAGTCTATTAAACTTATTACCTATCTTATCAACTAAATCCCACTTACTATAATCTTGACTATCTTTATAGATTTCCCTCATAGTAGCTTCATCATAGGAGTTATCTTTTAATCTTACAGCTTTATAGTTACCAGTTGCTTTATGTCTATATAATTCTGTACCAGTATCAACAGGAGCGTCTGGGGTCAAATAGCAAACTCCTGCCCACTTTGATGTTTGGTCTGCATGTATCCAACTAGTATCTGTTTCTGTTGTATACTGGTAAGATGTATTATATTCATATTCAAAATTAGTAATTTTTCCACCAGCGAATCTTACAATATCTTGAATATAATCTTTTAACTCTTGATTTACCGAAGATGTACGTTTACCTGGAAAATTACCTGTAACATGAAAGTTCTGCAGCAAGGCATGTTCTCGTACTTCCATAGCACTTTCCCCAGAATAAAAATTATCAATAACAATAGTGTTAATATTCATTAATCAATAATGCTGTTTATCTTTTCTTCTATAGACGATTGAGATGTAATGCCTTGTTGAGTGGATTTTATCTCACCGTTTCTCAAGTAAACTAATGTAGGCACTGCAGATACATTATATAGATCAGAGATAGCTTTATTATCTTCTACACTAATCTTCGCGAATGTTACTTCAGTATAATCTTTAGATAACTTTTCTAACAAGGGCATAACAGCTTTGCATGGTCCGCACCATGGAGCCCAAAAATCTAAAACTACAGATTTATTATCGTTAATAACTTTAATATGTTCAGCTGAATCTTTAATTTCGATCATACAATTATAATAACGACTCTCCGAAATTATGCCAGCCTCCTCTAGAAGGTACCTTACTTCTTTTGGGTAAATACCATTGCTTGAAGTTACCGGCAATACCACTAAAGCAATCTGAATCTTTTGTATTGTCTTTATAAGATACAGTATAGCTAACAATCTCATCCCTAGAGCAATACATTCTTCCATCATGAGTGTTACCCCAATGCTGAGTTAGACCGTTAATAAGTCTATTCTGACCGCCATGCAGATAAGGACCTTGCATCCATCCATATAAATTAAGATTAGAAATAATAATGTTATTACCACTTAGTAGCATAGCTGCTTGAGGTCTTTTATTAGTATGAGGTCCTTCCATCTGTAAGTTTTCAAATCGAGGGTCGGCTAAATATACATTATTACCTTCTGTACTTTGTATAGCATCGAATGGATAGTTATTTTCGCTGAGAATTGGACCGTGCTTGATACCAATTAGAGCGCCTTGGTGTTGTAATATCTTACAACCTCTGATACAAAATCTATCTTGATTAGTACTCAAATAGATAGGCAGTACTCCGTTATGAGCACAGATTATCACATCCTCAATAGTTTGCTCAAACGGTTTCATTAACATTTCACCCTGTGAAGTTTTTACTTTAGTCTTACCTTCAACATATAGACCTACTGGAGCATTTGTAGCAACTCCGTATGCAATATTATCTTTGACTATTTTACTACCGTTGCCATAGAATCGTAACACCGAGGACCATCTACTTGGAGATGATATACAAAACCTACCAGGAAGTCTCTTTGTATCTTTGAAATGATATTCAGGTTCTTCACATATGATATTAATAACAGGAGACATAGCTGACCCATGCCAGCCAGGAAATAGTTTCCAGATTTTATTGTACTTCTCCTCTGCAGCTTTCCAATAACTATATTGGAGCTCCTGTCCTTTCTTAATTATCTCCTCCCAAGAGGTATCAGAGAAGCCATCCTCATCTACTCCCAAAACAAATTCAAACTTAGACGGAACATATTCACCTGTGCTTTTTGTTTCTACAGGCAGCGCGGCTATAGGTCTATTACTAATATCAGATAATTTAGACTGCTCTTCTTTTAAAGAAGCTATTTCTTTCTGTATTGAACCAATAGACTCATTAAAGTCTGAATCTGTGGATGTATCAAACTTAATATAATCTCCAATGAGTTTTTCTAAGTCTGAATACTTACTATTTAAATTTGATATATTACTCTCTAACTCTGTAGAATCAAATGAGTAAGATGGTAGGTTATTAATTACTAAACTAAGGTCGTTAATTTGTTGCTCTAAATCTGATGCATCAACATTGATCTCTTCTGTACGGATGGCTTTGAGGTTCATAAAACTATTTATTAGTAATTATAAAAAATACTACAATTTAGTCTTCGTATATAATATGATAGTCTTCTATAATGGTGTTATGGAGTAATTGCTCAGCTGCTGAAACAACACTCTCTTTTAACACATCATCAGATACACTATCATCTAAATACAGATAAAAATGTCTACCTGCTTTTACATCCTCGATATGTTCAATACCCAATTGCTTTAAAGCTTTAGTAATGACAGTTCCTTGTGGGTCATATGTTTGACCTTTTGTAGTAGTAGTAACTCTAGCTCTTTTCATTTATTTCACCTATAATATCTGCTCCATACCCACTCGAAAGTAAAGTGTTTAACGCTAATGTAGTTTGCTCAGGACTAACAACAACAACCATACCTATTCCACAATTAAATGTTTTATTCATCTCTTCATCAGATAAATTCATATCATCTTTAATTGCTCTCATGGCTGGGGTATAAAATTTATCACCTGCTGTAAGCTTCTTAGTTAAGCTAATCGGAATAATCCTATCAATATTATTAAAACCACCACCTGTAATATGCGCAATTCCTTTTATAGGTACATATTTTTTGAGCTTACGAATGGCTTTAACATATATTGTTGTAGGTCTAAGTAGCTCTCTATAATGATCGCAATAGTTTTTCCATTTGCGAATTAAACTATAACCATTACTATGAAAGCCATTACTATGCAATCCTATAATAATATCACCAGGTTCAATATTATCACCTGTTATTAACTTTTTCTTTTTAACCTTACCTAAACAAAATCCAGCAACATCAAAATTCTCATTACCAAACATACCTGGGAGTTCAGCTGTTTCTCCACCTAGTAATACCATCCGTGCTTTATCGCAACCTATCTTTATAGATTCTAATACTGCTAAATATTCTTCTCTATTAATATTACTAGAAGCATAATAATCTAAAAAGAATAAAGGTTTAGCACCAGTACATATAATATCATTAGCGCACATTGCTACTAAGTCGATACCAATACCACTCAGCATTTTAAATTTACGCGCTAATATAATTTTAGTACCTACCCCATCTGCAGCACCTACTAAATAATGTTTCTTATCTTCATAAAGACCACCGAACCCTTTTGTATCTGCTACGTAATGTGATATATTTTTAAGAAGATTATCTGTCTTCTCTACATCAACCCCTGATTGTTTATATGTTATTGGAAGCATGAATGTTATTATTCTTTGATGTTTCTAGAATATAATCAAGAGATTCTTTAACCTGATTACGACCCCATCTAGTAGTTATAACTGTTGTATCTTTTACTGACTCAATTGATACAACAGTATCTAAGTTATATAGAACCGTTTCATTAGTTTGATAGTCTGTTAGTTTAATTAAATGAGCCATAAAATTTACATCTTAATTTTAATATTATCAATAACTTGTTTAGCAATAGATCTAGCCTGTTCTGTATTATTTGCTTTTGCTAGAACTACTCCCATCCTACGTTGACCATGCACACCAGGTTTACCGAATAATCTAATAGAAACCTCTATAGAATTATTATTATGTAAACCAAGATCGAGTGCATTCTCTAAATTACTAAAACTAACTTCATTAGAATCTCCTTTAATTTTTATAACATGAGAAGCTGAGGGTGCATTATGTGTGATTAAATTAACTGGTAGTCCTAATATAGACTTCGCATGAAGTTCAAACTCCGATTGATTTTGAGATATAATTGTAACTAATCCTGTATCATGTGGTCTTGGTGACACTTCACTGAAATATACTTCATCCCCTTTAACAAACAATTCAACTCCAAAAACCCCATACCCACCTAAAGCTTTAGTAATTTTATTCGCGATACTTGTTGCTTTGATTCGCGCAGAGTCGCTCATCTCGCATGCTTGCCATGATTCTATATAATCACCATCAACCTGTTTATGACCTATAGGTTCACAAAAGAATGTTCCATTTTTATTAACAACAGTTAGTAAAGTAATCTCATAATCAAAGTCAATTATCTCTTCTACTATAACTTTACCTCCTCCAGCACGTCCTTCTTTTTGAGCTTTCTTCCAATAATGACCAATTTTAGGGAAGGATGATACCACAGATTGACCCTTACCACTAGAAGACATTATCGGTTTAACAATACAAGGCATACCAATTTCATGTACTACTTGAGCGAACTCTTTTTCAGTTTCTGCAAATTTGTATCTACTTGTTGGTAGTTTTAATTCCTCAGCGGCGAGTGTTCTAATACCTTCCCGGTTCATCGTTAACTGGATAGCTCTCGCATTAGGTACAACAGTAACTCCAGAATGTTCGAATTCTTCAAGTACTTGAGTAGCTATAGCTTCAATCTCTGGAACGATAATATCAGGCTTTATTTTAGTAATGTAACTATATAGTTCCTTCGGGTCAAGCATATCAAACTCATGAGCAAATTGAGCTACTTGTTGAGCAGGAGCATTACTATACCCATCGCACGCGTGTACCTCAACTCCTAATCTAATAAGCTCTATTGCAATCTCTTTTCCAAGCTCTCCACTACCAAGTAACATTACTCTAGTAGCTGTTTTCGTATAAGGGGTTCCTATTTTCATTTATTTCCTTTCAAAAGAGTATCCATCTCTGTTCTCAAAAGCCTTTGTAAGTATTTCCGTAATATAATTACCTAAACCTTTTTCTGTTAACCGCTTTTTATTGGTCTTCTTAAGGTACATTTGATCAAATTCATCGTTAGTCTCAAATACAATAGATGCACTACCATTTGGGTTATCAGTTATATTAATAATTTTTATTTCAGGCTTAGGTACCATATTAAATAGTGTATCTAATATTGTTATTTGAGTTTATCAATAATTGAAAGTCTTATATCATCTAATTTTTCGTGCTTATAATGTTTTAGATGATATAAGAGCATATTTTTTTTTATTGATTTGATAAGTATAGCGTCTAACTCTAAGAATTCAATAATAAACCCGTAAAGAAATAATAATTCCTCTTCGGTTAATTTTAATAAATCAATTGCTGATATTCTTGGTGTCATAAATTGGTGGGCCTTGTAGGATTTGAACCTACGGCCAATCGATTATGAGTCGATTGCTCTAACCGCTGAGCTAAAGGCCCTTGTTAAGTGGTGGTAAGAACAGGATTCGAACCTGTGAAGGCTAAGCCAGCAGATTTACAGTCTGCCCCCGTTGGCCGCTTGGGTATCCTACCTATAACTTATTACTCTGTTGTACTATTAAGTAATTTACTAATAGACCATTTAAAGACGAAGAAGTTAGAAATTAGCGCGCCAATAATAATAGGAATCATTATTAAAGTTTCAAATCCTTCAGGTGCGCCTGATATAGCTGCTATGATACCTCCAATGAGGCCTCCTATAAATCCAACACCTGCTGCTGCTAAAGTGCCTACAATATTGTAGACGAACCACCATAGTAATACTTTTTTTGTTTCCATATTTTTTATTTCTATAATAAACTACTGCTGTACTAATCGGTTAGGATCTAAATTATTTACATCTAAAGAATTTTCTCCTGTACCTACCCAAACAAAACCCAGTTCAAATATATTTGACATCTCTGGAGCAATATCATCTACTATATCTCTAAACTGCATATACTTCTCAGGTTGGTGTTTCATTATTTCCTTACCTACAAGTATAGAATTACCTTTATCATGTGCAAGAGAATATTTCAGAAATAATTCAGTAATGTTATTATTCATCCTGATTGAACTCAAAATTGAATTAAGTTTAACAAACTTACCTCTAGATTCTGGAATAGAATTGAATAAGTTAACCATAGTTTCATAAGCTTCTTCTGGCTTTGCATGACTAATACTATAGGCACATAATCGTGGAATATCTTTTGTTTTAACGCCATTCCATGTTTGTTCTTTACTAGCAACAATATAATGGTGACCAGTATTATCTACATCATTGACGAGAGTATATACCCGTAATCCTTTAACAAAAAGAATAACGTCGGAGTTTGTAATTTTATTTAAATTATTTGTTATTGTATCTCCGTATAAACTACTTGCTAATAACAAACCGATAATTAATATTTTTCTCATATTTTAAAATTATTTATATGGAGCCAGCTGTCGGAATCGAACCGACGACCAACGGTTTACAAAACCGTTGCTCTACCGCTGAGCTAAGCTGGCTTGGCTCTAGAGGCTGGGCTCGAACCAGCAACATCAAAGTTAACAGCTTCGTGCTCTACCATTGAGCTACTCTAGAGTGATTAAGCTACGCTATCCTCAGGCCAGAATTTTTCAAAACCAATTGTAGTACCTGTCCATAAATTCTCAAATGGCTCTTTCCCTCCAATATCTGCTCCGAATAACGTTAACAACAAACTAGCTTCACCAGCTATTTTATTTCTCGATTCCTCATGACCAGGTATAACTGTAAGACTCTTTCCATTTTCACTAATACTTGTCCATGGGCCTGAGCAATTAATTAGAGACCATCTTTTAATAATAACCTCTTCATTACTAGCATCTGGGTCAGGATTATGTTTTGTAGTCTTGATTTCGTTTTGCTGATATGTAGCGATTGCCATCTGAGTCCAATCCTCAGACATCCACTGAGCTGTAATACCATACTCGTGTTTTAAAATTACATGTTGATTAAATTTCATAAAACTATTTATCCCTTTAATTAAATGGTACCAGTGGTCGGACTCGAACCGACAAGCCTTAGAAGGGCGACAGATTTTAAGTCTGTTGTGTTTGCCAATTTCACCACACTGGCTTTAATTAAAGATAAATTTGAGATAAAACGTAAATT
>Ga0222718_10002112_pt1 | contig 18132 bp, 16 predicted proteins | sample C33_27DmetaG_FD_165045 | JGI IMG/M metagenome (GOLD analysis project Ga0222718, IMG submission 165045) | Estuarine water microbial communities from San Francisco Bay, California, United States - C33_27D | ecosystem: Environmental > Aquatic > Marine > Unclassified | place: USA: California... | reverse complement strand
GGAGTAGGTATGTTTCGGTGGAAAAACTGAAGGTTGGAGTAGGAGTAGAAAGCTTTTATCTACTACAGCAAACAAAATAGCAAAAACTCTCTTGAAAATAAAAGTAAATGATATGACAAGTGGTTTTAGAATTTACTCAAGAGAGTGCTTAGAGTCCATAAATTATCAAAATACGAAGTCAAATGGGTATGCTTTTCAAATTGAAATGACCTTACTAGTTTCAAATAATAATAGATCCATTAAAGAGATTCCAATAACTTTTTATGAGAGAAGTATGGGTGATTCAAAAATGTCTAAAGCGATAGTGTTCGAAGCTGTAAAATTTTTGTTGACTAATATGTTCAATAAGAGAACATGATGACTAATTCAATAAAAAATAATTACATTTTATTTTTATTTTTAATACCCCTATTTCCTCATATAGATTTAAATTCACAATGGATTCACTTTGACGATATTCCAGTCATTGTTTATCTTTTATTATTTTGTATTTTTTCACTCAAAATGATAACAATTGATAATTTGAAAAATTCTATTCCTATTTTTTTATTTATAATTTTCATATCTCTTCAAAATTTATTTTTATATAACAATTTGTTAAATACGGAGATATTCAGATATCTTTTCTATTTGACTATTTTTTTGCATTTTAAAACCATCAATAGTGGCAATAAGTTGCTCACAAACCTTCCTGTCTATTTATTCTATTTTTTATCCTGTTTTTCTATATTGAGTTATTTATTCAATTTTAATTTAGGAACTGACGCATATAACTATTGGAATATAGGTTTAAACACAAATGAATGGGGATTTACTCCTGGACGTGTTAATGGATTCCAAGCTGGAGGACCAAATAGCTTCGGAGACTTAATTTGCATCTTGGGTCTTTATTCCTTAACAAAAGTGAAAAACCGCATAAAGCCAATAATTATATTGCTATCTTTCGTTTCTTGTTTCTTCACTTACTCAAGATCGTCGTTACTTGTACTTACATTTTTCTTATTAATATATTTATTTCAAAAGTCTGATTGGAAAAATGTTTTAGTTCTGGCACTCTCTATATTATTTGTTATAAATTTCGGCTTAATTGAAAGATTTTCTTCAGAAAAAGAAACTGAAGGCATTCAAGATAGAATTGAAATGCAAACTGCAACAGCAGGATATTTAACAAATCAGAATGTAGCAATTTTACTATTTGGTAATGGGACTAACAATGTAGGCGTTGTTAATGACAATGTTGGAAATGTTGAAAATTTTGATGAAACATTACGAGTTACTGGACCACATAATTCGTATTTATTTTTTATTTTAAAATATGGACTTGTTGGTTTTTTCTTATATCTCTTGATTTTTAAAAAATTTTTAAAGACTTTGATTAATCAAGACTTTAAAAATTTATTTACTGATACTTCATTTCTAGGTATAGGTGCATTTTTAATATTAGGTTTTGCAAGTGATTTATTACATAACCATAGCGTTGCATGGTTTATGTTTTACCTACTTTTTTATGAGAATGAATAAACCAAAAATTTTATACGTTGTTCCAACTTTAAAAAAAGATGGTGCTGAAGTTCAAATATCCAATTTAGTTTCTAATCTTACAAAATTTCAGATAGACATTTACACTTTCGATCTTTATAGGAGAGGGGATTCTATTGAGAGTAGTCTAGATGCTATTAACATTTATTCAAAAAATGGAATTTTCAATATTTTTCAACTTAATAAATTAATTAATATAAATAATTATGAAGTAGTTCATAGCCATCTGCCAAAAGCGGATTTTCTTGTTGGGATACTTAAGTTCTTTAAAAGAAGCTTCATTCATTTAATTTCAGTTCATGCTCAGTACGGTACGAGAAATAAAGAATCTAAAATAAAGTATGCTGTTTTTAATATAATTTGGAAGTATATCCTTAACCATTCTGATGGTGTAATTGCAATATCTAATAAAATTTCTAACTGGTTAATAGAAGAAAGAAATATTAATTCAAATTTAATTACCACTATTCACTATGGGGTCAAAATAAGACAAAGGGATAAAAAATTACCTAATAAAAAAACAGTAGGAATGGCAGCAAGAATGGTGCCATGGAAGGGATGGGATAAAGTTATAGACACTGCTGTATTACTTAAAGAACAGAATGTAGATTTTAATCTAATATTAGCTGGTTCAGATGATATTAATTATAAAAACACTCTTGTTGATTTAGTCAATAAAAAAGGTATTAAGAGCTTTGTATCCTTTCACGATCATTATGAAGAGATTGATGATTTTTTTTCTCAAATTGATTTGTTTCTATTTTTGTCAGATTCAGAGGGGTTTGGCCTTGTTGTATTAGAAGCTATAGAAAACGATATACCAGTAATATGCTCAAATATTGCGCCGTTAAGTGAATTTGTTGATAATACACACGGCACACTTATTGACCCTCAAGATATCACAAAAGTAGCCAATTTAGCAAAAAATATTTTATTAAATGAAGACTTTAGAACTGAAGTACAAAAAAAACAAAAAGAAAAAATAATTTCAGATTTCTCTATTATTACCGCTAGTTCTAATTATGAAAATTATTATATAAAACTCCTAAATGATTAAGTAGCAGATATTATTAAATAGTGAATATTTTAGTTGTAGGTGGTGCTGGCTATGTAGGTGGAGGCATAGTAGACAATCTTAAAAAAAATTATAATGTAACTGTTTATGACTCGTTAATTTACGAAGAGTCTTACAGAAAAGATATAAATTTTGTAAATGGAGATATTAGAGATACTGATAAATTATTACCCTTATTAGCAAATTCAGATGTAGTTATATGGCTTGCTGCGCTTGTTGGAGACGGTGCCTGTGCAATCAATCCAGAACTTACATTTAAGATTAATTCTGAATCCGTAAAATTTTTAGTTGAAAATTTCAAAAAAAGAATTGTATTTCTTTCAACATGCTCTGTTTATGGTGCTCAAGATGGCCTATTAGATGAAAATTCTCCCGTAAGCCCACTTTCAGAGTACGCATCGTCTAAAGTACAGGCAGAAGAATATTTGAAAGATGCAAATTCTATAATTTTCAGACTAGGTACCCTCTTTGGTATTAGCGATGAGTTCTCAAGAATAAGACTTGATTTAGTTGTTAATATTTTGGTAACTAAAGCATTAACTGAAGGTAAATTAACTGTATTTGGTGGGGATCAGTGGAGACCCCTCTTGCATGTTAGAGATGTAGCAAATGCAATTAGTCACACTTTAGAATCTGATGTGACAGGTATTTTCAATTTGCACTATAAAAATTACAAAATTATTGATATTGCAAATACAATAGTTAACAAAATTCCAAATGCCAGTATTGAAACAACTCCAATGAAATTTCAAGATGCTAGAAATTATCAAGTCAGTAGTGAAAGATTATTAAAGGAGACTGGATTCAAGGCTGAAGTCGAACTTTTAACTGGGGTCGAGGAAGTTTTTAATCTTATATCAAGCAAGAGAATTAAAAATGTAAATCACATTCGCTATTCAAATCAAAATTTTCTTGAAAAATATGGCATTAGTTAATGGAAGAGATAGTAAGACCTACATTATTTGAAAAAGGAATTTCTGAAGATCACAGAGGATCGCTTGAATATTATAACAAACTTAATTTAGAAACATTTAAACGATTTTATATAGTAACTAATCCTAAGAGAGGGACAGTTAGAGCTTGGCACGGTCATAAAATTGAAGCTAAATTAATTAAAGTAATTAAAGGTGAGTTTGTAATTGGTACGGTAGAAATAAATGATTGGGATAACCCTTCCCCAAAAAGTAAAGTTGAACTATTTACAATGAATGAAAATACAGGAGTTGTGTATGTTCCACCCGGGTATGCAAATGGTGCAATCAATCTCGCTCCAAACAGTAAGGTTATTTATTTCTCATCATTAAATTTAGAGGATTCTTCAAACGACGATTACAGGTTTAACTCAAAATTTTGGGATCCTTGGGCTGACTACTCTCCGGAAATTTATGAGTAATTTTAAAGTTCTAGTCTTGGGTGCAAATGGAATGTTGGGTAAAATGGTTTCCCTACACCTTGACTCAAGTGCAGATTTAGTTGTTGATGTTACTTCAAGAACAGCAAGTGATTTTATTAAAAGCAATTTTAAAAATAATTCTCATATATTTGATGTCAACAAAAACGATAAAAATCAACTTGAGAATTTAGTTATTGAGAATAACTATCAATTCATCATTAATTGTATTGGAGTAATTAAACCAAAAATAAATGAAACAGATAATATATCAGTTTCAAATACAATATTAACTAACTCTTACTTTCCTATGGATATTCAAAACATTGCTTGGAAAAATAATGTTAAATATTTACAAATAGGAACCGACTGTGTTTTTTCTGGAATTGATGGTAATTATTTAGAAGATTCTTTTAAAGATGCGGACGATTTATACGGTAAGTCAAAAATTGTTGGCGAAGCTGAAGGTCAAAATAAGAGTGTATTGAGATCTAGCATAATCGGTCCTGAAAGTGGAAATGGATACTCACTAATGAATTGGTTTTTACAAAACAGTGATATTGAAGTATCGGGATACAAGAATCATTTATGGAATGGAGTTACTACATTAAATTTTGCAAAAGTTGTTGAGGGAATTATTAGAGATGATTCATTAGACTTTAAAACTCAGCACTTGGTTCCTAAAAATTGTATTTCAAAAGCACATTTATTGGAACAGTTTAAAAAATATTTTATAAAAGATATAAAAATTAATCACATTGATGCAAATACTGTCATTGATAGAACATTGAAAACAAATAATAAAGATATAAATTACGCTTTATGGAAAAATGCTGGATATAAGGAAATTCCATCTGTAGAAGAAAATATTAAAGAATTAGCTGATTCCGAGCTTACTAATAGAATAATGAATTGATATGAAAGATTTAGCAATAGTTTTAGGGATTAGACCTGATGTAATTAGGGCAAGTAAAATTTTAAAATTATTGAATATTCAAAATGAAGTGGAGTATGATTTTATTTGGTCAGGTCAACATTATTCAGATAATATGAAAGACACTTTTTTCCGGCAATTAAATGTACCAAGACCCGATTTCGAATTTACAGTTGACACAAAAAACGATGCTTATGTTGTATCATCAACTATTACAAATTTGTACAATCATTTTGAAATACATAAATATAAAGCAGCTGTTTTTTTAGGAGATACCAATACAGTTATGGGTTCAATTGCAGCAGCTCAGCACAATATACCTATAGTTCACATAGAAGGGTGTATGAGATCTTATGATTGGAGAATGCCTGAGGAAAAATACAGAACTGTCATAGATCATTTATCTGACAGAATTTATGCTTACCTAGATAGTTATAAACAGCAAGGGCTAAATGAAGGAATAAGCTCTAATATTATTAAAGTAACTGGAAATCCAATTGTCGATATAATTAACGAAAATTCTAAGCAATTTGAATCTGGATTAACTTATTTAGATAAAGAACTGCAAAATATTCTTGAAAAAAGCTATGTTTTAGTAACAAGCCATAGAAGAGAAAATATCTTAGAACCCAATAGCTTTAAAAACATAATTAAGCTCTTAAATTCCATAAATAATGAAAATGTTATCTTTCCTATGGGGTACAAGACCCAAGAAGTACTTAAAAATTCAGAACTTGAATTGAATGAAAATATTAAAGTTATAGACCCTATTGGCTATTTAGAATTTATGTACTTATTAAAAAATGCTAGCTTTGTCGCAACTGATTCTGGGACAGTTATTGAAGAGGCATGCATAATAGGTGTCCCTTCAATTCAAATGAGACACTCAACTGAAAGACCAGAGGTATATGATGTAAAAGCATCTATTAAATTTGACCCAACAATTATAGATATTGACACAGATGAAATAATAAATAAAGTTAAAAGTTTAAAGACAAACTGGAAAAATCCTTTTGGCGATGGTAACTCCTCTGAAATTATTGTAGAAGATTTGATAGAACTTTCTAAAAATCATGATTTTAAAAAACATAAACCTAAAGATTATGCTTTTGATGTAAGTAATTCTTTTAAAGAATGAGCAAAATTTTATTCCACTCTTTAACAATTCCACCAGATCAAGTATCTACAGGCCAATTGGTAGCAGATATAGCTTCAAAATTTAAAGAGAATAATATAGATGTTGAAATTTTAGCATCTATTCCACAATATCGATTTGACAAATCAAGTTTCACTAATGAAGAGCTAATAAAAGTTTCTAGAAACTCTTACACTTCTTCATACAATGGAGTAAAGATTACACATTTAGCTTCTTCAAAAAGATCTTTCAGCAGAACAAAAAGAATTATCCAGTGGGTTGGATATCATATAAAATCTATTGTTTATTTAATTAAAAATAGAAAGCATTTTGATACAATTTTTATATTTAGCTACCCACCGACTATGAATTTAATTGCAATATTTACTAAAAAAATACTAAGAAAAAAAACCATATATTCTGTATGGGAACTTTATCCAGAAATTGCATATAAGTTAAATGAATTAAATTTTAATTTTTTACATAAAGTTTTTAAATGGATAGATAATTATTGTATGAAGAATATTGATTATGTTGTTGCAAATTCAGATCAACTTAAAAAATATTTAATAGAAAATCGAAACATACTAGAAGATAAGATTAAAGTTATTTACCACTTTGCAAACGAACCAGAACTAGCAAGGTGTGAAAAGATTACCAAAAATATTATGTATGCTGGAAACTTAGGTACTCCTCAAGATATTGAGTCCTTTATAAATTTCTTTTTAACATCCAGAAAACAATATAAGCTGACAATTTTTGGTTCCGGTAGCCAGTATGAAAAAATTTATAATCTACGTAGCGACCAAATAGAAGTTAACTCTTTTGTTTCACGAAAAGAATTAGCAACCCTAACAAGTGAAATACCTTTTGCTTTGGTTTCTTTATCTTCGACAATCACCGTAGAGGGTTTTCCGGGTAAAACATTTGATTATTTAAAAATGAATAAAATTTTAATTGGTTATTCAAATCCAGAATCCAGCTTGGCAAAATTTATAGATAAATACCAACTAGGTATAAACATTCACCCCGGAGATCAGGATATAGACACTAAATTAAGTAAACTAGATGATCTAAAATTTTTAGAAAAGGTTTACTCTAACATTTCAGAAATGAACAATCATTTTGCTAACATAAATTTGGTAGCCAAGCAATATATGGAATTGATTTAGTTAGCACCCTTTTTTTTCAAAACAGACGAGATTGTTTTAAAAATAATTTTTAGATCTTCGTTAAATGAATTATTTTTAATATATTCTAAATCCCAATAAAGACGCTCTTGCAAACTAAGATCTAATCTTCCTTGAACTTGAGCTAAACCAGTGATTCCAGGTAATACAGAATTACGTATTGAACTATAATCTCCATATAAATCAGATTCATATCCAACCAAAGGCCTTGGTCCCACAAGAGACATTTCACCTTTTAATACATTTAGAATATTTGGCAGCTCATCTAATGACATCCTTCTTATAATTGCTCCCAAAGTTGTGATTCTGTCATCATTTTCTATTCGAATTGGTTCTAAAGGTGAATTGTTTGGCTCTATATTTTTTCCTTTTGCCAAATCTAAATAATGAGATTTATGAAAATCTTCTTCAGCACTAACTTCCATAGTTCTAAATTTGAACAATTTAAATACTTTATTATTCTTACCAATTCTGCTTTGAATAAAAAATATTGGCGTACCTTGTTTAATCAATAAAGTTAATGAAATAATTAAAATTAAAGGTATAAATATTGGTGAAAAAATCAAAATTGTCACTATATCGAATAATCTTTTAATCATCATCTTTATAATAAACTATATAAATTAATGTTAATCAATTAAATAAATTCGACATTAAAGTTAGATTAATGTGTGGAATAGCTGGAATATTTAACTTTGATAAATCAAGGATAAATCCAGAAGTAGCAAATATAATAAAAAATTCTCTAGAACATAGGGGACCAGATTTTTCAAAAGTAGATTTCTTAGCTGATAATATAGCTTTAATTCATACAAGACTATCAATAATCGATTTAGATTCAAGATCCAATCAACCAATGCATTCAAATGACAACAGGTATTCTATTGTATTTAATGGAGAAATTTACAATTATAAAGAAATCAGAAAAGAACTCGAAACAAAAGGTGTTGTATTTTCTACAGGTGGAGATACGGAAGTAATTCTTGAAGGCTATATAAAATATGGAAAGGATGTTCTCCACCTTTTAAGAGGACAGTTTGCTTTTGCTATCTATGATTCTTTAGAAGAATCATTTTTCTTGGCAAGAGATCGTGTGGGAATCAAGCCACTATATTTTTCAATTAATGATAAAAACTTAATCTTTAGCTCCGAACTTAAGGCTATAGAGAAATCTGAATTGATACCCTTTACTCCTGATGTTGATTCATACATTGCTTACTTAAGGCACTTATGTGTACCGGCAGATAGAACCGGAAATAAATATATTTCAAAAGTAGAACCAGGACAGTTTTTGAAAATAATGAATGATGGAAGTATGAAAAAAACTAAATACTGGGATCCTTTTTCGTACGATGTTAATGATGACATGAGTGCTCAGGAGGCTGTAAATAAAGTAGAAGAACTACTTATCGAGTCAGTTAAATATCGTCAAGTAAGCGATGTCGAAGTTGGTCTTTTTTTATCAGGTGGCTTAGATTCAACTTTAGTCGGAAAGTTGATGAAGAATAATCAAAATTCTATATTAAAAAGTTTTAATATAGATTATGAAGAACATTTTGATGGATACAAAGGAGAGGTCAACGAAGCAAGGTTTGCCTCTTCAAATATAGGTATAGAACTTATTGAAGATAAAATTCAATATGGAGATTTTAAAAAAATAATTGATAATTACTCTTTCTATCAAGATGATCTTATAGGTGATGAAGTCGGCATACCCCTTTATTTTTTAGGCAAATCGTCTAAAAATAATGGAATTAAAGTTGTGCAGGTTGGCGAAGGTGCTGACGAACTATTTTATGGTTACGAGCATTGGTTAAAATATATGAGGTTAAATCGATTCGTAAAGCCAATTATCAATAAAGATATTAAATCTTTTAACTTCAAAAGCCATCGAGGAAATCTTTTATCAAATATATTATTAAATAGAACATCTTTTGCTGGAGGAGCGTTAGGTTTCAATATTCCAGAAATAAATAAACTAATCAGTGGAGGAATTTCTAAAGAATTCCAACTTGTTAATTATGTTGATAATAAGTGGAATGATTATTTTTCTAATAAAAATGCAAAACTTTCAAAATGGATGACACTTATTGATTTACAGATCCGACTTCCTGAGTTGTTATTAATGCGAATGGATAAACTTGTAATGCAATCATCAATTGAAGCTAGAGTTCCATTTTTAGATCATAAATTAATAGAATTTATTTTGTCTATACCTGAAGAAATTATATTTAATAGAAAAAATACTAAACCTTTACTAAAAAAAGTGGCAAGAAAACACATACCTGAAGAAATTTTTAATAGAAAAAAACAAGGATTTAGGGCGCCAGTGGGAGAGTGGATTAAGAAAGATCAAGATTATTTTTATAGTTTAATAAAAGAATTTAACTCCTCTGTTAATTTGTTTGATAATGATTTTCTTGAAGAAATTATTACAGGAGATGATTACCAAAAAAAATGGTATTTATATAATTTATCAAATTGGCATATGAGTAGGACTAAATAATGTTGAAAAATTGGAAAAAAAATACTGTTTATATTTCTGTAATGCAATTGTCACTGCTTGTAGTTAATTTCTTTTTAATTACAATAATAAGTCGTAAATATGGTGCTGAAACTTATGGTGAGTATGCTTCATCTAAAAGCCTGTCAGTACTTATCGGCACAGCGACAGTATTATCATTGGCGTTAGTGTCTACAAAGTTTTTAGCTCAAAGAAATGATAATTCAAAATACTTGTTTTCAAATTCTTATTTTTTAATTATAAGAAACTTTCTAATTGCATTATTAATTTTGTTCCCAGCTACGTATTTGTTTCAAAGGGACATCTCAATGACTGCCTTATTTTTAGTAGGATTTGTATTTAATGAAATGATCCATGTTGCGTTAGCTTTTTTTCAAGCAAAAGGAGACTTTGTTACCAGTTCTAAACAAATACTTTTAAGGACTATTATTTATGGAATTGGTGCATGGATAATTGTTTTTCAAGGGTTTTCAATTATTACCTTAATTGCTTTTCAAGTTTTTATGCTTGTATTATTTTTTATAATTGCAAACTCTTCTATACCTAGAAGTGAAATAGTTTTAGAAATAAAATCAGGAAAATCAGTGAGAAACGATTTACAAAAATCTGGTAAAAAAATGGTTCTTACTACATTTTCAAGTGCATTAATTTCTGAGTTAGACATAGTCTTGTTGGGACTATTTTATTCTGGTTCTATCTTGGGGGTATTAGCATGGTCTAGAAGAATTCTTGAAATTATTTTTCAACTTCTTGCTGCTAGCTTAGATATTTTATTTCCCGAGCTTTCTAAGGCAAAGGAAAAAACCGAAGTTAGTTCTATTAGAAGTAAATTAATTATTGTATTTTATGCTTCTTTTATAATCCCTATAACTTATTTTATGTTTAAAGATTTTGGTAATACTTTATTTGTTTCTTTGTTAGGTGATGAATTTGATTTAGTTTCTGAATATACTTATCAATTATTATTCTGTATTCCTCTGATGGTTTGGTCGAGGATTAATATAATTTTTTCAAGAGCTTTAAATTTTGAAATCAACTTAACAAAAATGATTATTTTAGGAGCGGTAATTTCTTACTTTATTTATTTCGCAATGCACAGTATAAGTAGCAATCCAGCAGTTTTATCAATAATTTTGTCACAAATTGCAATTGCTGTTTTAACTACTTATAGCTTTAAAAGATCTTATGTATAGTTTTAAAACATTTCTTAAAAAAGTTAAATATTTTATTAATAATTTACTTAATTCCCAGCCTGAAATCCCTTCCAATTTTAGATTGCTTAGTCGAAGAGATACCGATTATCAGAAATTTATTATTAGTTCTTGTACCCCTAGCAAAAAACATGTGGTTAATTTAAATGACAATCTTAAAATATTTGGTAAGTACTCCAAAAATTACGAGATATCAAAAGACATATTTTTAAATTTCGATTTTTCAAATAAACAACTTAAACCAGCATTTTTCAACATAGCTGATGTAAAGGTTCCCTATGAGGCGTCAAGATTACAATATTTACAAAAAGCAAATGGTGGATATGTTGATGTTAATAAATTTCCATTAATTTATTGGAATAGTCCAATGGATGTTGCAATAAGGAATATAAATTTAATATTTCATTTAATTTCAATTGAAAATTCAAGACAAACTGCTGAAATTTTAGGAAATAATAAAGATTTATTAGTTACATACATCAGTCAACATTATGAATTTATAATAAATAACTTAGAAAACAACGGAAATGTTGTAGGCAATCATTATCTAATCGAACTTACATCTATTTTACTTACAATTGCTACCTTTAAATTTGATAGAGATGAAGAAGAATTTCAATACTATCAAAATGAACTTGAATCTGAATTAGAAAATCAGTTTCATGAAGATGGAACAAATTTTGAAGGATCAAGTCATTACTCAGCTTTTGTTACGGAAGCACTTATTATATGTAAGCTTGCTATTGAACAAATAGATAATAGTTCTAAACTTATTTCTAAAATTGACAAAATAATTAAATCAAATAGGTACTTTTTATTAAAACTCATGAACAATGGTCAGTTATCTCAAATAGGTGATAATGATTCTGGTAGGTTATTCTATTTTGCATTTGATGAAGATGACCCTTTGAATATGAAATGGTTGATAGATTTAATCGAAGACCTGTATCAGGATACAGAAATTGATCAAAAAGGTAAATATTTTGATTATCAGATAAGCTCAACATTTCCTGCATTTGAGAACTATAAGAAGGTAACTCATAAATCAATCAAGACATTTACAAAAGACTTCCATAGTTATATTTTTAAAGATTTTGGTATTTATATATGGAGAAACGATCATGAATATTTCAGTATTAGATGTGGTCCTATAGGTCAAAATGGTATTGGTGGACATTCTCATTATGATCAACTTTCAATTGAGTGCTTCACTGACAATAAATGGATAGCTAGAGATCCGGGTACTGGTACATATACAGATGATATTAAAACACGAAATCTATTTAGATCTCTTGAATACCATTGGGGACCAAAAGCAAAAATTAATTTCCCTAAAGAAGATGAGTTTGATTGTTTTAAATTGAAATATATGAGTGATGGAGAAGTACTACATTTTGATAAACACAGTTTTTTAGGTTTTGCTGAGTTTAATGGAAAAAAAGTCTATCGAAGTATATCTATTGATGATGGAGTAGTGGGTATTGAAGATTTTTCAAAGGATGTCGAATTAGAAGAATATACTTCATGGGGTGAAGAAAATGAAGGAGTTAAAGTTAAATTTTCTAATGGATATAAGAGGATGAGTTGAAATTAAAATATTCAAATATATTTCTTTATGCCCTCAGTATATTTCTATTATTTGAGGGACTCGATGCTTTTTCTATATACAATATTCCCATTTACTGGCTGGGAGTATCTTTTTTATCAACTATATATTTAATTTGCTATTTTTTAGGCTTTAGAACATTTAATTTAAATTTAATTTCAATTAGAAATTGGGTTATTTATGGGGTTTTCGTGACTTTAATTCAATCATTTTTCAATGATTTAATACTTCCAAAATATGCAAGCACTTCTTATATTCAGTACATAGGTTTAAGACTTTTTAAATTATTTCTATTCTTAATTGTTATTTACTTGATAAATTATATTTTGCAAAAATATGATTTCGAAAAAATTCTAAAATTTTTATTGATTTCCAGCATTGCTATCTCAACACTATCAATAATTAGTTATTTTTCATATATCTATGGATATAGCGATTTTCCAAGAACAAGACCAGGTTCCGGAGGTTGGACTCAGCCTATTCAAAGAGCATGTAATATATTAAGAAATTATGGGACTTTTAGAGAACCAAGTTTTTTAGCTATATGGACAGTCCCGTTTATTCCATATTTCTTTTATTTAGGCAAGAAAAGCAAAATTTGGTACATTTTGTCTTTAATTCCAATTCTCAGTGTGGTTTTAAGTCGAAGCTTGACTGGAGTCATAGCCTTTGTTGCCTCAATTGTTATTGTTACTGTTTTACTTTATTTAACACATAAAAAGCTTGAATTGAACATTATTTTAATGTTGTCTATCTTTTTAATAGTAATTTTTTCTTCTGGAATTTTTTCATACCAATTTCCTCCTGATGAAAATACTTGTATTGATGTTAGTTCAGAATGTGTTTGCACACCTGAGGATAGGCTAGATGAGTTAAAGAACTCTCCTAGTTTTACAGAAGCCACTTTTGGACGTTTTGGTGAAATAAGCTCACAAGGTCTTGATGCCTTTGGCAATACAGCTTTTCTTTTTGACTATATAGAAAATATTGGTTTTTCTATATTTGGACAAGGTTATGGATATTCAAACATTGCTTTCTCCTATGCAGCCGATGAAGCAGGTAAGCAATTAGTTGACAATCAAATTATTTATAGAAATCCTGGACAAGTAGTATCGTTTAATAATTTGTATGCAAATATATTAATGTCCACAGGCTTGGTGGGACTACTTTGGTTTTTATATATATTGATAAATGTTTTAAGAAAAATAGTTTTTATGCCAACACCATTACAACCATATTTGCTTATTAGTTTTATATCAACTTTATTTGTTTATTCCTACCAAGCTGAGGAATTAGCAACTCATTTAGCTATCGCTATAGCTTTTGGAATTAATTTGAAAAATTATGAAAAATAAAAAAATATTAATTGTTTCTCATCAATTCTTACCTCACGTAAGCCCAAGAACTACAAGATGGAGTTTGTTAATTGACTACTTAGTTAACCAGGGTAATGATATTACTGTCCTTACTGGTACCAAACCCCAGGTTTCAAATAAGAATTTTGATGTCTTGTATTTTGGAAACAAAAACATGTCTAATGTAATTAATAGAGCTAGACAAAAATCTAATGATTCAACAAGCTCCAATTTAAAAATGTTCCTCTTTAAAGTTTTAAAGCTTGCTTATCGTTTTTTATTTAAAACTTTTGCATGGCCAGACTATGCGATGCTTTGGATTTTTACGATTAATAGGAATAAGACAAAGATTCAAGATAACTTTGACATAATAATATCAATTAGCCTTCCCTTTTCATCTCACGTATGTGCATACTTACTGACTAAACGATTAAATGCAGAATGGTATATGGATATAGGAGATCCATTTTCATTGAAGATAGCATCAAATGAGAACAATAAGTTTCTTTTTTCGTTCATAAATCGTTTTATAGAAGGGAAGTATTATAAAAAAGCTTCTAAAATTATATTTACCCATAAAGAAGTGTCGCAGTTACATATTGATAAATTCAACATTCCAATGTCAAAAATAGTTACTGGTCATCCGGTAGGTAAGATAGATCAGCAAACAATAATAAAATCAAATAATTTTGATTATTCTCAAAAGCCTTTAAAGATAGGGTACTTCGGAATATTTACTGATAAGGTGAGGGACCCAAGTAATTATTTAAAATTTATTCACAATTTTTATAATATGCCATACGAACATCATTGGTATATAAATCACGAATCAAAGAAATTTTTAACACAAGTTGATATTAACCAAGTTCACAATATTTATGATTTGGTTAATAGAGATAGAGCATTAAAGATTATGTTAGAAGAAATGCATATTCTCCTCTCTATAGGTAATTTTAATAAGTATCAAATTCCAAGCAAAGTAATTGAATATATATCGTTAGGAAAACCAGTATTACATTTTGCTGAAATTCAGGATGACCCACTTTATAAATTTCAAGACTTGTTTGGAAATTTTAAAATTATAGACAAGTCAACATCAAATAAGGAAATTAATGAATTCTTAAAAGTATTTGAATTAGGTCAGTTTAAATTTAATTCTGATGCTTTTGAAAAAATTTTTAGTCCTAAAAAAATATTTAATGATTTAAGTTAGTCCCCAATTTTCAACATATACAGGAATTTCCTCAAAATTGCTTTTTTTATTATTTGAGTTTATACAGGCTTCAACAGCAGACTGAAGATTACCATTTTCAAACTTAAAAATATTTGGATTTTCAATGGAAAGGTATTCTTTTTTAGGGACAACCACCTTAAGTCCACTACTAAGTGCCTCATAAATAGGTAAACCCACAGTTTCGTATTCGCTAGCATGAACATAAGTTTGATTTCTTTTAAAAATATTAAGCAGTTCATCATGGTTTGGGCTTTCAATAACTTTTGTTGCATTAGAAATAGTAAATTTTGTTGTATTTATAACAGTAACCTCATGTTTTAATTCAATTAATTTGTCGGTTAATTGAATTAAAAATTTTGGATTTTTATTTTTGTTATCTTCAATTATTACAACAAACCCACCTTCATTATTTTGTTTTACTTTTTTAAATATTAAGTTACCAATAATTCGTGTTTTTTTGGAATGTATAAGTTCCGCCACGTGTCCTTGTTGTACAATGATTTCATCAGATATTAAAAAGCTAAATATATAAAGTATTCTCAGTAACAAATTTCTAAAAGAAGAAAATGGAGAAACTAATGGGAGAATATTTTGAATAAAAGTTAAAGTTTTAATTTTTGACTTAAAACCAAAATTACCAAAGTGAATTATCAAACCACTTTGGTTAATACTGTCTCTTGTTTCTTTACTTATAAACAAACTTAAAAATGGATGAAGATAACGGGGTATACTAATTAATTTTTTTTCGTAATTTTCTAAGATTTCATTTAGTGACTCATTGTCATAAAGTATGAATATATCTAGATGATTATTATTTTTTATAAAATTTTTTGCAATATTAATACCACCTTTAGATTTAATACCACATAAATTAAGTACAATTCTTTCCACTGATTCAATAATAGTTAATAATTTGATTATTAATACCTACTAATATAGTAAACGTGACTAAAACAAAATATGATACTGCAATGATTGTTGGAGCTCGTCCCAATTTTGTTAAAGTAGCCCCATTATTAAGTCACTATGAAGACAACAACCATAATGTATTATTTATTCATACCGGTCAACACTGGGACAAAAATATGTCTGATGATATTTTTAGGGATATAGGACTAAGATCTCCAGATATCAATTTAAATATACAAACAGATTCTATGAATAAACAATTAGGTGAAATTATTTCTGAATTAGATAATTTTATAAATATTGAAACTACTAAAAGCTTATTTGTTTTTGGTGATGTCACCTCTACACTTGCTGGAGCAATTGTTGCAAAAAATAACGGAATTGAATCGTATCATATTGAAGCTGGATTGCGTTCAAGAAACCTCAATGCTCCAGAAGAGAGGAATAGGATTATAGTAGATAATATTTGTGATAAGTTGTTCACTCCATCCAAGGATGCTGTTCAGAATCTTTTAAAAGAAAATATTTCTTCAGATAAAATTTCAAATGTAGGAAATATTATGATTGATACATTGGTTAAAAATTATGAAATTATTACATCAGAAGATACTTTCAACCCTAGCGAATTTAATATTGATAAAGAATATTTTGTTTTGACTATACATAGACCTATTAATTTAACTGACCAAAATCTTTCAATTATTTTTGATGCACTTAAAAATTTTGTAAACAAGTATGACATTGTTATACCAGCTCATCCAAGGTTAAAAAAGTTTATTGAAAAAAATAGTATAAATACTTCAAGTTTTAAAATTATTAATCCCCAACCCTATATTAAGTTTCTGAGTCTCGTATATAACTCAGTGATATGTCTTACCGATTCTGGTGGACTTCAAGAAGAAACAACTTATTTAAATAAAAAGTGTTTAACTTTACGAGAAGAAACCGAAAGACCTATAACTGTTGATTTAGGTACCAATAAAGTTATTGGAGTTAATAAAAATATTATTGATGAAATTAATAATTCATTAAATACTAAACTACAAATTTATGACAAAATTGATCTATGGGATGGTAAAACATCAGAGAGAATTTATCAGGAGTTGAATTGAGTAATTTTGAGTTTGATCTTGGGGTTGTTGGACTTGGTTATGTAGGTTTACCACTAGCTGTAGAATCTGCGAATTCAGCTCTAAATGTCATTGGCTACGATGTAAACAGTGACAGGGTGAAGGAAATAAACACTGGAAAGTCTCCAATTGAAGATATATCAGATACTGAATTAAAAAAAGCTTTAAATACTTTTCAAGCTACAGATGAACCATTGTTACTTTCAAAATGTCAACATATTGTTATAAGTGTCCCAACTCCATTAACTGACTATCAACCAGATTTATCTTATGTTGAGGCAGCGGCAAAGACTGTTGGTGAAAATTTAGTCCTTAATCAAGTAGTTATTCTCGAATCAACTACTTATCCAGGAACCACATTAGAAGTTTTAGTTCCTAATCTTGAAAAATATTCATCTTTAGAAGCGGGAAGTGATTTTTATGTAGGTTATTCACCTGAAAGAATCGATCCAGGCAATCAGGAATGGAAGTTTAAAAATACTCCTAAAGTTATTAGTGGAATTAATGAGGATTCTCTAGAAAAAATTAATTCATTTTATAAGAAAATTATTGATGAAACCGTAATTGTTAATGGAACTAGAGAAGCGGAGATGGTTAAGCTTTTAGAAAATACCTATCGACATGTAAATATTGCGTTAATAAATGAATTAGCCATGCTTTGTAAAATGTTAAAAATTGATATTTGGGAAGTAGTGAATGCTGCAAAAACAAAACCTTTTGGTTTCCAGTCTTTTACTCCAGGTCCTGGTGTTGGTGGACATTGTATACCTGTGGATCCAGAATATTTATCATTTAAAACTAGACAAATTGGAAAACCAGTTAGGTTTGTTGAGTTAGCTCAAGAGATTAACAATTCAATGCCATCATATGTTGTGGGTAGAGTAAATGAATTATTGAATA
>Ga0222718_10002111_pt1 | contig 18138 bp, 14 predicted proteins | sample C33_27DmetaG_FD_165045 | JGI IMG/M metagenome (GOLD analysis project Ga0222718, IMG submission 165045) | Estuarine water microbial communities from San Francisco Bay, California, United States - C33_27D | ecosystem: Environmental > Aquatic > Marine > Unclassified | place: USA: California... | reverse complement strand
ATGCTTCATAATATTTTAATATTTCTTTTTTATAATGAGTAAAAAAATCTTTATATATTTCTTCTATTTCATAATCATCTTTATCTGTAAGTTTCAGATAATTTATAAATATATCTTTTTTTTCTGTGTCTTCTATTATTTTTTCTATATTAATTTTTTCATCAACTGATGGAAGTTTATTTTTATATATTTTAAATAGTTCTTTCAATAGTATATTTGTTGGTTTAAATTTATTCATATATCTTTTTGTATATTTTCTTATATTTTTATCATTATTAAAATTTTCCATATCTTTATCACTTTTAAATAATGATCTATTATTAGCAGTAATTCTATTATTTAAATGATTTTTATATTTTTTGAAATGAGTTATATGATTTAATCTATCATATTTAATTTTTCTTTTTTGTTCATTAATTTTTCTTTTATGTTCATCTGTTAAAACTAAATTTTTAATTGAATTAACTATATCACTATTTAAATCATGTAGTTTAAAAACACCTCCTTTTTTTTTAAGTTCATTTTTATTTTTAAGTTCATTTTTATTTTTAAGTTCATTTTTATTTTTAAGTTTATCTTTTTGTTGTTTTTTATTTTTTAATTTATTATCCATTTTAATTATAATAAATATAATAAATTATTTGTTCATTTATATTTGATGATATTTGATGTTATATTTTTTATATTTTGTATTTTTTATTAATAGCTTTAAATGAAGCATAACTAATAGTGTGCATTGAAGAATAATGTTGTGGTGCAATTTCATAACCATATTTATCAAATGTTGTTGTATCTGTATCCATATATATGTTCATTTTTTGTTTTGAACTTTTTGTTTTAGAAATATAAACAGTATCTTTTACTATATGTTCTTTATATGGTGTTTCTTCTCTTTTTTCTTTTTGAAGTTTATTAGTTTTTTTAAATATGTTTTTACCTCCACTGGTTTTAGGCATATATATATTTATATCTTGAATTAATTTATTTTTATCTAAACTTAATATATATTCAACTTTTGCATTAAAATATTCTTTTATAGTATCAAGTAATATTAAAAGTTCTTTATATTCTTCTGTATCTTTTCCTATATCTAAAATATTATTAATTAGATATTTATATTGATCTATAATTGTATCTATAATTTTATTAGATTTAAATTTTTTGATTAAACTATAGAATAATATAATAATTGAAGTTATATCTTGTTTATTATTTGTATAAATTTCATTAGTATTTATAATTGTATTAATGTCTTTTTCAAATCTTTCATTTAATACACTGGTTTTTTTTATATCTTCCAATGTTATAGTTTGTACTCCAAGACCATTAAATATACCAGTTGTTTTAAACCAAACTTTTTTAACTTTAAAATTTGTTGTCATTAAATAACTGAGATTATTAATTAAATCAAAATTATTACATAAAATATCTATCATTAAGAAATTAAAATCATATTTATAATCAGGTCTTGTTATAATAGGTGATAATGTATTATCATATTTCCAACCTGTAAATATTTCACCATTATTAAAATCAATTAAATTATATTTAATAATATTATCTTCTAAAAAATAATAATATATATTATTAATAATTAATTGATGAATAGTATATTTAAGATTTAAAAATTTATTTTTAATTTTAGCAGTTTCTTCTAATATATTACAAATTAAATATTTATTATCGGATGTTTTATAAACATTATTTCTAAATATACTAACATCATATACTGGATATGAAATTATTTTTAGATAATCATTAATAGTATAATTTTTAATTTTAAATGGATAAGATGTTAATTTATATTTTGTATTATTTGAATCAATTCTATTTATTAAATTATTAATATAATCAGAATCTGGTATTTCAAGATCACATATTACAAAATTAAAATTATTATAATTAAATAGATTATTTTCTAATATTCTGGTCCCTGGTAATAATAATAATTGTTGTAATCCATCATTAAAATTAATATATTTAATATTATTTTTATTAATTCTAAATACATATATATGTGGATTTGCATTTCTACGAGAATAATCTATTGCAACATTAATATTAAAAGAAGTAGATAAAAATGATGTTAATAAATCAGAATTTAATTTTCCAGAAGTTCCATGAAATACAAATAATGATTTTTTATAATCAACATTTAATGAAGCAAATTTTACAAATTCAAACATATCAATTAATCTTTTTTTAATAGATTGAGATAAGGTAATATTAGGATCTATAATAAAATTAGATAATTCTATATTTAAATCTTTACTAAATGGGTAAATTCCAGTATTTTTATAAGCATTTTCAATGTTTTTCAAAGATTTTTCTAATATATTATAATTTTGATAACTATTTAATTTATGTAAATATGTAATTTTATCTATAGTACTATGACATAGTGTTCCTGAAAAATTATTTGATATAATTTTTTTATTTATATACATTTTATTAAATACTGTATTATTAAATAATACAGATGTAAGATCTTGATATTCTCTTTCATTTATATTAGGTATTAATGAAGATATTTGATTAAAATATTTTATAGAGTCGTTGTCTGTGATTTCTATATTGGATATAAAATCTTCAGCAAAAACAGTTAAAAATGCTGTAATATAATTAAGTTTATTATTAACATTAGTTGTATCATTAAATGTATGTGCAAAGTATTTTGGAAGTGTTTTATTATCTTTTTGAATCATTATCATTATTTCTGATAAGTCTGTATTTTTATTAATTATATATTTATCAAATGGTGCAAACGTATATTTATTTTGTTTTAAATATTGTTTGAATACATATATTCTATTAAATATTGAATTTTTTAATATAATTTTTTTATCTTCAATATAAAACGGATTTAAATATTCATTATATATATCATTATATATCAAATAATTTATAAAATTAACTGATAATATATTTTCTTTTATAGAAATATCATTATTTAATGATTTTAAATCATTTAAAAAAATATCATCAAAACAACTAATTATATTAGTTGTTTCTATAAAACATAATTTAAATATGATTTCCATATGTTTATTTAAAGTAAAAATTTCAATTTTTGTTTGTTTTTCAATTTTTTTACAGGATTCAATATAAAGTTTAAAATAATCTAAATATTTTTTATCAAGTTCTGAATCATTAAATAATTTATTTAATTTATCATCAGAATAATTTAATTTAAGTTCTTTAAACTTATCATAAATTTCTAAATATTTATTTTTAATTGCTGGTGGTTCATCACATAATGTACTTATTTTTGCTACATTTGCAACATCTTTTATATTTCTGTCATAATAACATGAATATAAAATATATTTAGTAATAGAACTTTTATTTCCTATAGTTGAAGTTGATCTTGGATTTATAATTGGTTTTTTTGAAATAATTTGATTAATTACATACATGCATTCATCATCAGTTAAATCATTAAATTTTAGTTTTTGATCTGCGGTTTTTATAGTATCTTTTACATCTGAAAAATCAAGTGGAAGTGTTTTTTTTGCACCAGGTGGTGATTTTGAAGGTTTTTTAATTTTTGTAGAAGGTGGAGGTAATGGTGATGATGGACGTGATGATGGAGGGGATGGTGTTCCTGGAGGACCGTAGGATGATGAAGACGAAATTGATGATGATTGTTTTTTAATTTTTGCACCAGGTGGTGATTGTGGAGGTTTTTTAATTTTTGCACCAGGTGGTGATTGTGGAGGTTTTTTTATTTTTGCACCAGGAGGCGAAATAGGATTAGAGTGTAGGAGGGATTGTGGATGTGGTGGTGGTATGAATATTGGTGGTGGTGGTGGTTTTTTTATTTTTGCACCTGGAGGTGATAGTATTTTTGCACCAGGTGGTGAAGGTAATGGTGATAATGGTGATAATGGTGATGATGGAGGTAATGATGATGATGAAGGTAATGGTGATGATGAATGTTTTTTAAAATTACTGGGTGGTGATAATGATCCAGATGATGCAGATGATGCAGGTGATAATTGTGGAGGTGTTTTATTACCAAATAAATTTCTGGGATCAATAACATCCGGTAATTTTTTCATTTTATATTTTTTATAACAGATTTTAAGTATTTTTTGTGTAATAGGGCTATGATATACAATTGGTAATTTTGATTTTGGATTGAAAATAGGTAATTTATTTTTAATATTATTATAAATAGTTTTACAGTCTTCTTTAGTTACATTTACATTTGTTTTCGAAACTAATAAATTATGTGATTTAGTTGATTTAAAATTAATAGGTTGAGACATTATTTAATTAATATTAATATAATAAATTATATAATCATATTTATAATAATTTTTTCATTATTAATTATAATATTACAATTTTTATTAAGAATAAATTTACGGTTATTTATTTTTCTAAAATCTTTTAAAGTTTTATAAGATACTTTAATATTTAATTTATTAAAAAATATTTTTGAAATTAATATATATTTTATAGTTTTTATTTCATCTTTTGTATATATACCATAATACATATTATTATCATATTTTAATTTATTTATTAAATTATCAACAGTTAATGTTATTATTGTATTTGATTCTTCTAATTTTTCTTTTAAAATGAAAAAAGCTTCAATCATATTAGTATTATTAATATTTTCTAATGCTGGTTTTATATTATCTCTAATTTTTCCTCTTATTGACCATTTAGGAGTACTATCTAATAAATAAGGAATATTATTATTGTTAGCATATGCTATAATTTCTTTTTTTTCTATATTTAACATAGGTCTCCATATATTTAAATTATTTATATTAGATAAAATTGACATTCCACATAAATTATTATAATTATTTTTATTACCAATATTACTTATTATATTTTCAAAACAATCATCTTTATTATGTCCCAATAAAACATATTTTGGATTTACAGAATTATACATATTAAATCTTATTTTTTTTGTTATATCTTCATATAAATCTCTCAATCCATTATTTAAACATTCATTTCTTGATATTTCATCAATAGTTCTATATATTAATTTAATTTTAAGATAATTACAATAATATTTAACAAAATCTAATTCATCTTTAGAAGTATTATTATTATTATAATTAATATGTATAGCTATTATATTTTTATGAAATTTATGTAATATATATAAAATTACCATACTATCAACACCTCCAGATAATGATACAACTATTAAATCATCTGTTTTTATTTTATTATATTCAATTTTTATTATTTTTTCAATATCTATTGTAGAATAATAAAATGTATTATTACTTAATATATTTTTATTTAAATCATTAAATTCTTTAATATTTAAATCATTATTATCATATATATTTATAATTTTATCTAATGTATTTTTTAAATATTTTTTACATGTAATTTTATCTATTCCAATTGAAATATTATATAACATAATAAATTTTTTTATAATATCTTTAATATTTTTATTTATATGTCTAAATGGTAAATAAATAAAACATAATTCATTAATAGTAAAATTATTATAATTTTTTAACACTTTTTCTGATATTATTGTAGCTTTTTTTGAATAAAAATCAATATCAAGAATATTATATATTCTACAATAATGTCTTGGTAATTGATCATATACAATAATTAATGCAATTAATTCAATTTTTGAATAATAATCATTATTATTATTTAATAATGAAATATATTTATCACATAAATATGTATCGAATTTTAAATTAGATGAAAACCAATATTTTTTATTTGAAAACCAATCATAATATAATTCTTTTAATAAACTATTCATATAACATATTAATATAATAATTTTTATATATTTTAATAATATATATTTGGCATTTCTTCATTTTTAAATATTCCAGGATTTTTTGAAAAATAATACCAATTTATTTTATCTTGATTTTTTTCTAATAAATTTATTGCTTTAAAATTTAAAGATAATTTATACCAATCTATTTTATCTAAATTTGTTTCTAATAAATTTATTGCATTTTCATTTTCTGATAATAAAATCCAATTTATTTTATCTTGATTTTTATATAATATATCAATAGCATTTTCATTAAAACATAAATTATTCCAATCAATTTTATCTAAATTTTTTTCTAATAAATTTATTGCATTTCTATTTAAACTTAATATTTTCCAATTAATTTTATCTTGATTTTTATATAATAAATTAATAGCATTTTCATTAAAACATAAATTAAATAATAAATATTTATCTTGATTTTTTTTTAATAAATTAATATTATTTGAATGTTTAACAAATTCATTCCAATCAATTTTATTTTTATTTTTTTTTAATAAATTTATTGCGTTTTTATTTTTAGATAAATTATTCCAATTTATTTTATCTTGATTTTTTTCTAAAATATTTATTGCATTTTTATTTAGTGATAATACATTCCAATTTATTTTATCTTGATTTTTTTCTAATAAATCAATTCCATAAATATTTTTAGATAAACTATTCCAACATATTTTATCTTGATTATCTTTTAATAAATCATATGCATATATATTTTTTGATAAACTATTCCATTGTATTTTATTAATATTAATCCAATCTAATAAAACTTTTTTTTTATTATCTAATATATTCCAATAAAAACATAAAATTATATTTTTTACATTTTCATTAAATTTAAATTTAGAAAAAATTAATTTTACTATATTAAATTTTCTTGCAGCTATAGATAAACTCATTATATAATTAATTAATATTTTTTTATATATTAATCACTTTCATTATAATTTATTAATAAATTATATATTAAATCAAATGCTTCTTCTATTTCAAATATTTTTTTTCCACCTGTTAATACTATTTTTCCAGTTGTAAATATAAGAGTTGTTACTTTTGGATTTAATATTTTATAAATTAAACCTGGAAATATTTCTGGTTCATAACATGAAAAACTTGAATTATCTATTTGAAAATTTTCTAATTTTATTTTAAAATTTAAATTACAACTTCCTACTATATTTTGAATTTTATAATTTTGAAATTTTATATCAAATCCAAGTTTTTGAATAATTCTTCCAAATTTTCTTGCTGCAATTTTACTATTATTAATAGATTTTGTACCTGTGCAAACCATTTTACCACTTGAAAATATTAAAGCAGTTGATTTTGGTTCTTTTATACGCATTATTACTGCTGGAAATCTTTTTGGATTATATTCGGTATTTCTTGCATGTAATACAATTTGTTTTAAATTTAAATTATAATTAAAATCTGTTACGGATACTATATTTTGAATTTCTAATATTTTTTTATCAAATTCCATTTTTGTTTTATATTTTATAAAACAATCATTTTTATTATATTATATTAATTATAAAAAAATGGATGATAAATATTATTTAGTAAACAATTTAAAAGATTCAGAAAAATTTAAAAATATTATTAAAAATGAAATATTTAATAATGATTATAACAGTTTTTTTGATATAAATAATGATAAATTTATTGAATATTTACAAAAATATAAAAATCGTAGATCAATTGATAATTCTAATATAACAACACATATATTTACAAAATTTGATCATTCAGATGTACCAACAAAGTTATCTAATATATATGAAAAAAATAATTATCATAAAAAATTTAATTCTAACCCAATTGAAAAGGCTATTAAAGCATTAATTAATTTTATTTTAAAAAACCGCTTAAATTATAAAAAATTAGATGAAAATCAAATTCAATATATATATTTAATGTTAGCACCAAGTGATTCAATAACGACTGGTTATATTACCAGTACGAGTACTAATACAACATATTTTATTTTAATTAATTTATTTAAATTTATATATGGTAAATATAATCAATGGTTAACAAAACAAACTAATTTTGGTATTAGAATTTTAAAAAATACGAATCATTTAAATTTTATGTTTTTAAATTTTAATAAAAAACCATCACATAATAGAGAAATGGGGTTTATATTTCCAAATAATAATATTGAATTAATTAATAGTATAATTAATGCAACTTTACTTTTTGAATTTATTGAATTAACTGTTGATTATATAAACGATAAAGAATCTACTTTATTTGATTTAAATAATCAAAAAACATATATAGTAAAAAATGATAATGATATATTTAATTTTATTGAAAGAGGTAATAATTTTAATTACTTAATAGATTTTGATGCAAATCGAAATAAAGGAGAAAAAAAAAATATGAAAAAAAATGTACAACTTAATTTAATTAAAAAACAGGAAAATGATAAAATTAATAAATTTATTTGTTTAGCAAATGATCATAAAAGTGATCAAACAACTAAATTATATCATAATTTATTTTATCATCCAAATATGAATTCTTCATATTATTCTTATCCTGCAAATAAACACGAAATTGATTATGATTTTAAACAATTTCTTAATTTAAAAAGAACTAATAATAAGTTATATTCTTCTTATAATCTTAATACAAAATTATTAGAAAATATATGTAATCAAGAACAAATACAACCAAACGGTTATGGATTTTATTCAAAAAATAGAAATGATATTCAAGAATTAATGACAAATTCTGATATAATATGTTTACAAGAAGCAAATATAAAAGATTTTAATCTTTATAAATTAACTGAAGTAGTTAATTCAGTTGATAAACCAATTAAAATTAAAGTTGTAATTGATAATGATTTTGAAAAAGGATTAAAATCAAAAAATATTAAAGAATTTTTAAGAATTAATAATATTGAATATTTAAATAAAAATTTTTTTATTAATATATATAAATCTAAAAAATATACTGAAAATGGGTTATTTTCTGATAAAAACTTAATTTATATATCAAACAGACTTGCTTCATATCAAGATAATGATGGTACTAATAAAAATTCTATTAAAAAATTTAATATAACATTATTTAGTAATAAAATTAAATTAAAAGATAATGATATATATATTGGAAAAATTGGAAATGGTTGGGATTACACACATACACATACATTTACTGCTATTAAATTAAATAATCATGAATGTATTATAAATATACATTTAGATACAGATGATAGTAAAAGAATTAAACAAACTGAATTAAAAATTTTATTTAATAAAATTATATCAAGAAATAAATTTTTTGATAAAATTAAAAAAATTATAGTTACTGGTGATTTTAATATGGATACTGTTGATATTATTGATATACTATATTCACAAATAAAATCATCTTTTTATATTAATAAAAAATTTAGAATATTATTTAATAATATTGTTACTGGTAATAAAACTTCATTAGATAATTGTATAATTATTGAAGAAAATAATGATAATAATAAATGTGATCCTCCCGTAATTTTTGAACCAAACATTTATGTTACAGCAAATAAATATCATGTAAATAATGATTCTATAATAATGTATAAAGATAAGTCAAATACAAAAATTATAGTTGATGATGAATCCATAAAAAAAGAAAAAGAAAAATTATCAGATCATAGTTTAATTTCTTATTATATTGATAATGATGATTCATCTTCAATATTAAAAGGTAAAAAAGAAAAAAATATAAAAGTTAAAAAATCAGATGAAAGTGATAGTATAGATAATAAATCATCAAAAACAAATTCAATTAAAACTAATTCAACTGAAAATAATTCAAATAAATCTGAATCACCAATTCAAGAAGAATTATCAACAGATGAAATTGATACTTTAAAATATGAAGTTATTGAAACAAATCCAAATATTCATGAAATAATTAATACTTATTTAATGAATTATAATAAATTTAAAGAATTTATTATATGTTTATCAAAAACTACTCCAATATCATCACTTGATTTTATTGATTTTAATTTAGAAGATAAATTAAATAAATTAAATTTAAAATTAAATAAATTAAATAAATTAAATAAAAAAGTAATAATTAATCCTACAGTTAATTATTTAGTTATATTTCCTCAACTTCAAGATAAATTAACATATACAATAAAAAAGATAGAAATTCAATCAAAATTACTTAAACATTATACAGATATGCAAGATTTAAATAAATTTAAAAAAAATTACAAATTAACAAATGAAAATAAAAAAAAACTTTCTGAATTAGAAATTGAAAAAATTGAATTAGAAAGTAAAATTATAAATTTTAAACCTATATATTTTTATATTATAAATAAAAATAAATTAGAAGAAAATATTAGAGAAATTCAAAATGAATTAGATAAACAAAATGAAAAAATTTTAAATTTAAAAAATAATTATAATATAAAAATCTTATTAAAAGAATTAATTGATGATTTTAACACTTCGTCAAATACAAATGAAGAAAATATATTAAAAAAAATATTTTTAAAATGTAATATAAAATTATTTCTTATTACTAATAAACAAAAATATAAACATATTGATAATGAATTAAAATTAAATAATTATTGTTTAATAAAAAATAATATTGATTCTAAAATAACTTATTCTTTAATAAAAAAAAATGTTTAAAAATTTATATAAAAAAAAATATATTAATTTATATTATAATGTATTTATTTTTTAATAAAAATAAAATACTAAATTTTAATAAAGAAATAATAAATAAAGAAGATACATGTTGTATATGTTTAACAAATAAATCAAATATTTTATATAAACCATGTGGTCATTTAGTAACATGTAATGAATGTAATTTACATAATTTAAATACATGTCCTATATGTAGAAAATCTATAATATGGATAATTGATTATGATATAAGAAATAAATATAATTAATAATTAATGGATTTAATTTTTGAAAATAAAGATAGAAATATAAAAATATATAAATTTTTAAATATTATAGATAAAAATTCATCAATAGGAAATATTTTATTAAATGGTTTATTACATTGGAATTCAATAAATGATCAAGAAATATTAAATATAAAAAATATAATAACAAATAAAAATATAAATGTTAAAGGATATACAACAAAAGATACTATAGTTTTATTAAATGATGAACAAAGTATTCATTATTATGCTTATTTTGATAATAATTATATAGAAATATGGTATATAGATGGAATTTATGATACACGATATATTGATGATAATTTAACTTTTAAAGAATTATTATTTATTTTACAAAATTAATATTATATAAAAATGATAATTATAATATAAAATATTTATAACATGGAAAAAAATATAGAATTATATAATAATGAAATTGATCAATTATCTAAAAATATATCTTTTAAATTAGATTTAAAAGATAATTCAATAAAAAAAGTTCGTAAAGAAGGATTAGATAAATTTTATACAAATAATAACATTTCAGAAAAATGTTTGAAAACAATAGAAAAAATATATGAATGGTCAAAATGGGAATTGGTAATTGAACCAAGTGCTGGAAATGGAAGTTTTTTAAAAAAAATTCCAATTAATAAAAAAATAGGAATAGATATATTACCTGATGATGATGATATAATTAAACAAGATTTTTTAACATATTATCCTGATAATAATATAAAAAAAATTTTAATAGTAGGAAATCCTCCTTTTGGTAAAGGAAGTTCATTAGCAATAAAATTTTTTAATCATGCCGCAAAATGGGGAAATGTAATCGCATTTATAATACCAAGAACATTTAGACGTATAAGTATTCAAAATAAATTAAATATAAATTTTCATTTAATATTAGATGATGATATACCTATAAATCCGTGTTCATTTACACCTAATATGATGGTAAAATGTTGTTTTCAAATATGGGAAAAAAAAGAAAATAAACGGGAAAAAGTAAAATTAGAAACAAAACATAAAGATTGGAAATTTATTGGATTTGGTCCAAAAGATGAAAAAGGACAACCAACACCACCAACAGATGTTGATTTTGCAATTAGAGCATATGGTGGTAAATGTGGTGAAATAATTGATAAAAAATTAGAATTATTACGTCCAAAAAGTTGGCATTGGATAAAATCAAATATTGATTTAAATATTTTAATTCAAAGATTTAAAAATTTAGATTATTCATTAAGTTTAAATACAGCAAGACAAAATTCAATAGGAATGGGAGAATTAGTTAAATTATATAAAGAAAAATATGATTAAAAATCATTTTCTAAAATTTGAAATTTAATTAATTCATTCCAACAATTACTATTAATAGTTGGTCTAATAGAATATTCTTTATTATTATTTAAATCATTTAAAGCTTCAATTGTAATATCTCCTAATTTTAATTTAGTTCCATGTGCATAATTACCATATTTAAAGATAATCTGTTTTAATTCATCATTTGGTATATTAAATATATATAATTCTCCACCATTATTTACATTATTATTTGATAAATAATAAGCAATTAATATATAAAATTGACAATTATGAGATGGTCTTATTTGAACATAATTAAATTTTTTAGATTTTTTACAACAAATTGATATTTTTATTTCATAATTATTATTATTTTTATTATAATCTCCTATACATAAACTTGCTTTATTTTTATTAAAATTATATTTAATTAAAATATAATTTTCAATTAATGGTCCATATTGTTGGGAATTTATTTTATTTATTATACAATATTGAAAAGCACTTTTTAAAGTTTTTATTTTCATTATTTCATTATAATGATTTTTTTCTGAAATATTTAAATGATTTATTAAATCATTTATAATATCTACTTCATTTTCATCCGATTTTACTTCAGATTTATCAGACTTTTCATCTGATTTATTTATTAATTTATCAGATTTATTTATTAATTTTTCATCTGATTTATTTATTAATTTTTCATTTGATTTATCTATTAATTTATCAGATTTATTTATTAATTTTTCATCTGATTTATTTATTAATTTTTCATTTGATTTATCTATTAATTTATCAGATTTATTTATTAATTTTTCATCTGATTTATTTATTAATTTTTCATTTGATTTATCTATTAATTTATCAGATTTAATTATTAATTTTTCATCTGATTTATTTATTAATTTATCAGACTTTTCATCAGATTCTTTTTCAGATTTTTTAAATAAATTAGTTTTTAACATTTTAATTAATTAATATTAAAAAATCATTTTTATATATAAAAAAAACAATATATATATTTAACATATGTCAATATTAATCGTAGGTGGATTTGGTTATATTGGATCAAGTTTATTTAATTATTTATATAATTTAAATAAAAATATAATAATAATAGATAATTTATCTAAAACTTATTTAAATGAAATTAATATAATTCATATCAATAAATTAAATATTAAAAAATATTTATTTGATATTTGTAATGAAGAAAAATTAAAAAATATTTTTTATGAAAATCATATATCTTGTGTAATATGGTGTATTGATACTTATTATTTTATTAATTATACATATTATAATTCAAATATCAAAGGTTTATTAGTTTTAATAAACTTAATGAATTTATATAAAATTGAGAATTTTATATATTTATCATCATATGAAGTATATAAATATGATGATAATATTAAAGAAGATAGTATATGTTCTCCCATAACAAATGAAGGAAAAATTAAATTATTATCAGAAGATATAATCAAAAATGTTTACAATTATAAATATTATATTTTAAGATTAAGTGATGTAATAGGTAAAAATATTTATGATTTTACAAGTATAAGATTAAATATATTTAATCAGATATATATTAAAAATAAATTAAATTGTTTTGATAAAAATATATATATTAATAATAAAATTGATTATATATATATTAATGATTTATGTTTTATAATTAATAAATTATTAAAAAAAATATTAAAATTAAAAATAAATAAATTAATTATTAACGTTAGCACTTCTAATAAATTTAATGAAATTGATTTATTAAATAATATATCAAATGATTATAATATTATTTATAAAAATAATATTAATTTAACTTTAGATAATACTTTATTAAAAAAAATTATAAGATTTAAACCTAAATTTAAAATTATATAAAGAAATTAGTATTAAATTATAAAAAATACTATGACATCCATATTAGTTTTAGGGGGATTTGGATATTTAGGATTAAATTTAGTATATAATTTAAAAAATTTAAAATATAATGTTATAATAATAGATAATTTTAAAAACTCATCAAATTATTATAATATTGATGAAAATTTAAAATATTATAATATTGATATTAGAGATAAAGATGAAGTTGAAAAAATATTTTATGAACATAATATTGATATAGTTATATGGTCTATTGATACTATCAATATTGATATGACTTTATATTATGATATTAATATTACTGGATTATTATCAACATTAATGTTAATGAATAAAATGAATATTAAAAATTTTATATTTATATCATCTAATACAGTATATGGAAATGCAACATTATGTCAAGAAAATCAACCATGCCAACCAAATACAAGTGAAGGTAAATTAAAATTAGTTAGTGAAGATATGATTGCTAATATATATTTTTATAATTTTTTTATATTAAGAATTGGACATATATATGGTAGAGATAAAACTTCTTTTATTGGATATAGAAAAAATATTATTAATCAAATTGAATTATATAATAAACATTTAATTAAAAAATTTAATATTGATAGAACTTTATTTGATTATATACATATTAAAGATTTAATTAATGCTATTTTAAAATCTATTTATACATTAATTAATAAAAAAAAAGAAAATAGAATTATATTAAATATTGGTAGTGGTAATTTTTTTAATGATTTTATTATTTTTCAAAATTTTAAATCAATTACAAATAATAATGATATTAAATATGAATATTATTCAGATCAAGGAACTATTAATACTATTAATAATTCTAAAGCAATTAAAATTTTAAACTGGACTTCTAATTTTCTTATTAAAGATTATATAAAAAATGATTTATATAATTATTAAAACATATGTTTAATTTAATTTTAGATACTGAAACTACTGGATTAATTATTAAAGATAATAATAAAATACCTCATTTTAAAGAAATTGATAAATATAATAATTCAAGAATTATTCAATTAAGTTATCAATTAATTAATAATAATGGAGATTTAATATCAAAACAGAATTTTTATATTAACAATCAAATTATAATACATAACTCGCATATTCATGGAATAACTAATGATTTTATCAATCAAAATGGAGTATTATTTAATGATATTATTCATATTTTTTATGATGATTTAAAAAAATGTAAATCAATCATATGTCATAATATTAATTTTGATATTAATATATTAAAAAGCGAATTGTATAGATATAATTATACACAATGTTTAGAAGAAATTATTTCAAAAAAACATTTATGTTCTATGATTATTTTAAAAGATATTATTAAAATTAAAGATAAATATAATAAAAATAAATGGCCTAAATTAAATGAAGTATATTATTTTTTATTTAATACTTATGATATACCGGGAATTCATAATGCAGAAAAAGATGTTGAAGCATTAGTTAAATGTATTAAAGAATTAAAACATAGAAATTTAATTAATATCTTAGAATTATAAATGTGCTAATATATTTAATATATTTATATTTATATATTTTAAAAATGAATAATAATGATATAAATGTATTATTAGATAATAGAAATGAATATATTAATTATTTAGAAACTACTTTAATAACTGTTATTTCTGAATTTTTTTTTAATATTAATTTAAATTGTGAATCTTTAAAACAATTTCAAAAAGAATTAAGCCTAATTAATAAATGGTCTCAAAATAATATTGATATCAAAATGAATATTATACATAAAAATATTAAAGATGAAGATGCTACACCTAAATTTATGCAAAAAATTATTAAAGAAATTATCAGTATTAGTATTAAATTAAAAATGTATGAACTTGATATTAAAACCAATAAATTTAAAGTTTTAATTCCTAATTGGCATGATTTTTTATATAAATGTTGTGTTGAATGTTCTAAACAATTTTGGAAAAAACCTACATTATTTTTTAAAAAAGTTACATCAATTGAAAAACAAAATAATATAAATAATATTGAAAAAATAACAAAAGAATGTATTAAAAATGCATTAAGATCTTATATTCCATTAAAAAAATTAATAAATTTAATTAATGAAATTGATGAAAATACTAACGAAATTGAAATTAATACACAAAATTTATCTCAAAAATATGATAATAATTTACAACAAAATTTATCACTAAAATCAAATCAAAATTCAGATCAAGAATCTGATCAAAATTCAGATCAAGAATCTGATCAAAATTCAGATCAAGAATCTGATCAAAATTCAGATCAAGAATCTGATCAAAATTCAGATGAAAACTCTAATGAAAATTCAGATGAAAACTATAATGAAAATTCAGATCAAAATTCAGATGAAAACTCTGATGAAAACTTTGATGAAAACTTTCAGGAAAACTCTGATGATAACTCTGATGATAACTATGATCCAAATTCTCAGGAAAACTCTGATACAAATTCTAAAGAAAACTATCAATTAAATAAAAATTCTCATCAAGAATCTGATCAAGAATTTAATCAATATCAAGAAAAATCTGATGAATTAATTCAAAAATCTCATGAAAAAATTTATGAAAAATCTCAAGTAAAATATGAACAATCTCAAGAAAAATCTGATCAATCTCAAGTTAAATATGATCAATCTCAAGTTAAATCTGATCAATCTAAAGTTAAATCTGATCAATCTCAAGAAAAAAAATATCAATCTCAAGTTAAATATGATCAATCTCAAGAAAAATCTGATCAATCTCAAGTAAAATATGAACAATCTCAAGAAAAATATGATCAATCTCAAGAAAAATCTGATCAATCTCAAGTAAAATCTGATCAATCTCAAGTAAAATATGAACAATCTCAAGAAAAATATGAACAATCTCAAGAAAAATCTGATCAATCTCAAGTAAAATCTGATCAATCTCAAGTAAAATATGAACAATCTCAAGAAAAATCTGATCAATTTCAAGAAAAATCTGATCAATCTCAAGAAAAATCTGATCAATCTCAAGAAAAATCTGATGAATCTCAAGGAAAATCGGATGAATCTCAAGAAAAATCTGATGAATCTCAAGTATTAAAAACTAATTTTGATAAAGAATTTGATAATAAAATTATTTATATTAATAATGAAGTAGAAGAAAATGCGTTTTTTTAAATAAAATAAGGATAATATAATAGATAAAATGTATTATATATATTCATTATGTATTACTTTAATTTTATTTTATATTATTAATATATTTGAAAAAAAAGAATTTATAAAAGGAAAAGATATTGTAATATTTATAATATTATTTATTGTAACTACATTTATAATCTATATGTTATCAAATAATAATATTGAAAATAAAACAGAAATATTAGAAAATATTGATACTGGTTTCAAAATGCCTTAATTATTTTTTTTAACTGTAATTTTACAAGTATTTTTTTTTTTTATAATAACATTTGGATCATATTCTTCATCTTCATCTTCATCATCATTATACGACGAATGTCTTTCTTTTTCATCTTGTAAAGCTTGTATATCCCATAATTCATTGTCACACATTTTTAACTTTTTATTAGGATCTGCTTTATACCAAAATACTTGATCTTCTAATTTATTTCCATTTGCTCTATTATTTATAACTAAACAACCATAATCTTGAGTTACTTGTTCTAAAACTTGTTCAAATACTGCTAAACTTGGAAACATTCCAGCATAATGATCATATAATCTTTCCCTATTTTTTTTTATATTTTCTTTAAAAATAAAAACATAATCTATATTTGTTCTTAAAGCTGGACTTATACCCATAGGAAATTGCATTGTTAAAAGAAACATTATTTTATAATGCCTACCATTCATAAATATTTTTCTAATATTTGTATCAGTTACCCAACTTTTATCATACATTGCATCATCCATAACTAAAAAAGATCTTGGATCAATTGAAGAATAACCAAAATCTTTTTTTTCTTTTTTAAATTTAGCTGATATTTTTTGTTGTCTTTGAACATATTTTTCTATTAATTCTGGAGAATATTCATCATGAATTAATATTTTTGGAATAAAATTTTGAAAAAATGCATTAGCATGTTCTGTTGGACTTATTACCATACCTATTGGTATACTACAATGATTTGATAATATATCTCTTAAACAAACACTTTTTCCTCTATTTCTTGCAGCAATTGCAACTATAACAGAATC
>Ga0222718_10002102_pt1 | contig 18177 bp, 8 predicted proteins | sample C33_27DmetaG_FD_165045 | JGI IMG/M metagenome (GOLD analysis project Ga0222718, IMG submission 165045) | Estuarine water microbial communities from San Francisco Bay, California, United States - C33_27D | ecosystem: Environmental > Aquatic > Marine > Unclassified | place: USA: California... | reverse complement strand
CCCCAACTAAGAAGCAGACTGGGGCAAACTCTGTTGTCTGTTTATCTGCAAAAATACTTCCTCCTTATTACGGTGGTATAAACCAAGATCTTAGTAAGAAGAGAAGACTACGAGACCTGACTTTTGATAGATTTGAATCTTTAGAAGATTGTAGCGACGAACTTGAACCAAATCAAAAGAAAAAGATTGCATTCCGAGCAACTAAGGGCGGTGTAGAGTACAAGGGCAATCTCGTAACTCCATTCACAGCACTGAGTTCAAGTGTTACAACGGGCTACAATGCCTCTTTGATCTCTAGCGGACTAACTGGGATCTCATTGACAAACCTTCATGAGGATTCGGTTCATCCTTACCGTCAAAGTGTACCAATGCAGGGTCCATTCACCGAGCGCTGGGTAGGTGGTATCCAAGCAAGACACATTGCCCCATTTAGAACAACAGATAGAGCAGAGGAATATAGTTTAACAATAGCCTCTGGCACTGGTTCGATAACAACACTCACTGTCGAAAATACTCCTAAAGGTCAATACCTAAGAGGCTTGGCTTCGAAATCGCCGGTAAACATTCAAAACATTAAAACAGTTGTATCGGGACACACTGTTGACCAGGGTGTAAGAGAAGTCGGCAACTACTCAAAATATTATGAAGTTGTACAGGGTAATGACAGATCTCAAACAAACATGGACTTTGTGTTCACGAATGAGAACTACAACTACACAGCCCCAAGTGCTTTCATAACAACCCCTGCACGTCGTGCCCTAGGGCTAACAGGTTCCGCAGATTATCCAGCACCAAGACAGGTGACCTCTAGAAGAACAAACGAAACTATCATTGTTGACAGATTCTCTGCTCCTGGGTCAAAACAAGATTCTAAGCAACAGTTCCGTGATGTCAACTCAGATCAGTTCTCTCCAAATAATGCACTACCTTTTAGAAACATTGCTGTACGCTTACCACATAACGAAAACCTAAGAAAACATTCTGAGTTCGGTGGTTATGAAAGTGGAAGCACTACGATTCCTTCAGTTCATAAAGTGCAGAGAAATGGTGTCAAGCAACTAACAACAGGTGTAACCTACCCAGCCTTGACCGTTGTCACTGCCAGTACTTACGATAACGCATTTGTTACTCGTCCAGTTCCTGCTGCTGATAGAGCCCAGTGGACAGCATACTTGTCAGGTGCTGATAACTCGTTTGTTTATGATCAATATATTTCTTTACGATCAAAGTATCCTGAAAACATTTCTTTTGCTTCCCAGGATCCTGTAACAGAAGCATCATTTAACTCTGCCACAGAAAACAATCTTTCTTTACAAAGTCAGTTCAAGTGGTCTAATAATCGGAACTTTGTACCCTGGAAACAGATTAGTAACTCTGAAAATCCATATGCCAAGTTCTATACAAAGAATAATACTTATGAGTTAGCTCCTCAAATAGTTGAGAGCAGCCAAGTTGGTACTGGTCTGCCTGTAAGATCTTTTGCTGATGGTTCCAGAGGCACAATCCCAACAAGTGTCCGTCAAGTCACTGACCGTAAGGGCAACCTATCAAACTATTATTACTCGTTATCTCTTAGAGAGGCTCCAGTAACATCCAGATACAAGCCGCTGATTCATCAGATCAGAACCCCGCTAGGCACTCCTGCATCAACATCCGATGAAGCCGTTACCGTAAGTTTGAAATATAGCTATGGCAACGATTTGATGGGGTTCGCCAACAGAGAACTAAACAGACTTATTCAAGGAAAGACCAAGTTCTCTTATGGGACAATCAAGAGACCATATGAAATCTTAAGAGAACAGTTTGTTCCAGCAGCACCTCGCTCAATTAGCGGAACAGACTTAATAAAAGTATTCTCATACTCTGAGACAATCTATCCAAAAGAGATCTACACATATCTGTCAGGCTCTAGAGCAAGACTTTCGTTTGCAAATGATTTCTGGAAGAATGACTCCAGTGTATCAAGTTATGACGTAAGTTCTTTTACAGATTATAGTGATCTTCTCAATCCACTAAATCAGTCAACTTATGTTCGACAGCTTCCAAGGATTGAAGCTCCATTCACAACTTCTCAGGGTTATGTTGTCCAGGCTTCCGAACAGACTCCGTACAATGATCTTGATCCAGCCTTCCAGCTAGCTACAGGTCCAGGGTCAGCATCAATCTGGCCTATGGATTCTTATATGTACGCTGATTCAAACGTCTCTTTGTCGTTGATTCTCACAGCGTCTGCCCCTGTTTTGTTGGCGGATGCAGCAACAATGCCTTGCGGTGAGTTGATGATGACACACTACGGAACAGTGAATGATGGGGTGACAAACTCAACATATACAGACGGCACAGCTTCATATCAGACATCTAGTGTTAACTCCGCCCAGTATGTCTACAATGTTCCAGTCACCACACTTTTTCAACAACCCGTCGCAGCAGTGTCTGCTGATTGTTCAGTTACAATGACTGCTTTTGCCGATGCTACTCTTGACCCATCTGGCGTTGGTGATCCAACTGCTGGCACACCAGCAAAGACTATTAAAATCTATGATAACTCAAGTAACTTTGTAGAGTTTATATTCAACGCTACAAAGCCAGCATTGAGTCCATCCCGAATAAACGCCACACAGTATCACGTTGGGTGTTTGGGCAATGCCAATGTTTATGATGCCGCCCTTGGGTTATATAATGCCATTGCTTTGGCTAAGTTCAACTCAGAGCTTTTAGTGACAGCTACAGCACCAACAGCCCCATCAGGATTGGTAACAATTGTTGCTGACAATCCAGGCGCAGCTATAAATGGAACTGCTGTTGGTGGTACAGGTATTGGTACTGTAGCTACTCAAGTAGCTTATGCCAACGGCGCTGACGCTACCACAGTACCTGCTGGTGAGCGCCCAGAACCTCGATCTCCTGGTTCTGTTTATACTCGACCAGCCTGGACCGCAGGTATTCAGAGGCGTTATGTTGACGGTGGGAACAAGGGAACTTTAGCACAAGCACAATACCCCTTTTATAATACTTATGAAGAGTTTGCAAAAGATATTAGGCTTGTAGCCAAAGATCACACGATCGTGCCAGAGTTTAGAGTTAGTGAACATGTTTCTCAATACGAACAGCAAGGTTCTCTTTTCTCTGTTGTCTCTGCTTCTCTTGAAATTACGGGAGCAAATAGTAATAACTTCAATGGTACGAACCCACTCTTTTATGAGAGATTCTCTCAAACTGATGATATTGAGTTCTTAGAGGATTTTATGCCAACAAACGAAGGGGATAGAAACTACATCTTCAATAAGTACCCAAGACATTTCGAAATAAACTCAGAGGCTATAGTTAAGCTTTTGCCATATAATGGCTTCTACCCAGTAGATAGAACTTTGGACTTAGCAACTTTGTTTAGTTCATCTTACGGTCCAAACGCTGTCATAACTGGGGATGACTCTACGAATGATGCTTCCTGGCGATCAGTCTTAAGACCTTTTTACTCTCCAGGGATTATGTATAACACGATCAAGTCTGGTGTTGCTGTCGATTATCCAATCAGAAGATCTGGTAGGAACGATACACAGTTTGAGGCTGTGCCAGTAAGCTCATCAGATCCTCTTACTGGTTGCTTGAGTGGAGCTTTGACTTCTCTAACTACGGAAGGTCATATTCCAGGCGGAGAAAGAAGAAATCTTTCAAACGCTGAGTGGTCTACAACAGATGCAAATAAGTTTTACTGGGCAGACAGACTTCCTTTCGAAGCTATACTTGATCCAGTAGAATCTCTAAAGGCTGGATTCGATAGACCAACAGTATTATCTGACATCAATAGTTTGATGGCTCTTGACGCAAGCGGCTCTATAAGTGATAAGGGTCTTGATGACTCACTTTATAAGAAGGCTGTCTCTAACTTCTTGGCTAATGTTCCTAAGTTCTTCCTCGGGAAAAAAGAGAATAAGTTCGGATCAGACGGTTATCTTACAAAGTTTGTCTCTCAGTTTGGTTCTCCTCCAAAAGCCGGTGGGGAAACAGATAGCCCAGTAAGAACTGTGAATGTTGATTCAAACTCTGCTTATATGATGGAGATTGGACTTTTAAAAACAGAAAACTTCAGCTTCTACAGTAATCCATATGCCTTCGGTATTCCAACCGCAACGGGCTCAGTTGCCTGGGAATCGCTAACAACAAGCCAAACACCATCAGGTTCAGATTGGCCTAAGCGACGTGGAGAGTTTGCTCCATATGCCCCTCCACATTATTACGGACCCTCATTGGCTCGGGTTACGTTCATGCCCATCGGGGATAAAGAAGAATATACATTAGAAGAGATTCTAAATAATGATCGTGGTGAGGTGTTCGTGAGCTTTCTTAACGAAAGCGGAAGCTACTATGATATTACTTCTGGTTCATTTGTAGACAGAGACGGCAATACTGTAACCACTACTGCTAGCCCAGACTATGGCTGGAACCGTGCTTGGCAAAATCGTATGGATATCGATGCTTCTATTAGCATTGGAAATGAGTTCCCAATTGACGGCGGAGGAAAGTATAAATCTCTTAATCCTAATAAGTGGGTCATTATGCCAAAATGGGAGTGCCCAACTTTGGATTTCCCAAATAGAGATAATCCATCAGACGTATATGAGTTCTCATCATCAGTTACTCCTGGGGAATATGTGCAACAAACGCAGGGCATGTGGCACCAGTACGGTGTAATGCCAAATAATAGCCAGGGCTCTTATCTTTATATTAAAGATGTCCCAACTGGAGATGACGAAGAGTATGATTATGTTGCTATTGGGACGGCTCCAGTAACAAATACAGAAATTGCATACAAATATGCCTGTAAAATCCCATCGTTTGTGTCAGACGCAAATAGGACAGTCAAATCATTAGCAGATCTTGTCGGCTTTGATCCCGATGAAATCATTAGAAAAGGTTTTGACCCAAATAAAGCTAAGCGTATTGGTGAACTTGCAGAGAGTAATGAGAAATCTATTTCTGAGGCTATCTTAGCTCTTCCGTTTTATATCGATAAGGAACAGAAACCAAGGTTGATAACTTTACAAGCCCCGGCAGACTTGCTTGGACCAAAGATCAAGCAGTTTAGAAAACAGTTTACCAAGTTCTCTTTACCACCTTCTCTTTCCTCTAAATTGTTGGGTATGGTTCCTCGTGGATATCCAAATATCCCTGATTTGATAAATCCATTCGGTGGAGATGAGTATGACTCCATATTGTCTGGTGAATCAATGACAGAGACTCCTGTTGTGTATTTGATGGAACACAAAGTAAATCTTACAAGACAAGATCTTGCAGATATCTGGCAAGGTATTATGCCTGACCTATCCACAGGGTTCTCAACTAGCCTAGCCGCAGTAGACCACTATATGCCTGGGGATAATGTAGAGGAAGAGGTGACAAGATTTCCAGAAGTATTGAGGGAACAGTTAAATATTAGCGTTCAAAGAAGTGGGCACCCACGCTATGATCTACTGGATGTTGCCAGATATCCTGATAAACTTGGATTATTCCCTGATATCAAGTGGCTTGTTTTCAAGGTGAAAGAAAGAGGCATTGCTGATTACACCCAGATGATTGTAGAGGAAGTGGAAGGCGAGTCGGCTTTTACATATGATAGTGTCCGTCAAACCCTCCTCAACGAAGGGGTATCAGAAGATCAAGCGTCTACCCTGTTGAGAAGTAGGGACGAGTTTTCCAAGAACATATATGTTTATAAGCATCGTTTGAATGATCCAACTTATAACTGGCCTTATGATTATTGCTCTCTACTTGAACTGGCTAAAATTAACACCAAGGTTGGCTTCCGTCCAGAGTTAGATAGAGAAAACGCTGAATCTGACGCTGTGGCTCAAAGAATCGAAGATGCTGTAGAGAGTCCACTACCAGACGGTATTGGAAGGAACGGTTTACCAGGCGTTGGTTCCGGGAATGGACTTTAAAACCTTTGTAGGTGATATTTAGATTATGGTTAAGTTTTTCGATCAAAAGCAGGAAGTCATTCAAATAGAGTTAACTCCTTATGGTAAGCAGATCTTCTCCGAGGGCAAATTTAGCCCTTCATATTATGCTTTTTATGACACCGGGATCCTATATGACGGCTCACATGGTGGTCTAACGGAAACACAAAATCAGATTGTAGACAGGATAAAAGACAACACTCCTCGCTCTCGACCTATAACAAAATTTAGCACATCACGGGGGTCAATGATTTCCCTCTCAAGTGCAAACTATAAAAACTATTTCTCTCAACAAGAAGAATATTGTGCAAACTACAACAGATTTTTAGGAAAGAATAACACTTTCTCAGACTTCGCCCCATCTTGGGATATATCTGTAACGAATAATAGTGATGCTACCTTGGGAGATGCTGTCGTATATAAGGCAAATAATACTCTCCCAGAGGCTAGTGCCTCTTTAAACCTTACATATGAACTTCATCAAATGGATGAGGCAACTTCCTATACACTTAATGAAAACCAAAATATTATACTTGATATGTTAGAACTCAATACAGTGTTTAGTGTCAATGGTAACTTTGACCTTGAGGTCTTCAAAGTAGACCAAAAGGGTGAAATACAAGCACTAAGTTTTATAAATGACCATTCTTCCAATGCACAGGACCTTCGTGATCAAATAGATCCAACTGTCTTATCTAATACTATACAGGGATCTAATCAGCAAATACTAAACAATTTCCCTGTATTGGATGATACATATGTTGAGTATTATTTTGAAGTTCTTTTAGATCAAGAGGTTGCCGGCGTTGAAATGCCATCCAACTCTTCGATTTATAAGAGAAATATAAACAGGAACCCAGGAAATATTTGCAAAGTTGTACAATCAACTTCAGATCATTTCCCGATAGTTTAGGATAAAAGATGTTATTAAGGTCAATAAAAAGTCTAGACTTTGGATCGATTACACTAGAGGTGAGTCGTTCGGAGGAAGACAATAATAATATAAGAAGACTAGGAATAGTAAACGCTTCCTTCACTCAAGCTGTATCTAAAGTTGAGGATATGAACAAAGAGCTTGAAGACCTTAGAATAAGAATCGTCGCATCTTATGATAAAAAATCATCACAACTAATTGATTATGCCACACAGAGAAGCAATGAGTATCTTTTCTTAGAAAAACAAAACCCATTGTTCAGGCTCGACCCGCCAGCTAATGAATATATCAGTTTCCTAAGGCAAGACTTGGGGAATTCTGCTAGTGTCCTCAGCGAATCACAGCCATTTTCTCCTTATTCCACAGAGAGATCAGTTATACCTAATATGTTTAGGGATGCATTTTCTACAGAGGATGTGCTTCCTGGGACAATATATTATGATATTCCATTGATCAATACGCTCCCACGGGACCAAGATGGTCAAATTATAAGAAGACAAATAACAGGAACCGATCCTGCTGTTATATCAGATTTACCAGAAGAGCAGCTAGCGAACCCAAACACCAATTGGGGAGAAATATTCATCCAGCTTGTTTCTCGTGTAAGTACCCAGACTGCGCAGAAAGTTTATTTAGAGCCCGTTCAGTTTGACTTCTCTGGTCTTACAGACGGTGACCTAGAACAACTAACATTTTATATGTTTGTGTATGACTCTAAATTTGCTGAACCTGGGCAAGATTTTAACTTACCCGAGATATCACTTGTGACCGGTATGAGCTTTTCTCGAACAGCTAATGTCATAGGTGAACGTACAGTCTGGCCTAGAATGGCACCAGAGAAGCCCTACCCAACAATCGGAAAACTTCTTCCTGACGGAAATTATCAAGACACTGTCATAGTAAATGCACCAGAGGCAATAATATTCCAGAGAATTGATCTAAACCCTCAAGGCGTTATCATCGAGCGTGTGAATAGTATGTTCGATAGGGTCTATGGCAGACTAGCCAGATCTATATTAGATTCCAAGCCAGAAATCAAGAAAGTAATAAAGAAGGACAACTTCTTCAGCGATCTGTGGGTAACAAAAGATAGTGATGAAAATAACAGGTTTATGTTTGCATTTGATTTAGAATCAAACCTGATAGCAAATAGTTATTTTCCATTCTTATATCGCAGTCCCAATATATCAAACCAGTTGATCAATAGCACAGGTTTGATGAGCGGTCCAGATTCAGATCCCTCTAGGGTACTGATGATGAATGTTACCAGGAGAATGGTTGATGAGGATTCAGACACAGCGATCAATGATCTAGGGACAATGGGCGGCAGAAAACCGCTTGGTCCAAACAGGACTTTTAGAGAGAAAACTATCGGAGAGGCAACTCCAGTCGAGAATATTTACCTAAACCCAGATAATAGTCGCAGCGTAAAAAACAAAACCATTTTCTATGAAGGAAGAGATTCCTTGACTGATCCTACTAAAGAAAGCCCAAATAAATATGAAGTAATAAATACCGATGTTATTTATGGGGTCGAATACGTGGTTTACGACGCAGCGCCCATCTTCATGAGGAATATGATAAAGTTTCTTACTAACAGAAAATCATTGGTAACAGAAGTGTTTGACACTATCGTGAACTCTGTTCCGACTAGTGGAGGATACCAAGGTGGTATAGTCAAAGACGGTAGAGACTTGTACAACCCTGTAACTCTAGCTCTAAATGTGCCATTATCGAATATAGCAGGAGTACTTGACGGAAGAGTTCAAATATTTGAAACAGCACTTTTAGATGCTATATTAGAATACCAGCGGATGTTAGATGATCTAGTTCCATTTGAATTTGAGTCTGGTGGTATTGATATCAGAGCTTTTTACCAAAATGAGTTTCAGAAAAACGATGGACTTATCGATCCGTTAGTAATAAAAGATATAGAAAAGCTTATGGATATAGGTATCCAGCTTATATATCGTAAGCTCACAGAGTTCTTTCCTAATGATCCTATGGGTCGAGGATTAGATGTTAGCATACAATCAAATCTTGAAAGAAGAGGTTTCTGTCAGAGAAAGGTACCCTTGGTTCGTGGAGAATATTATTTCGATACAACCAAATCAGAAGGTAAAACCTTTGGCTTCGGATCGGACTTCATCTTCAGGAGAGAATCAGATTCTAATGATTTCGACGGGCTAACAAGAATATCTATTGAAGAATACATCCAAAGAGTAAATAATGAGTTTGAGAAATATTTCTCATCGTATACTCCAGGACTATCAGTAACCCCAGTGGGTAGTTATGAGGCTCCGGCATATGGTTATATGACACCCAACATTATAAGAACCCCTGGTCGTAACGAAGCACAATCTACAACAAGAATCACACCGACTCCTGGAACTCCAGTTATTGGATATAATTTGGATGTTTACGCTCAGATTTTTGCTGATATTGCAAATCTTAGATATTTCATAGAAAACCGTCAAACAAATCCTTCTGCGATTGGACGCTATAGTCAACTACAACTTAGAAACGGCGCACTATATGATTCTGTTATTGAGGCACTCGAAGAGCAGCATGGGGTAGAAATAAACTATAATGTTAAGCCGCAATACCGAGTACCCTCAATTATGACTGGTGAAACTCTCCCCACTGTCGGGGACAACTTCTCAAGATCTTATATATCAATTTTTAGAAATGGTCCGCTTGCTATCCCAACATTGATTGGGGGAGAAAATAATACAAACCCGGATGTTATCACCTTCTTAGATAGCATTGACAACACACTATCTCAGACCGACCCAGACCGCTCAAAAGGGACTTTGGACAGAGAAATCGCCAAAAGGGAACTAGAAGAAAGACCGATTAAGCTTCCGTTCGCTATCCTTGGTGAATTAACTGTAGACAAGATTCTTGATTTCTCGACAGATTACGAAGACAAGGAGTTCAACTCTCTTAGGGAATTTACAAACACTACAGAAATTACAAGAGATAGTCTAATCCCTGTTTTGCAGAATACATTTGTTTCTGCTCTACCTAATCAAGTAAAGAGTGCCATAATCGTTTCAACGACAGATGATAGATTAGATTTTGGTAATGAAAATATTACATTTGATGCCCGTCGCCCGATCCTAATAGACCAAGATCCCGGCGAAGAAAAAAGACTAATTAGTTTTGCTGGCGTTGGTGAGGCGCAGACTCCTTATTTCAAGACCTATGACCCCATGAAAATATACGCTAAATTCTTGACCTTTTGGATGAATTATAAGCAAATTGCTAAAATTGAGTATCTAGATAGTTTCGGGGATCTGGGTGCTCCACGGGATTTCTATTCAGACCTAGCTCAACTGGATCTTCGAACAGATGAGTCTACAGTTGATAAAGTTAAGTTGCCACAATGGAGATTACTAAGTCCAGACATTATCCAAAACACTAAAGACAACCTTTTGTGCCGAGTTAGAATGATGTCTCCTAAGGACTATATAGACATTCTTGCCTTATACTATAAGGAGCCAGTCCTAAGTAGAATGAGAAAGTATTTTGAACGTAAAGAGTCTTTAGAAATGCCGATATACAACAAGTATTTTCTCCTTGATGTAAACGCTGTTCGGGAAGAAACACAAGATCCTCCACCAAGACCTAAGTATCCAACAGCCCTAATAACAGAAGAGCAAGTAGAATCTGATTCAGTTTCTGTTTCGCTTGCTGGATTAGTTGGGGCAGGATTCGCAGGGGAAGAATAAGATGACATATAAAAGAAAACTACAGATAACAGTACCAGATACTTCTCAACAATATGATCCTCTTCGGAGATATTATTCTCGTGCTGGGTTCATGAAGCCAGTTAGGGAAGACTCCTCACTCTTAGCTTCCGAAACTGATTCTGGCAGTAAAGTGAAATGGTCACTTGGTGGTTATACTGAGAATAACCCCGATGCAATCAAAACACCAACTCAAAAACAAATGGATGACTGGGCAGCCGCTCACAAGTCCACTCTCCAGAGCGAGACAGAAATAAGGGAAAATGAATATCTTACAAGGGGTCCTGATGGTCAAGTTATTAGTTTGCCAAAAGTATTACAACAACTTCGAATCAACACTATAGATATTTTACTTGGTATGCCGGCTCTTTACGCAGCGCTGGGTTTAATTAGACTTTATGACGATGGGGGTACTATAACCCCTGATGCTCGCCTATTCTTACAGACCATTAGAAACTCCGCAGATCCAGAAGGTCTCGTGTTCCAAGAGATAAATGAGATACCTCTCCAAGCGCCGCTTGATAATAGGGAAGATACACTTAGAATTGTGGTCGCTAGGTTAAATATATACATATATCAATCATTGCGCCCAGAATCAATCCAGGACAAGTTTGCCGTATATAAGGCAATCATACAACAAATTGGAGCAGAAGAGATTAAAAGAATCATTAGTTCTATACCTTTTGCTGGATTTACATTAAGCAGTCGCCAGAGAGCGACATATCAATTATCTCAGATAATAGAGGACACACCCTTTATAACAAGGTCGGAGATACAGCCATTCTTGTCTCTGAACGCTGGTTTGAGGAATGACGAAGGCATTGCCCAAATCGAGCCTGAATATGTTTTATACAACGAAAAATATGAACAAGCTGTAAGTGGCTCAACTGTTTTGGAGACAACCCAACCAAATCTGTACCTCTATGATCTATACACATCCGCAGGAATAGATGAAGAGGGTAGAAGAGTTGATGGTTCATGGCAAGGTGACCCCTCTTTGTCTAACGCAATGCAGTTAAAATATGGAACATCTGTTACTTTAGACGGCAACATAGAGCAGAATCAAGGACTTTTGAATGATACAAGCCTATCTGATTACCTTAGGATATATTCGAAAGAATTAGAGTGTAACCTCACTGAAGAACAGAGATCCAATATCAATCAGCTTTTACAGAGAACTATTGTCCCTGCAACTGATTTAGGTATCTTAGAGAAGACTAATGAGAAAAAGAACTTTTTCCCAATGTATATTGAGACTTCATTTGCATCAGACGCTCTTGGTCCTGTTGGTTCTATTATCCAAAGTAATGCTGTAAGTTCTACGGTCTTAGACTTTCTCAGTTCAGATGAAGGTCAAAATAGACAATATAATATCAAATCTGATTACTTTGTTGGAAGATTGTTTTCTGACCCTGAAGATGATGCTGAAAGTAGTTATATAGCCTCATTAGTGAACGTGGGCGATCAGCCACTCAAAGTAATGAATATGTATAGAGCACTTGCACATGGTACAAGTGATGAGATGGTGCAAGCTCTCACGATAACGGAGAATGGTCTAGAGCCCCTAACTGGAGTTCATCTCTCGAACTCACAAAAGTCTAATCTTGACAGAGCCTCTATAGGGATAAGATCAATAGCGCAGCAAGAAATGAGAAGTTACGCTGATTTCTTGTCAGACTTGAGAACCCAGAGTCACTCCGAAGCACTTGGATACAGACTTAGCAAGTTTGACACCGACGGACAAAAGGTACAAGAAATAATATTTGGAAACAATCTAGAAACTAGAGAAATAAAATATGTTGACACACAGGTCAAATATGATAAAGAGTATAGGTACGAACTGAGTGAGTTTAGACTATCGGTCAGTACAGAATACCAAATGGTTGTATTTGGTCAAGAACCAGAACAGTTTGCTAAACAATCAGACTCAGAAAAACCAGACACTCTTGCCCCTGCTAATGTATTTTATGATATAGACACAATCGAAAGACCCGTTATAGAGGTTATAGAGGTTCCTATTTATGGATCCTTCTATGCAGGTCAGCTTACAGGGCTTGAATATGGTATAAGTTATCCACAGGCAAAAGTTATGGACCACCCACCTGCGGCTCCAGATCTTCAGGTTCTGCCTCTATTGGACAACTACCGCCAAGTCAAACTAGTGGTTCAGCCAAACACTGGGGATTACACTGGAGATTATGCTCTTCCATTGATCACTTTGCCTGGAAGCGAAGATCGTATTCAGTCTTTGTTCAACTACCAGAAGCAGTTTGAGAACTTCAATCTAAGACCTGGCTATTTGGAATATAAGAATGAGGGCGTAAATGAAATACATAAAGTCCGCTTACTCAGATCACGAGATCTAGATCTTACGGTCCCAGAATACAACGACTTATATATATCTTTCTTTACGAGCGAGACGGGTGAAGTAAGGACTCTATCTACAGATCCTGACGCTGGTGAGGAAACAGTTGTATCTTATGATATCCTAGACGACCTACAAATCAACACTTATTATTACTATTCTTGTTATGTTGAGGATGTTCATGGTAATCCCTCTTTACCATCTCCTATTTATCGTGTAAGATTAGTCTACGAAAAGGGTCTTTACATTCCAGAGATTGAGTTATTCAACTATAAACCAATGTCAAACAAGACTCCTACCAAGAAGTTCGCAAGGTTTATACAGTTGGCAGCCTCTGAGATTCAGTCCTTCCCATTCACGGAAAGAGATGAAAACGATATTTTGAAGGGGATAAAAAATCTAGCGTCCGAACAAGGAAAGTCAGTAGCAGACAACTCCTTCATATTTAGATTTACTTCACGAGATACAGGCAGAAAGTTTGATTTGAAAATAAACGTAGAAGAAAAAACAATAACTCCGGAAGACGGAAATATTTTTGATTGTGAATAAGAAAAACCAATTTTGATAAAACGATACTACTTAATAAGAACTACCACAGTAGTATAAAGAGGAAAAGATATGGCATTTATAGACAACAGTGGCGACATTATTTTAGATGCTGTCCTAACCGATGCAGGCAGAAAGAGACTAGCCGCAGGTGATGGAAGCTTTAGGATCGCCAAATTCGCTCTCGGTGATGATGAGATTGATTATTCTCTCTACAATACCGGCGCTACAAGCGGACAAGAAGATTTGAGAATCTTGCAGCTTCCTGTATTTGAAGCTTTTACAAACAATACAAGCGTCCTCAAGAATAAACTATTGACATATGCTGATAACTCTTTGTTATATTTGCCCGTTATCAAGTTGAATAATAAGACTGGTGACACTGGTCACCAAACTCTTGCCAGCGGAGGATACCGAGCCTCGGTGGACACAACTACTTCAACCCTAGTAACTAATCAGCTTGGTGATGGATTTGGTACTGCTGGTTACCGTAATGCTGCCCAAGATGCTGGACCAGGAGTATCAAGAATCTCGTTTGATCAGGGTCTCGACTCTGCTGACCTATCGCTTGCCAGCCTTTCAACTACACAAAGAAATTTGATGGAAACCCAATACATTGTAGAGGTTGATAATAGACTACTACAACTAACCACTGGCGACGGATCGCTTGCTACTCCAACATTCATAGATGATGATAGCGTAGCAAGTTATTACTTTTCGATGAACTCAAACCCAGATTATTTTGCAGATTATAATTTAGAAAATATAAACCCAGATGTCGGAATAGCAACCAAGGTCATTGGTCCAACAGACACAACTGGTCGTCTTGGTCCAAGGTTCTTCTTTGGTCTAAGATCAACCCTAGACCTCCAAGTCAGTACAAGTCTTTTTACTCAACTAGGCAAGACAGGCCAGTCGCTGTTGCCCGACCTAACAGGAAACTTCAGCATTCTAGATACAGTGGTCAGAGTCACTGGATTTACTACTGGATACAGAACAGACGTACCGCTACAACTAATTAAGTTAGAATCATAGAAGGAATAAACAATGGCAACGAGCTTTAAAACACTACTAAGCGAGAATGTTCTACAGAACATGACCAAGCTTCATGAGGCTATTCCTCTAACTGGTACTATATTATCAGGTACCTATGCTGACAACAACATCAAGAACTACTCCCACGGTATGTTTCAATCTGTTTACGACTATCCTTATCTAAGTTCTTCCGCAAATCATATTCTAGACTTGACCCTGGGGATGGACTCGGCTAATATGGCTGCTGCTAGTCTTGATGGTGTAACTCAGCAAAATCAGAAACAAGACATCTATAACGAGATGGCTCAAATGCTCTGTGGGTATGATACCAACGGAAACATTAACAAGTTTGATGCTAGTGGTTCATTTGCTGTTACCCCAAGTAACAAAATGGGTCAGGTATACTTCGTCAACTTTGCTAGATTATTGACAAAAGATGAAATGCAAAAGGTCGCTGGCGGCGGATTCATAATGAGTTTGAACGTTGATGCAACTTATGATGTACCACAGACAACCGCTGCCAGACTAACGCTCCAGGACGTCAATGCAACAAACGCTCTTACTTCTTCTCCAGTAGGGGAATACAATGTCTTGTACGGTAGTACATCTGGCACTCCTTCTGCTGCAACAGACAAGGCTCTAGGTTTAGTATTTTATCAGGCTGGTATTGCTGTTTTGACTGCATCTATCTTTGATGCTGCCGTAACAAGCGAAGCAGCAGATTCACAACTAGACAGTGGCACTCAAACAGCTATTCAGTTGATGGTCTCGGGCGCTATCAGTGCCTCGGCCGATGCTATCCGCCACCGTGTCAATGACATTGACTTCAATAACACAACAGAACTAAACTCTACTATTTACTTCTGCCGAGCAGGATCTAACGAGTTCAACTACAGTAGTAATCCAACTTACTTAAACTCAAGTCAGATTCGTGTAAAAGAAGTAAGCACTGACGACCCAACTTCATATATTACAACAGTTGGGTTGTATGGCGCTAATAACGAGCTACTTGCTGTTGGTAAGCTAAGCGAGCCTCTAAAGAAGACTCCTGCTGACGAGTACACTCTTAGGGTCAGACTAGACTACTAAAGGGAGGCTGCATGTCATACCTCCATAAGTTTGGCAGAGATGATATTTTCATTAACAGGATGGTCACCCACCCTGAATATGAATTTCTAATGTATAGTGGGTCTGCCTATGTCAACAATGACAGGCATATGGGGGAGAATATCCCTACCGGATCCATAAGTCTATATGAAATAAATGTCGATAGAGATGGAACGACTCAAGAGTTAATTTACCCCTTCATAACAAAGGATGGTCACTGGCTAGCCTTCCCAGGTGTCACTGATGAAGCATATGAAAATCTTGATTATGGAGATACGATAGTTGGGTCCTACCCTCTAACTGCTTCTATATACCGTCAATATTTCGGTGCAACAACTAATCCATTTCCTGCTGGGACAGATGCGGCAAAAGATACCTATATTACAAATAGAAAAAAGCTAGTAGCTCTCAAGAACACAATGAACTACTACCGTTACATTAGTGACAGCTATAAATATGACGGCATCTATGACGAAGACGCAGTCAATATGTTTGAAATCCCATCAGTATTCTTCGACTCAGGGATAGAAAAAGGCTCAGTAAGCTTAAAGTTCTATTACACTGGCTCTCTGATGGACGAAGCAAAAGATCTTAGACACAATGGAGAGCTTGTTTCCACAATGGGAGCAACTGCTGGCAAAACGGTCGGAGTCGTTCTCTATAATGAGGGTTTTATCCTTTTAACCTCCTCAGCAACAATCGCTAATAACTATGACGATTATGAGGGATCGGGTACTGAAGTAACCTCCCGTTGGACTTATTTCGGTGCATACCAAGCCACGGGCAGCGGCGGGTTCGCTACTGCTAGTGTTGGTACTATAACATTCAAGGGAACACAAAAGATCCCAACAATGACAATGTTTGCTACCGCACAGCCGGGAGAACTCAATAACTCCCTAAATCCAACTTGGCTCAGTTCATCAAACGGCAATTGGAGAGACTTGACGCTCACTGGTACCGCTGGATATACAGAGCCTCGACAATTAGTTATCAAGAATACAATCCAAAGTCAATACTGTGATTTTGAAGAGGACTTCTCTAAACAAACATTCATAACCGAAATAGGAATCTTTGACGATGATAAGAATCTTATTGGAGTTGCTAAACTAGCAAACCCTGTTATGAAAAAAGAAATAGACGAATACACATTTAAACTAAAACTAGATCTCTGATATACTGACCTATGATCTTAGGACTTGATATATCGACCGCTGTTGTCGGCGTAGCTGTTATTGATGATGGCAAGTTAGTTCTAAGTACTCACTGGGATATCTCTAAAGCTGACACTCTGTTTTCTAAGGCAGAGGCAATCGGCGCTGAACTCTGGCAAATAAGAAATGATTATAATATTGAAAGTGTTTTCATTGAGACGGCACTGAAGAAGTTTATACCAGGACGCTCCAGAGCCGATACGATTATGAAGTTGGCAAAGTTCAATGGCATTGTATCGTGGATGTGCTATGAAAGTTTTGAGATTCAGCCAACCTATATCAATGTTAATAGTGCCCGAACACTTTATGGTCTATCTTTCCCACGAGGAACCAAGGGACCAAAAAGAAAGAAGATGGTCATTGAAGCTGTGATAGATAAAGAGAAGACAGCTTTCAGTTATGAGATGGCTCGTGGCGGGAAGAACTATAAAAAAGGCACTGATGACAGAGCCGACGCCATTGTTATTGCAAGAGCCGGCGAGTTCCTTCTCAAAAACAAGGATAATGAAGGATTCCTTACAGAGAAGATCGTTTTAGTAGATTAGAGCAGATCTCCAAAAAGAAAAAGTAAAAACACTTGACCTACTAAAAACATATGCTATTATAGTGTTGAAGGGAGGTGCTCCTATGAGTTACCAAGTCTTTAGCGATATGGATGGTGTCCTTGTCAATTTCGAGGGTGGCGTTCTAAAATTCATGAACCAACGTTTTCAGGAACTAAAAGATCAGCCCGATCATCCTGACTACAAACTGGCTGCTTCTGCTGCCAAAGAACTTGGCGGCTGGGACGTCGAGATCAACAAGTGGCACATTGCTCGGTCTGACCAAGAAACGAGCTTGCCTCGGAACTACCGAGTCCGAGACTTTATGTATCGGCTTGTGGAAGATGATGTAGATCTGTGGGCAAACCTTGAGTGGGAGCGTGGCGGCAAAGAACTGTGGGATTACATCAAAGACATCCCAGGTTTGGAAATCCTGTCTGCTCCGATGGCTGAAGGATCAAAGATCGGCAAGCGGATGTGGGTTGAGCGAGAACTGGGTGTCCCAGTTGAAAAAGTCAATCTAGCTGACAGCAAAAAGTCTTATGGAGTTCATAACGGAAAACAAGGACTTCTGATTGACGACCGAGACAAGTACGTCAACGAGTTCCGTGAGGGCGGCGGCATCGCTATTAAACATAATCCAGATGACGTGCATAATACGATTAGACAACTCCAAGAACTAGGGTACTAATTGTTCAACGATCCAGCCTCAGCCAAGAAGAAGCAAA
>Ga0222718_10002101_pt1 | contig 18177 bp, 10 predicted proteins | sample C33_27DmetaG_FD_165045 | JGI IMG/M metagenome (GOLD analysis project Ga0222718, IMG submission 165045) | Estuarine water microbial communities from San Francisco Bay, California, United States - C33_27D | ecosystem: Environmental > Aquatic > Marine > Unclassified | place: USA: California... | reverse complement strand
TTTATATTTATATTTATATTTCTGTTTCTGTTTTTGTTTTTGTTTTTGTTTCTAGATAACTTTATAAGCACTTTTATGCCGCGACCGTTGCGTCAAATCAATACCCTGTAAACGACTAGTGGCTAAACGCGTAAATTAGAAAGTTGATACCTATCTTGTAAGCATCGTTCGTAGACTTCGTCGGGTAGCCTTTATAGAAGGTATGCTCCCAACCGTCACCTAGATCGGTATTATAGTTTGCCACCATCATGACACGACCATCATCGTCCAGGACCGCATAGACTTCCGGGGGGTAGCTGGGATCATCGAGCTTCATAAAACCACCGAAATCCCAGGTCACCATACGCCCGGGAACTTGAGCCACTTCGTCTATATCGAAAAACACATGAAATATCTCATGTGTATTATTCAGTTTAACAATCTCGCGCTCGGGAAATATCTTGCCCATCTCCATAAACATATCATCGAGATGGGGCTGACCCCAGAAGTCGTCAACCATCACGAAGCCTCCACGAAACATGAATTCGCGCAATGCCTCGATCTCCGCTGGCGCAAAATTAGGACCACTATAGGACGAACCTATGGGCACTCTCTTCCAATTCATGTAGAGAAATATATTCTCAAACAACTCAGGATCGGTAAGCTCAATAAACTTGTGATTACCTGGATTCGTATCGACATTGGTATAGCGCTGTACGCCGCGCAAAAAATTCTCATCGGAATCGGGATAGTCTGTATCCCACCATCCACCGCGACGACGCATGCCGTAACCACCTCTGGCTCCGCCCGCGTGATTTGTGTACTGGCCGCGTATCCACTGAAAGTCGGTTATCTCTTCGCCATAGATAGCAGGATCCTCATCATTGCCAAAATCGAATACCTGAGCAACTGCAGCCGACTGAGCAAGCAGTAGAACGCCAGATAAAAGCAATAAGAGTGACTTAAGATTTCTCAATTTAATCTGAGTCCCCGTCTATAGATTGCAGCAGTATTCTCTGCGCTCGCTGATAGCTAGGCGCAGTTTCCAATGCCCGTAGAACGTTTTCTTTCGCCTCCAGGGTCTGTCCGTTCCGCAGATATGCCTCAGCAAGGTTTGTCTGTGCCTCTGCCGGATCGTTAATTTCAAGTTTAAGAAGCACCTCATACTCGGTAACAGCCAACTGACTATCGCCAATGGTCTCGGCGTAGCTGGCCTTCAACTGATGCACATCAGCGCGATAGGGATCCACTTGAATTGCACGATCGATATAGTATTCGGCACGCTCGAAATCTCCCCCTTCCAAAGCCGATTCAGCTAAGAGAACAGCGGAACCGTAATCGTGTTGCAGATTTTCCAGCAATATTTCCAATTGCCCCAGCTGCGCCTCGCGGTTGCCTTCCTGCTCGTAGATCTGGGACAACACCAGAGGAGGACTGGGATAGCCGGTATAGGATGGAAGCAATTCATAGGCCTGATTCAAATACTGTTTCGCCTCGAAGAAATTTTCTTCTTTGAACAGAACAATGCCCAACTGTAGGTAAGCTTGAAAATCTCTGTCGTTCTCTTCGATACGAGCACGCATATGTTGCTTGAGTGACGCGTTGTTATAGAGTTCTGCCAGAATCGCACTGGAATTTTCACGCACCCCATGGCCATGGCCATCGCCTTCATCTGGCACGTCTTCTGTGTGCACATAGACATTGATCTCAGCGACACGGCGATCAATCCAATTTCTAAAACCATCGTCGAACTGATCAAGGCTTAAATCGAATACCACGTCGAAACGTTCGTCGTCTTCTTTAATCAACCCGTATTGATCGACTAGTTCGACCAACTTTACGAAACCGTATTCGTCGGCGATATAGTCAACCACCAGGTAGGCCTGAAAATAGGCAAAACCCAGATCGGCATTGTTGCGGGCGCCGGAGAATCCAGAATTAAGATCAGCTACATGAAGTAATTTATCTTGCTCTGCGGCACGAACCAGGTCCAGCCCCTGACTTCGGCCCCAGTAAGGTCTGCCCTCACGCTCTTCATAGACAGAGATACCTTCGGAGAGCCAACGCGGCATGCGATTACCTGTCATCTGCAGAGTAATTACATGCATGAACTCATGCCAGACGATCTCCTGCCAATTCGCTGATAGGGTGTCGGGCGATATCAGTGTAATCACCTTGCCGAAACAGATTCCGACCAGGGGCCCAATATCCGGCAGTCCCACAGAGCGCACGGCAAAGTCTTCCGATTTTTCGAATACTTCAATAAGGATAGGCCCTTCGGGCTCGAAGCCATATTTAGCCGTTAAGGTGTCCCAGCCTTCCTCTAACAGTGGTTCTAGATAGGGCCAGAGAATGTCTGCATCGTTCTGGCTCATGTGAACCTTGAAGTGCGCACTCTCCTGCGTCGTATAGGTTTCCAGAGTATCGAAAACTTTCAACATATTGGAAGTCATAACATTGAAAGGATCATTCTCGTAACCGATCTCGAGATTGGCTTTACCCTCTTCCTCTTCGCCCAGACGAATCAGATTACTTCCAAGTAGAGTGTATCCCTGCCAGTACTGGGAATCGGCTGCGATAGCCGCCCGCGCAAATTCAACAGCCTCGTCGAACAGATAGTTGTTACCGAAGGTATCTGCGACGTTACCCAGAAATATAGGATTGTTAGGACTGAAAGCCTCTACTTGCGCAAGATAGTCCGCATACTCATCGCTGCGCTCTTCCAGCGCCGCCTTCGATGCCAGCACGCTCAGCGTCTTCAATGACTCCGGATTAAGCGCAAGCACACGCTCGAAATAGTCCATCGCTTCATCTTCTCTTCCGTTGAGCATCAATAACTGGCCATAGGTCTCCATGGCTGGAATAGAATTTGGGTTTATCGCTAGAGCACGCTGCAGCGCTCGTTCGTCACCAACAACGTTGGCAATGCCAACAAGAGCTGGTACATAACGGCCATTTACATCCAGGGCCTCCTGATAAGAGCGTTCGGCATCGGAGGCATTGTATTTTTCGAGGAAGAGGTCGCCCCATAGCGTGTGTGCTTCCAGGTTGTTCGGATTTGCTCGTGTAGCTTCGCTAAACAAACTGTTCGCATCATGGAAATTCCCCATCAGCCAACTTGCCAGCGCCACCATGGCAACGTCTTCCGAGGCGAACACCAATCCATTGTTATAACGTTGCACCGCCTGATCCAATATAGACACCGCAAGTTGCTTCTGGCCTACGAAGTCGAGCAGACTGCCGTATTGCACCAGTGTACGTACAGGTGGATCCGCCAGACCTAGCACTAATGCCTCTAGTATCCGCAGTGCCTCTTGCGACTCACCTACCGCCCGCTTGATTTCGGCAAGCTGTGTGCCGAGCAATGGAAAACGTGCATAGTCGTTATCGTCTATAGCAGCCTCTACAACGCTCATGGCCTCCTGATAGTTACCCATCATCGCGAAGGCTTTACTTGCTCCCACTAGCCCCTCATTGCGATCCAGACCATCCGCCATCTGAAAGATGTCTGTAGCCGCCGCATAGGACCCTGTTATTAATAATTGTTCGCCGCGAAACAACGGAGACTCGCCTGTATTCGTCTGCGGTGAATCCTGTGCCGATACATTGAAACTCAAACCCGCCAGCAAGAAAACGGCGGCTATACAATATTTCTTCGCCATATGCTTATCGCTCACTCTGTTCAACCGGATTAACCTGTTCATTGAATTGTCCTGTGGCTCTAGCCAGATCTACAAGCAAGACTTCCAGCTGCTGCCAATAATCATCTTCCAAGAACTCCGCCTTACGCCCTCTCAAGATAAAAACCGAACGCTCTAAATCTTGCATGCGGCTCTTAAGACGAATCGCTTCGGCTGATAAACCAACCGTGTCATCTACCAAGTTATCTATATAGGCTATCTCAGCCAGCCTGCCATCGATTTCTGCCGTGGTCGGATTCAGGCTGAACAGCGCATCACCATTGTCGTCCAGGCCCGCATGTTCCGACGCCAATCTGCCCTGTTCCTCATAGAATTCTTCGACATTACTCTTCGCATAGTTAAACGCCTCCAATATCGACACGCGATTATTCTTATCTCTGTCTCCGTTGCGGCTATCCAGGGCTTCGATGAAATAATTCGAGAACACAGGATCAAATTTTTCCGAGGAGGAACGAGTAGAAGAAACAACCACACGACCCTCACCGGATAAGGAGGCGGAGAATCCGTAACTCGCCGAGGTCGTGTTGACTATAATCATGTCCTGCTGATCGAATATATCCAACATCGCAGCAAATTGGATGCCGGTAATATCCGGCCCGACTATATTGAACTTCGATTCCTCATCCGAGCCACTACCGTGACCAATCAGGTAGATTGTAATTTGATCGCCCGTCTTCACTATCGATTGCAGCCGCGCCAGCTCTGCCTCGATTCCCTGCAAATCACAGGCAGCATCTATGCGTTCGGTACCTGAGCCCTCAACTTCGCCGCGGTCATACAGCAACGAAATCGTGTCGGAGCTATACCCATAGTCTCTGGCCAAGATGTCGTGCAGCGAGAAAGCCCACTGACGGAACTGTGACTTGTTTTCTTCACCCACCGTGGGACCCGCCAGAATCACTGCGTACTTCGTAGACTCCGGCCGGTCCAGGAAGAAATTTTTCGCACTGACGTCGGCATCAGCCTGAGCCATGGCGGCGCTGCAGAGAAGCGACCCCAATCCTGCAGCGACGGTTTTAAGTAAGAGATTCATATTCTTCATGAGTAGTTAACCGCTATGACAGCCCTTTCATTCGTCTGCTTATCCAATCCACGCAAAGTAACAGGACGAGCAAGGCCAGTAACCAAGGTCGATCCCACAGATCTATTTGTACTTCTCGTGAATAGGCGTTCGGTGTGAATTCGATTGCGTTCGCCAATGCATCGGCATCTGCCACGTTAAAATAGCTACCGCCACTGAGCTGCGCAATGCGTGCCAGCAAGCCGCTATCGAGCTCGGCATTGGTATATTCGCGCAGCGAAGGTGTGACCACGAAGGCCGCGCGTTTCTCCGCACTAGAATCATTGGCTTCTCCTGCAGCGCTGGCCACATCCACCAGCAAGCTATACACACCTTCTTCATCTGCAATAAAGCTTGCTCTATAGACACCATCTTCTTCTATATCCCATTCCATTGGCGCGTCGATAAATTCTTCCAAAGGGTTCGATGTCTGCATCCACAGCGTCGCATCGTTGTCTGCCTCATATTGATTGTTGAGCACGGTGGCCCTAACGTTAACCTCATCACCCACGTTGTAGAACTCCCTATCGAATTCGATCGTTATACGTTCGGGTGCCGAGACGGCCAGCCATCTCAAGAGCTGTCTCCAGAGCGTTTCATGGGACTCATCTGCGGCGGGCAACATCATCTGCCAGCGCCAGGTGCTTGCTGTGGTCAGCGACATGCTGCGGCCCGACCCGTAGCGCTGAGATGCCAACAAGGGAAGCGCCTGATTCTGATATTGCAGCAACGGATGTTCGATCAAGACCTCAGCGCCAGGTTTGATACGGCCTGTTACGTAGGTACCCTGCAACTCGGGTAGCTGCCTCCAAAGCGCCTGATTCTCTGCATCGTCCGCAGAAAGGCGTAGCAGCGGAGAGAACTCGCCATTACGAGTGAGTCGCGGATAGAACAGCTCGCCCGTTGGATGATCGCCACGTCGGATCCCACCGCGTAGATGGCTAGGTAGAAAACCCTCCTCCACAAGCGTAACAGGAAGAATATCGGCAATTGGTGTACCGATAAATTCCTCATCTACCATGCCGCTCATCAGGAAACCACCACCACGCTCGGCGACGAAATCCTCGATCATTTGCAACTGCTCGGCATTGAAAAAACCGAACTCGATATCACCCAATATGAGCGCCTCATACTCAAACAAGGCCTCTCGATCCTCGGGGAAGCCACCGCTAAGTTCTGTAGCGGATTCGATTCCCTGACGGTAGTATTTTTCAGGCCCAGTTTGCAGATAGGTTGCCAGTCGCAGCGAACTATCTCCTTCGACTGCACGCCGGATGAACTTATACTCATTACGTGGATGACCTTCCAAATAGAGTATATCCAGCGCTTCTTTCTCCGTGTTATCGACCAGAAAACTGTAGCTATTGTTCCTGTCGATGATTTCATCGCTCTGCAACTCGACATTCAAATCGTAGACGATCAATTCCGGTCGTTCAGGTGTTATCTCAAGTTCATAGCGTCTAGTGACACCTGCTGGACCAAGTATCACCACATCGGAGGCTACTCGTGTCTCGCCATCCATGATGGAAAGTTCTACTTCCTGCCCTTCATAGCCCTGATGGTTTACTGCGACCTGCACGTTGAATACAGAGCCCTCTAAGACAGTCTTTGCAGCACTGACATCCACGATACCTATGTCCTGTGGAATTTCTTCCTGGCCGACGCCGATTGCAAAAACCGGAATCTGCTTGGCACCAAATTCCTGTGCCGTAGCTAGCGGGTCTCCATCGCTATTGTCCGCACCATCGCTCACCAGCACTACACCACCGAGGGGCAGCCCATTTAACTGATCACCGACATAGCTCAGAGCCTGATCTATAGAAGAAGCCGTGCCAGCCTCGCTCAGATCCTCCACACCAACTATTCGCTGGGTCTGATTATCAAATCGAAAGCTGCGAATCTGAAAAGATTCGGAAAGATTATCGAGCAGTCCATTCTCGTAGAGTAATTCTTCGATCGCCTCTTGCCGGGTTTGTCCGCCCGCAAGGTCGGCTATTGCCATACTCTGAGAATCATCGATCAAAACACCAAGATAGGTTTCTTGTGGCGACACCTGCAAGGTTGTAACCACAGGCCTTAGTAGACAGAAGAGAATCAGCACAAGCACACCAGAGCGTATGCCTATAAAAAATGTTTTCCATGCCGGGCTTAGTTGCCTCGTTGTCTTTCTATAGGTTAGCCATACACCAACGGTGATGAGAATGACCAATACCGCAAATAGCCAAGGACTAATACCATAGGCGAAGGTAAAACTGCCGTCTTCGAGTGCTGTTAAAAAATTAGGTTGGGAGTATTGCATTGTTACTGATCTGTATTCTCTGATTCCTGATTCTCAGACAATACACGATAGTATTCTTCCACCAAATCTCGGTACTCATCGGGTATATCTTCATCAACGGTGGCATACAGCTTGTTGTTGATACTATCCAGCTCTGCTTGTGCGCGCAGGGCTCCTTCGAGTTCTGTGATGGGTTGGAGTAGTTGTCTAAATAGTTCTGGTTGATTGAGAAAGTCTTCTATATCTTGCTGCGTCAATTGCTGGCGAATCGATCTTGCATTGCCTATGTTATTCGGCGCGCCCTGAGCACCTACACGGCCACCGGTGCCCGGTTGCTGATCTCCATTGCCGCCGCCCTGTCCCTGCTGGCCTTGTTGACCCTGCTGCCCGCTGCCCTGTCCCTGTTGACCTTGCTGCCCCTGCTGCCCGCTTAACTGACCGCGCTGGCCTGGCTGAGTTCCTCCAGCTCGCGCCTGATCCTGCAGTTGTTGCGTAAGCTGCTGTGCCAACTGTTGGGTCTGCTCTAGTTGATCACGCATCTCGCGCAATGAAGGTGTGCCGTTTCCTGGCTCTTGCCCTGCCTCATTAAATGCCAACGCCTGCTGTTCTAGATCCTCTACCTGTTGACGCAACTGGGCCGCATCGCTGGCTGCCTGCTGCATCTGATCGGACGGGGAATCTGTGCGGGAGGGATTCAATGCCGCCAGGCTCTGCGCGAAGTCCTCTATCGAATCCTCTAACTCGCCCTCGATGTCTACGGAAAGATTTACCATACCGTTACGCAACACACGATTACTAGTCTGCATCTCTTCACGAATCGGCCGCAGCTCTCGACTGGCCGCCTGGGCTTGGGACATTAGTCGCTGATCTTCGTTATCACCGCGGGCAATGATCGCGCGCAGCATATCTTCGATTTCCTTTAGATCTCTTTGCTGTTGCTGTTGGGCTTCAATAAGCGCCGTCAGAGCGGCATCATCGCGAACCGACTGGCGCGTCTGACCCAGACCTTGTTGGCGCGTCGTTTCCTGCAGACTTTCTTGCAGATCTCTCTGCTGTTGCAAGAGTTGTTGTCCACGCTGACCAAGATTCTGCGCTAGCTGGTTAACAGATCTTTCTGACTGTTGGCTCAGTTCGCGCTGCTGCTCGCGAAGGTTTTCGAGTGCCTTCTGTGATCTTGCTGCTGCGATCGCTGCGGTTTCGCTCTGCGATGCTTCCTGCATCTGCTGTGCGGCACGCTGCAAAGCCGTCTGTGGCTGTTGCTGGCCACCGCTGGCGCTGCCGGAGGAAGGCGAACTGCTGCTGGACTGAGATTGGGATTGTGACTGGGACTGGGATTGCGAGGAAGCCTGTTGGCTTTGCTGCTGCGAGCTCGAATTCTGCTGGCCACGCGATAACTGCTGTGCCAGCTGTTCTACTTCACGACTCAGCTGCTCCTGTTGACGCATCAGCCGCTCCAGTTCGCGGCGTTTCTGTTCCTCTGTCATCTGCTCTTCACGGCGCGCCAGGTTCCGCTGGGCCCGAGTTAGCCCCTCCTGTCGGCGAGCCAGTTCTTCTAGCTTATTCGCTTCTTCGGTTTGTTGCTGGGAGCCGCCACCACCGGCGCTATTGGGTGTCTCATAACGGTTCTCAAGCTGCCCCATCTCCATCTCGAATAGCTCACGCAGGTCTTCACGTTCCTGCTGAGCGGCACCGCCACCACCACCGCCACCGCCTTGCTGCATGCTGATATTGGTGCGATTGATATTTGCCTCTGCCTTCAATACGTATTGCAATGCGAGCTGCTCTGGCTGCAACGCACTAGTAATCTGTTCCTTACCAAGCTCATCTGCAGCCTGATTCATTTGATCTATCGCAAGGGAAAGATTTTCAACGGCAGCATCGTAACTTGCATCGGAGAAACTGAGACGCTCGGCGAGACGGTCTATAGAACGTCTGGTACGCTCCGTCGCCTCGCGCTGCGACTCTGAGATAATCTCTGCATCCGAAGCGAAATCCTCCGGCGACACCTTCGACTGTCTGTTCTTAAGCTTCCACGTTGCCGCGATAATATCTTTCTGTATCTGAACTAAGGCACTGCTATCGGCGCCATCACCCTGGCCGCCGCCGGCACCCTGACCGCCACCACCCCCTGATCGCCGAAACTCCTGATCCGTAGGGATAACCTGCAGGAAATAGATATCCGATATGACTTCACTGGGGCCCCGCAGGCCATTGTTATCAGCAAGAGTAAGGAAGTAGCTAACGAAATCCCCAGGCTCTACATCGAGGTCTTCAAGGTAAATCAGTTCGTCACCAGATACCTCGCGCAGGTTCTGCTCTGGCAGGAAGTCTACTTCAACCTCATCCGCACCTACGACGCTGTAATTCAGGGTGAACTTGCTAAGACCATAGTCATCGTTGGCATCGATCTCGAGCACAACTTCCTCTAGAGGCATGACTTCCTGATCTTGTCCTGGCCGCTTTAAGGCCAATTCGGGCGGAGTATCTTCTATAGCGCGAATGAAATAGTCGAGAGGGTTCTTGCTTTGCAGATCGGAGAAATCCGTCGCTGAGATACGGTAGACACCATCCTGGTTCACTGTAAACGTGGCCCGCCCAATATTGCCATCCATTACCAGGTTTATATTCTCGTAGGCAGGCAATGAGTTTATCTCATCTTCATCGGCACTGTAGCTCTCGTCAAATTCGACAAGCGCCGTTGCAATATTCTTGTTAAAGGTAACCACCAGTTCGACTTCGGTTCCTTCAGGAACCACCATGTCGCCACTATCTTCTTCGATGACGTCCTCTATTTCTGTGTAGTCGGGATAGTCCATCGCCAAATCGATCTGCTCGATCTGGGGCAGGTCGAAAAGGTCAATCTGATATTGAGGAGAGCTCTGCTCACCGCGCTCGTCGAAGGTGACATAATAAGTCGTATCTTCTTGCAAAGAGGGAATGAAGTAACTGTAGGTTGCGCTATCGCTGCCGCTGCCGTCGCGATTCATGGTTGCATCGCGCCAGTTAACATTATCATCCTGCAGACGCAGATTGATCGTGCCGGGTATAGCATTGATCACCCGAGCAATGATCGTAACGCTATCGCCGCGCTGCATCTCAAGATCACCGGGCTCAACACTGATTTCAATATCGGGAATCACTTCAACGACAACAACCGGCTCGCTGATCGCAAAGGGCCAGGCCAGGCGGCTAGCCGCATTGAACAGGACATCTGAGCTGAGAAACAGGGCTAAGACTATCGTGGCGACACCCGCGGCTGACGCCATAGACAGATAGGAGGTTCGCGAAGGCGCTACGGTCTCTACCTGCTGTTGCTGAATCTGCACGTGTTCCTGCGCATCCTGCCACAACTGCTGAATAAACTGCTGCGATACCCCGTCCTTGCCGTTCACCAGGTCTTCCTCGGTAAACTCCAAAGACGTTAGTAGCCTCTGCTCCAAATCAGGAATATTTTCTTCTACATAATGTGCGAGCCGACGATCATCCGTTGTCTGTCTTCCCAGCACGTGAATCAAACGCCACAGCAATAAGCCAATGCTGATCAGTGACAGGGCAAATAAGAAGGTTGTGCCCGACTTGCTGGGCTCTAAGAAGAGTGACAAAGCACTTAGAGACAAAATTAATAGGGAGAAAGCTATGACGAAATAGCTCAGCTGTTTCAGGATAAACAGGTTGCTGCGACGACGACGAAGATTCTTCAGGGTTTCGCGAAGACTATCGAATGTGGGAGACGACATAGAGGCTCTTCTGGCTGCTGTGAATAGGAAGACTTACTTGCGCTTGTTGCTCCTCGCTAGGCGACGTCCGAAAGCGACTCAGTCACTAATAATTGATGCGGCAAAAGGGCAAAAGCCTCCTATTAACTGGCCGCAAGCACTGACAGACTGTTTCAGTCGTACGTCTTAACTATCCCATTAACTTGCCCAGAATTGCAAGGGCTTATGGGGAGGAATGCCTAGCAAAATCAGTTAGCCTGAGGTTTGGCAGAATGCGGCCTGAAAATGCCTCGTTTTGGCCCAAATTGAGACCTGAAGCGAGGTGCTGGAGAAAGTGGCGGCTTGGGCCTAGCAGCCCATTTCCCGCGGTCGATAATAGGACGAGCCCTCAGGGAATACCCGAATTTCCCGCCGATTTGCATCAACCAGCAGTTCTTCAAGATTACGGTGCTGCTCGATGTCCTGCAGCGTCACTATTGTCGGCCTCGGCAAGACCCAAGTTTCCGCCTCGGCTTCAGCCAGAGCCTCCCGCGGCGTTATCCAGCGATGCTCCAGAATTTCATCGTTGTCGACGATTACACTCGCCGGCTCTGTCAGGGGGCAAAGAAAGAACCAGGTGCAGAATCGCCTGGGCAACTTGGGCGGCGTAGTCCAATGCGCCGTATGGATGAGACTATCGATCTCAAGATCGATACCCGCCTCCTCCTTGGTCTCTCTAACTGCCGCCCTAAGCGCCGCCCTGTACTCCAAATTATCTTCCGCCGCATCAAAATCTGCGACATCGATGCGGCCTCCCGGGAACACCCAATGGCCGCCATGGAAGATCAGCTTCGAATTTCGTCTGAGTAGCAAGACCTCAAGATCCGTCTTATTCATAGTTTCTCGAACGACGACTACCGTCGCTGCCGGTACCGGCTGTATTTCCGTCATATTCTGTCTCTAACTCGGCTTCTCTATCTGTGTTTGTGCCAGCTATCTGGCAAGTTTCTCTATCATAGCAATGGCATGGTTTTATTTCTCCCGGCTTTTTCGACCAGCAAGGTCTCATTTATTGCAGCTAGAGCCTCATAAGAATAGAATCCTGCCCACATTTAAAAGAGTCTGCTCTTTGTGAGCACGCAGCACGAAGAGGCAGCAAATAGGCTCAGTCGATTCAGAAATAGCAGGAGAAGTAGTATGAAGATTAATTTCGAAGGTCAGGTCGCTATAGTAACGGGTGCTGGCGGTGGACTAGGCAAGCAGCACGCATTGGAACTGGGTCGACGCGGCGCGAAGGTAGTAGTCAACGATCTCGGTGGCTCTGTAGATGGCAGTGGCGGATCGGCTTCGGCGGCAGAACTGGTTGCACAGGAAATTCGGGATAACGGGGGCACCGCTGTCGCAAACGACGCCTCCGTCACCGACCTTGATGCAGTGCAGGCGATGGTTGATGAGACCGTAGCGAATTGGGGACGAATCGACATCCTGGTAAACAATGCCGGTATCCTCAGAGACAAGACCTTCTCCAAGCTGGAGTTAGAGAACTGGCACGCGGTAATTGATGTCCATCTTACCGGCAGTCTCAATGCGACCAAATGTGTCTGGCCTATCATGGTTGAGCAGCAGTACGGCCGTATAGTAATGACAACATCCACCTCGGGATTATTTGGAAATTTTGGCCAGAGCAACTATGGCGCTGCCAAATTAGGCCTCGTTGGCTTCATGAACACCCTGCGCTTCGAAGGCGCGAAGTACAATGTATTTACTAATGCAATAGCGCCCATCGCGGCAACGAGAATGACGGTCGAACTCCCGGGCTTCGAAGACAGTGCCGAGAAATTGGCGCCGGAACTGGTTACTCCCGCCGTTGTGTTTCTCTGCTCTGAAAAAGCCCCCAATGGCCGAATCATTCAGGCAGCCGGCGGCCGTTACTACTCCGCCGATGTGAGAGAAAATGTGGGTGTGGACCTGGGTCTAGGTGCCAGCGTCGAAGATATAGAAGCAAATATTGAGACTATTCTCGATATGAGCAGCAATGCGGGCATTCTGGAAAGAACACCCCATCGCTAACTAAACTGTAGTAGCTGCAGGCAACTCAGGCATTCTTCGCCTGATCTGCCTGCACCTTCTGAATAGATTCGCACTCATCCATTAGATCCAGCAGCGCCTTAATATTTGGCACTTCCCGCAGCGCATCCCAAGCCAGCGCCTTCTTGCACACTATAGTGGCGAGCCCCACGCTGAACCGGTAGTAAAAATCTGCGTAGCTGAGCTCTGCTCCCGCAAGATAGGGGTCAAATTTCGCAAGTTTCTGCAAGGATGCAAATCCTTTTTCCAACTGCAGCCTCACCTGCTCCTTGAGCTCATCATCGGCAGGCCTGCCGAAGAATACGTCGCCATACAATCTTCGCGCGGGAAGCTCGATATATAGCTCGAGATGTCTTATCAATTCCTGCACCTTCGCTCGCGCAAAAGGATCTTCCGGATACAACGATGGTCCTATTTGCAGGCTATCGACATAGTCGATCATTACGCCTGTTTCGGTTAGAAAACCCTGATCGGTCTCCATACAAGGCACTTTGCCCATCGGGCTCTTCTGCAGAAAATCTGACTCTTGATTTGGCAGAACATGGACTTCCTCGAACTGCATGCCCTTCTCGATCATGATGGCTTTGACCATATTGTAGTAGTTACTATAGGCCATGCCGTGTAGTTTAATACTCACTGTCTCTCTCCCTCGCAACACGTCTTGTGATTGCTTGTGTTCTACCACTGCAATGGCAGCGGAATAATTCGATTGAGCAAGCTAACCTGTCAGCGAAAAATATGCAAAACTTGCGTAGCGTAAATTTCCTGAATGCATGAAAGGCTGTAATGAGTTATAAAATTCTACTGTTGTCTGCCTATGACGCCATGAGCCATACAATCTGGCGCAGGCGTCTGGCGGCTATGTTTCCCGAGCATGAATGGACACAGCTCGCCCTACCACCCAGACATTTCAACTGGCGCATACGCGGCAATAGCCTGCAGTGGGCCCTCAATGAACAAGACGCGTTAACTCAAGATTACGACCTGCTCATCGCGACCTCCATGGTTGATCTGGCGAGTCTTCGCGGCTTTGTGCCCAGCTTAAGTAAAATTCCCACACTGCTTTACTTTCATGAGAATCAATTCGTCTATCCAGAGGGCAACACGCAAAGAAGCAATAACGTCGAACCACAGCTGGTGCCGCTGTATTCCGCCTTCTGCGCCGACGCTGTTGCTTTCAATAGCAACTACAATCGCTCCACGTTCTTACAGGGGGCGAAAGACTTGCTGGAAAAACTGCCGGACCGATTGCCAGAGGAACTCTTGCTGAAATATCAGAAAAGCGAAGTTGTTCCCGTCCCACTTCAGGAGGTCGAATGTCTACCCGACACTCGCCAACCTAAGGAAATTCTCGATGTGGTTTGGAATCATCGCTGGGAATACGACAAGGGACCGAAATTATTGTTACTGCTGACAGAGCAGATTCTGCAGCAGCGATTGCCGATTCGGCTGCACGTGGTCGGGCAACAATTCAGGTCATCCCCTGAGGAGTTTCAAAAAATTCACAGCCTGTTACAGCAACATGCGTCTGCGCTCGCTATCGATCCGGGTAATTTTGGCTTCATCGAGGATCGCAAGCACTACACCAAACTTCTTAGGCGCTGCGATGTAGTGCTTTCTACCGCATTGCATGATTTCCAGGGCCTGTCTTTGCAAGAAGCCTGTGCGTTGGAATGCACACCTCTTGCCCCCAATAAATTAGTTTATCCCGAATACCTCGAGAGTCAGTTTCTGTATAACTTTGACGAAAGAAATTCCGACCAGGAAAACTGCCAGGCAGTGTTAGCCCCACTCAAAGCCTGGAAGCAGTTGCAAGATAAAAACACAGCGCTTCCCAAGGTTAATCTGGATGAGTATTCACAGAGGAAGCTGCGACCTGAATACGCTAGGCTATTCGACAAGTTGGTAAATGCTAGAGAAGCGTAGTGAGCGAACTAGTGCTATTGCGTTATAACCCACTGTATTTGCGTAATAAAAAGAGACAAATTTGTAGGGCAAATAATTTTTTTGCACATAAGGGGTCAGACCCCTTTTAGCCGAGACCCCTTTTAGCCATCAGTTTGCGAGAATTCTAAGCCTCTCTGTGCAAGGCCTACAAGGTCTACGTTTGCCTCGTTCGCTTCGTTATAGGCCGCTAAACGAATGAGCTCGACGGGTGTTGTTCCGCCGTCTAGCAACGCGATCACTGACGCTTTGTCACTGTCGCTCGGTGCGGCGCCAACAATATTCGTCCATAGCGTAGTAACTAGTGCATCATTCGATTGCAGAGAGAGCGCCTCAATTGCGGCGACTGCGAGTTCATCGAACGACATGCCATCGTCTAAAAGCCCGATTACTAACCCCACAAAAGCAGGATCTTTGATCGAGTCTGGCCCGACTAGCGCACCTAGAGCGAGCACAGCTTGCCCGCCTATCTGCTCTTTGTCGACGTCGAGCGCAATAGTCTTGTCTTCGAATACGAGCCTTTCTACATCGACCAACGTGTCGGTCCCTGCGTCTGTAGAAACCACCCAATTTTTTGTTTCTACATCTCGAGTAATGGTCGAGCTTGAAGCAGTTTTTGTAATAATAACTGAGTCTTTACCGGCGCCGCCCTCTAGAATATCTTCGCCACCGCTACTTATAAGCACGTCGTTACCGAGGCCTCCTACCAGTTTCTCACTGCCTTTGCTGCCCACAAGAGCAACAGCTTCGGTCGCTGAGATATCGGTCTCTTGCACCGACGCTGCATTTTTGACTTTTACTTTGGTAACTACCTTATCAAGACCTGTGCGTATCAGCGCCTGCTCGGCTTCGGTTACCGACGCTACATATTCTTCGTAATCGAAGTCTGTTAGGTCTGTTCTGCCGGTGGCTTCCAAAACCTTGTTGTACTGCTCAGTACCTGATTCTGGTGCGACAGGTGTAGTTTGCTCTGACAGAAACGCTTGGAACGCCGGATCATCTGCAAACTTCTCTGTTAGCTCAAGAATCTTTTCTGCTGACGCCGTAGCAAAGAGAGCGCCTAGATCTGTCTCCTTTAACTTTTCAACCGCTTCGCTGCCTGACGCGGCGGCCAAGAAAATATCCAACGCTGAATCGTTCGTGGCTTCTTTAACCGCGAGATGAGCGGCGTAGTTAAAGCCAATTAAGTCTTTTCTGCCCGTCTCGAGCAGTAACGCTTTATAAGCCGCTGAACCTATCTCCGGGATACGGACAGAATTGCCCGTTCCGCCGGGCGCGACTATTTCTGGAACCGGATCAACAATTCCAACGGGGTTAGGCGAAGGTGCAAGATTGCCATCGGAGTCGTAAACCATAAACTCGCCGTTACGGTTCACTATGGTGCCGTCGGCGTTTAACGTCAGCTCACCTTGCCCATTGGCCTCTGCAAAACTGATTGCTTCTTCAACACTGGCAAAGCGGCTTTCATACACTTCATTGTCGATGGGATCAGGGTCTGGCGTTAGGCTCGTATCTAGTGTTCCCTCGTATATCGCCGAACTTGGCGCTAAATTTCCGTCCGAGTCATACACCATTATTTGCCCTGACTGGTTCGTGATGCTGCCATCAGTCTGAACAGAGAGAGTCCCTTGGCCATTCGCTATTGCGTAGGCAATCGCCTCTGCTACAGAACTAAACCGGCCAAACTCTCCTGCCGCAGACTCAATACGTGCGCCAGGTGCAAGATTACCATCTGAGTCATACACCATGACTCGGCCATCGCTATTCACTATAGTTCCGTCGGCGTTTAACGTCAGCTCACCTTGCCCATTAGCCTCGGCAAAGACTATTGCCTCTTCAACTGATGCAAACCGACTTTCGTAAACCTCGTTGCCGGTCAATGCGTCGCCAGGTAGCGCCGGATTAACCGGATCTACAGGATTAGGTGATGGCGCTAGATTGCCCGATGAATCATAGACCATAGTCTCGCCAAACCGATTGACGATGCTCCCGTCTGCGTTGACTGTCAGCGAACCTTGCCCGTTCGCCTCCGCATAGATGATCGCTTCTTCGACTGATGAGAACCGCCCAAATTCACCGATCTCGACAGGTGTGGAGTCTGGATTTGGATCCGGCGTCAGAGAGGGATCGAGAACCCCGTCATAACGTTCGGCGCTCGGCGCCAAGTTACCATCCGAATCGTAGACCATAATTTGACCTGACTGATTCGTGATACTTCCATCGATTTGTACGGACAGCGTTCCTTGTCCGTTAGCTGTCGCATAAGCTATCGCCTCGCTAACCGAGTTAAACCGGCCGAACCCACCGGTTGCGGGATCAGGTTCATCAGGGGATCGGTATCGTCCGCCAGGCGCCAAGTTTCCATCGGAGTCGTAAACCATGAACTCGCCGCGCTGGTTTGTTAGCGTTCCATCGGGCTGTATCGTAATCGGTCCTTGTATAGTTGCCTCTGCATAGGCGATCGCCTCGGCTTGGGAACCAAATCGACCGAACTCGCCGAGTGCAGGTTCGGGCGTGGGTTCAGGAACTGGCTCAGGAATAGGTTCAGGCGTAGGCTCGGGCGTTGGCTCGGGGACCGGTTCTGGCGTAGGCTCAGGAGCGGGTTCTGCGATAGGCTCATCGGGCGAATTGTACTGCCCACCCGGCGCGAGATTGCCGTCGGAATCGTAAACCATGAACTGTCCGTTCTGGTTCGTAATGGTTCCGTCGGCTTGAATGGTCATGGGACCTTGAATTGTAGCCTCGGCATACGCAATTGCCTCGGCCTGAGAGGCGAATCTACCAAATTCACCAAGCACTGGCTCTGGAGTTGGCTCGGGCAGCGGCTCTGGCGCAGGCACTGGTACAGCAACAAGCCCTTCATACGGTCCACCACCTGGTGCTAGATTACCGTCGGAGTCATAAACCATGATCTCACCGTTTTGGTTGGTAATAAACCCGTCCGGCTGAACAGTTAAAGTGCCTTGGCCATTGGCTTCGGCATAAGTGATGGCTTCGGCGACGGAGGCAAATCTACTTGGGTAATCTGACATGAATTAGCACCTTTTTAACTAGCCGAGATCGGTTTATTTGTCTCGTTTTTAATTTCTACTTTCTCTACGTTTGTTCAATAATTTAAGGTTGAATTATTCTGCAATATTTTCAACTAATAAGAACCGATTAGTAGCCGAAGAGTATGCTATCACTACGCCAAGCCCAGTAGATCACCTTATTTATTGACTATTTTTAGAAAAATTGAAATATAACCCTATGAGCTAATTTACAGTTAATACCTCTAGGCTAGGTAAATTTAATACGGAAATAACAAACTGCTCTGCCATCATAAAAGCGGTTTTAACCGCTTACTATTTGTATCAATTTAGGTTCGATCTGAATGCTATAGGCTAAGCTGCTAACCAGACTAAGTCAAACCGTAAACGAGGAGCTCCTTAC
>Ga0222718_10002100_pt1 | contig 18189 bp, 20 predicted proteins | sample C33_27DmetaG_FD_165045 | JGI IMG/M metagenome (GOLD analysis project Ga0222718, IMG submission 165045) | Estuarine water microbial communities from San Francisco Bay, California, United States - C33_27D | ecosystem: Environmental > Aquatic > Marine > Unclassified | place: USA: California... | reverse complement strand
CTGACGTGGCTAAACGCCGGAAGACCCCTCCATCATGCCGTGCGGTCCTGCACTCGGCACCAAACCCACGACCCGGCCACGCTACGAGGGCACGCGATCGACAAGCCGGGTCGACTCGCCGGTGATAACGACCTCAATCGCTCCACCGAATTCACGCGACGAACGGCCGACCCAGACGCGGTAACGACCCGGGTCGACGTACCACCCCGGTTCGGCCCGGTGCAGCGCACCGGCGGCGGCCGGCACGAAACGATTTCCGATCCGCTCGGTCCAGGAGTGATCCGATGGGTCGTAGTACGCGAAGTCACGCGCTGAGAGTTCGAACGAGACGGTGGACGAGCAACCTGGGTCGAGTTCAAGCTTCCGAAACGCCTTGAGTTCGCGAACGGGACGTTGCACTGCCGGATCCACCGCCTCGACGTAGACCTGCACGACCTCGCTCCCTCGGCGGCTCCCAGTGTTCGTGAGCACGACGTCAAATGCGAGGCCGTCACCAGCGGACACAGATGCAGATGCGGGAACACCACCGATCTCGAACGTGGTGTAGCCGAGTCCCGAACCGAACGCGACCGCCGGCTCGAGCCCCAGCACGTCGTGCCAGCGATGACCACAAAACACGGACTCGCCGTAGCGGACCTCGCTGTTCTCGCCCGGGTAGTTGGTGAAGGCAGCGAAGTGCTCGTAACGGGCGCCGATGGTGGTAGGGGCCCGACCGTGCGGCTCTTGATCGCCCACGAGCATGTCGACGACTGCTTCGCCCATCTCCTGACCGGCAAAGCCAACGTTGAGCACCGCAGCCGGGTCGTCGATCCAGTCCAGGCTGTGAGGCGAACCGGCGTTGAGTACAACGACCGTGCGCGGGTTGGCGGCAGCCACGGCCCTGATCAGCTCGGGCTGCCCGCCCGGCAGCTCCCACAAGTCCCGGTCTCGACCCTCGGTTTCCCAGTCGTCGTTGGTTCCGGCGACCACGAGTGCCACGTCGCACTCCTTCGCGAGTGCCACGGCCTCGCCGAGGAGATCGCGTTCGACGAGCGCCTTGCAGCCGACGATCACCCCAGCCAGCAGGATCGCACCTTCGTTGCGGAACTCGATCTCCACCACGGTCTCCGCACCGGCCACGAGATCGATATCGGCCGACATCTCGATCGTGCCAAAGCCAAAAAACGACTCGCCCCGCTCGAGGTCGGCAGCGGTCGCGTCGAGCACAACATCGCCGTTCACGCGCACCAGGCCCCGTCCCGACTCGGTGATGGTGAACCGGTGGGGACCAGAGACCTCAGGGATGATGGTGGCGGTCATGTGGGCCGACCACCGCTCGGCATCGATGCCGTCGGCCGGTGCGCCGAACGCCCGCAGCGCGGTTCGGTTGCCGTGGCTGACGGCGTCGGGCTCACCGTCAAAGCCCCACGTGTCGTTGCGATACTCGGTGATGGTCGATCCCCGCAGGAGCGGCCGCGTGATCGGCGGGACAGTCCGATCGATGTCAACACCCCGGGCGAAGCGCACGTCGAGATCAGGGAAGCGATCCTGGAGTGCATCGAGCGGTGACGACCGGTGGTAGGCCCGAACGTTCGCAGAGCCGCCACCCATCACCTTTGCGTGCATGGCGTTCGGACCGATGACCGCGACCGACTCGACCGTCGCCATGTCGAGTGGCAGCAGCCCATCGTTGCGATACAGCACCGAACCTGCTGCGGCAGCTCGCCGGATCAGGATGCGATCTTCAGGCCGGTCGAGAGGCTTCTCGGGTTCGCCTCCGACTCCATCGAGCACACCCGTTCGCTCCATCAACCGAAGCAGATCGTCAACGATGACATCAACATCGACCTGATCGACCCGGCCTTGCTCCATCGCTGCGTGGAGCTTGTCTCCGTAGAAGCGCCCTTTACCCGGCATCTCAAGCGTGAGCTGCGCAGCGACGCCACCGTCGGTCGAGCCGTTGGCAAACCAGTCGGTGATGATCATGCCGTCGAATCCCCACTCGCCGCGGAGCACCTTCTTGAGCAACCACTCGTGTTCCGAGCAGTAGACGCCGTTGAGACGGTTGTAGGCGGTCATCACACCCCAGGCGCCACCCTCGCGGACGGCGATCTCGAACGGCAGCAGGGCGACTTCCCGCATGGTGCGCTCGTCGATCACCGAATCGATCGTGTTGCGTTCGAACTCGGAGTCGTTCCCCACGAAGTGCTTCGGTGTGGTGGCGACATCGTGGGACTGGACCCCTCGGATGAACGCAGCAGCGATCTTGCCCGACAGCAACGGATCTTCGCTGTAACACTCGAAGTTGCGGCCGCCCTTCGGTGAGCGATGCAGGTTGATCGTGGGTGCGAGCAGCACGTGTGAGGACTTAGCTCTCGCCTCAGCGCCCAGCAGAGCGCCGAGCTCCTCCGTCAAGTCGACGTCCCACGAGGCGCCGAGTGAGGCACCCGAGGGAATACACGCCGTCGGAGTACCCGTGCCCATGAGGCCGTCACCCCGAGCGCCATTGGGCCCGTCGGTGACTTTCAGCGCGGGAATGCCGAGGCGTTCGATCGGCGCCGTGTGCCACATGTCGTCGCCTGCGAGGAAGTGGGCTTTCTCCTCGATGGTCATCTGGGACCGGAGCGCATCGGTACGTTCGGACATCTTCGCAATCGTAGGTGACGATCCGGACCTGACGGGCCGTCAGGCCGGTCACTACGATGGCGAGATGTTGGACATCCTGATCACAGGCGGCACGGTCGTCGACGGTACCGGCGCCGACGGGTTCACCGCCGACGTCGGCATCAAGGACGGTCGCATCGTCGCAGTGCGGACGGCTAGCGACGGTGGTGTCGCCGACGAGGCCGTAGAGACGATCGACGCGACCGGCCAGATCGTCTGCCCCGGGTTCGTCGACCCGCACACGCACTACGACGCCCAGATCTTCTGGGATCCGTATTCGACACCGTCCAACCTTTTCGGTGTCACGTCGATGGTTGCAGGCAACTGTGGCTTCTCGCTCGCCCCGCTCGGCGACGCGTCCGACGGTGAGTACCTCAAACACATGATGACCAAGGTGGAAGGTATGGCCCTCGAGGCCCTCGAACTCGGTGTGCCGTGGAACTGGTCGAGCTTCGCCGAATACCTTGACCGGGTTGAGGCGAGCGGCACCGCCATCAACATCGCCTTTATGGTCGGCCACTCCGCCATCCGCCGTCAGGTGATGAAGGACGACGCCGTCGGTAAGGAAGCAACCCCGGAGCAGCGAGCCCAGATGCGGGCCCTGCTAAAGGAGTCGATCGAAGCCGGCGGGTTTGGCTTCTCGACGGGGCGTTCGTTCACCCACTCCGACGCTGATGGTCAGCCGGTGCCGAGCCGATGGGCCGCATGGGACGAGGTTCTCGAACTTTGCGAGGAGACCTCGCTGCACGAGGGCACCACACTCGAGTGGGTCGCCGACGGCTGCCTCAACGGGTTCAACGACGACGAAGTCGAGCTGATGACCAAGATGTCGGTCACCGCGAATCGGCCGATCAACTGGAACGTCCTCACTATCGACTCGGCTCGGCCCGAGGCCTACCAGAACCAACTCGAGGCCTGCGAGAGGGCCACCGAAGCCGGTGCCAAGGTCATGGCCCTCACTATGCCGGTCCTGGTGGGGATGAACATGAGCCTCGGCACGTTCTGCGCACTCTTTCAGCTGCCGGGCTGGATGGATTATTTCACTATCGGCATCGAGGCCCGCATGGAAAAGCTCCGCGACCCCGAGATCGTCACCTGGCTCGAGAACCAGGCCGCGCGGCCTGAGGCCGGCGTGTTCTCTCGACTCACCGGCTGGGACAACTACATGGTCGGCGACACCTACTCCGAAGCCAACGAAGGCCTCAAAGGCCGCACTCTCGGTGAGATCGCCCGCGAGCGGGGCCAGCGTTCGTTCCACACGATGGTCGAGATCTCACTCAACGACGACCTCCGCACTGTGTGGTGGCCACTCCCGACCGACGACGACGCCGAGTCCTGGCGGCTTCGCGCCGCCGCCTGGGAGCACCCCAACGTGATGATCGGTGGCTCCGATGCCGGTGCCCATCTCGACCGCATGGCCGGGGCGCCCTACACCGCGGCATGGCTGGCCGACTGCCTGCGCGGCCGTCAGCTCACGTCGATGGAGAACGCCGTGCGTCACCTCACCGACGTACCCGCTCGCCTGTTCGGCTTCACCGACCGGGGCCGCATCGCCGAGGGGTGGTACGCCGACGTGGTCATCTTCGATCCAGCGCAAGTCGGCGCCACCGAGGTCGAGCTCGTATTCGACCTGCCCGGTGAGTCCAAGCGTCTTTGGAGCGAGGCGACCGGTATCAGCCGCGTGATCGTCAACGGCGTGGTCAGCGTCGCCGACGGGAAGGCCACCGGCACCACCGCCGGAAAAGTCATGCGGGCCGGAATCGACACCGAAACGGTGACCGCCGCCAGGTGACACCGGGTCGAGATCAAGTCACCGGGACATCCCGGAGCTGGCGCCATCGCGACGTCGCAGTGGTGAGCAGTTCGCCACCGGCGCCGACGATCGCTCCCTCGACATAGAGGTCACGGCCGTCGACTTCGCGTAGACGCGCCCGTACCACGACTTCGTCCGCAATCGGGACGGGTCGACGGTACGCGAGCTGCATCTCGGCGGTCACACACGGGGCGTTTCCAGCATTGTCCCCAAGCCCAAGCTGGGCAGCTACCCCCATCGTCTCGTCGAGCATCGTCGCCTGAATCCCACCGTGCACGACGGTGTCGACACCGCAATGGTGGGGGTCGGTCAGATGGCGCGACTCGATCGTGCCGTCGGGATACTGCATGAACATCATCCGCAAACCCTGATCGTTGTTTTGGCCGCAGCCGAAACAACGACCGACTGCTGCTCGGTCGATGGTGACAGGTTCGGGAGCGCCGAGAGGTTGCATGACCGCACCCTAGGTGGACGAACGAGGAGGCATCAGACTCGCCGCGAAGGCCAGACCACGTCCGGCGTCATCGGGGTGAGCACCACCGGGCCGGCCAATCGCGCCAAGCAGCCAGTTCCTTGCGCGGTTGCGTCAGCTCCAGGTTGCGACGAGTTCAGCCGTGGTAGTGATCGTGGCGAGCAGTGCGATCGTGTTGTCGAGCACCGAGTCTCCGTAGTCGACCGGTACCCCCACGACCGCGTCGCGCGGCACCACCACCTGGTAGCCAAGATCGACTGCGACGAGCACGAGGCCGAGAATTCCGATGTTGATCGAGTTCCCAACGGCGACCACGGTACGAATGCCACAGTTCCTGAGAACCTGATCGAGCTCAGTCGAAACGAACGGTGTCAAGCCGTGGCTGCGCGGCAACACGAGATCGCCGGGATCAGCCAACAGCTCCGGGATGAGTTCGGTGCCGGGCTGCCCGCGATCGAGACGGTCGCCGTTGAGCTCAGCCGCCGCAGCAAGGACGCGGGCGTTCGCTGCCGACCCTCGCCGATCGGGTCGGAACTCGGCAGTGCAGTGCACGATCGTGGCGCCCGCCGTCCGAGCCGCAGCACAGAGTTGACCAGCCCGAGCCGGAAGATCGATCGCTTCGGCTGCATCGCGCAGTTCCGGTAGCGCAGCGAGGTCGCCGGAGACGCCGCGCTGCAGTTCCATCGTGAGCACGGCGGTCGAGACCGGATCGAGCAAATCCGACAATTCCACACCCGCAGTCTCGCGTACTCGATCCTTGACGCCGGGAAACTCGAATCAAACCCGCCGAGGAATGGCCCTGCGGATCCCTCTACGCTGCAAACGATCGTTGGAACACACACCACCGAGAGGGAACCTCAATGCGCCGCATGCGACGTGTACTGGCTGCGATCGTGCTGTTCGCTGTTTCCTGCGGTAGTAGCGAGACCGAAGATCTTCTGACCGAACTCGGGCTCAGCGAGCAGGAGGCTGCGTGCCTCACCCGCGAGTACGAAGCCCGTGATCTCGACGTCGACAAGCTCCTTCGAGCCGACAACAGCACCGACCTCACCAACGAGGAATTGACCGGCCGAACCGATGTCGCAGCGCTGTGTTTTGCCCCGTCGATCGACGAGGACAACAACGCAGGCGAGGACACCAACGCCGAGGACACCAACGCAGGAAGTGATGGCACGGGGGATGATCCCGACACCGAGAGCTCGTCAGAAGCCGACAACGCCGACACCAGCGCCAAAGAGCTGAGCCCGCTCGAGCAGGCGCTAATCGACACGCTGGAGGCAGAAGGCCTTGACCCAGTGGCTGGCCGTTGCCTCCTCACCGAGCTCGAGGCAGCCGGTTTCTCGATCTTCGACCTAATGACCCTTGGACTTGACCCGGGCGCCGAACCCGACGCCGAGATGATCGCCGCGTTCCTCCGCTGCGGCGACGAGTTTGTCGAGGCCGGAATCATGGACCTTGGCGACGTCTTCAACAGCGGTGCCTTCAGCGAGTCCAGCGGAGGCATCGACACCTACGGCGACGATCCCAGACTCGACGGCCTCTGGGACGCATGTGGCAGCGGCGACCGGACGGCATGCGACGAGCTGTACTGGGAGGCGCCGATCGGCTCCGAATACGAAAACTTCGCACGTAGCTGCAGTGGCACACTCGAAGGTTCCAACGATGGCTCCTGTGCGGAGGCCTACCGCGGTTCCGACGCGGCCTACGGCGATGATCCCCGCCTCGATGCCCTCTACGACAGCTGTGCCGACGGCGACATGGCCGCCTGCGACGAGCTGTACTGGGAGGCGCCCGTGTACTCCGAGTACGAGATGTTCGGCAACCTGTGCGGAGATCGCAGCGAGTACTTCCTCTTCGGCGACTGCGAGGCCGCGTTCGACTGATGCTGCAGCACGAAGCCTCGTCGGCGGGCCAGACTCAGAACTCGGCCCGATCCTCGGCCGGTTTGTGCAACTCGAATGCTGCATGCAGCACCATGACTGCCTGCTCGGTCTGATCCTCACGCACAACACACGAGATCCGAATCGCCGATGTCGAGATCATCTCGATATTGATCCCTGCGTTCGACAAGGTCTCGAACATCGTGGCCGCGACACCAGGATTGGTCTGCATGCCTGCGCCGATGAGACTCACCCGACCGATGTTGGAATCGGTGACCGACCCTGTCGCACCAATTTCACTGACGAGGGCGGCAACGGTCGGTTCGGCGATGCCAACCTGCTCGTGAGGCAAGGTAAAGCTGATATCGGTGGCGCCATCAGCCGAAACGTTCTGCACGATCATGTCGACGTTGATCCCAGCATCGGCGAGGGTACGGAACAAACGGGCCGCAACACCGGGCTTGTCGGGCACGCCCGAGACGGTCATCTTCGCCTCGGAGGTGTCGTGTGTAACCGCAGAAATGATTGCGTTTTCCATGGAGGCCTCCTCTGAAACCCAGGTTCCGGGAACCCAGCTGAACGCACTCCGTACATGGAGTCGAACGCGGTAGCTCCGGGCTAGCTCGACGGATCGCATGGCCGGCTTCGGGCAGCCGGTGGCGGTCATCTCGAGCAGTTCGTCGAATGAAATCCGATCCATTTTGCGAGCCTCTGGGACCAGCCGCGGATCGGTGGTGAAGACGCCAGGGACGTCGGTGTAGAGCTCACAGGCCTCGGCATCGAGCGCATGGGCCAACGCAACGGCCGTTGTGTCGGAGCCGCCGCGGCCGAAGAAGGTCACATCGTTGTCGGTCGAGACGCCTTGGCTCCCGCCCACGACTGGGACCTTGCCCGCATCAACGGCATCGCGAATTCGGTACGGATTGACCTCGAGTATCTTCGCATCGCGATGAGTGGTGTCGGTCAGGAAGCCTGCCTGACTGCCGGTGAAGGATTCGCTCTCGATCCCGAGGTCGGTGAGCGCCATCGCCACCAACGCACATGCCTTGCGCTCACCGCCAGTGATGAGCATGTCCATCTCGCGGCCCGGCTTGGTCTTCGACACATCGTCGGCGAGTCGGAGCAGTTCGTCGGTCTCCTTCCCCATCGCCGACACCACGAGTACGACCTCGTCGCCCCGCTTGCGGGAGCGGGCAACGTGATCAGCCACTTCTCGGATGCGATCGGGGCTGCCGACGGAGGTGCCGCCGAACTTCTGGACGTAGAGAGCCACGGAGAATCAGGATATCGGCGGCCCCGGCGGTCACCCTCGGGGTTGCGGAGAGGTGTCGAAGAGTCGTCGACCAACCCGACCGATTCACCTACCGACCGGATCCCGGCGAACATGCCCCCTCCGTCCGGCCGAATCAGCTCGTGCGTTCACCGTCCGTGAAAGCCTTCGACTCGTTGACCGCGCTGGCAAAGATGCCCTTCGCCATGAGCGAGAACTCGGCATCGCGGCGCGCCTGATAAATCTCGGCCCGAACACCGTGGGCGTGGATGGACTCAGGATCGGCCTGGACAGCAAGCTCAATCAGTTGGCACGCGAGTCGAAGGTCACCGGAGACTGCAAGGTTGCTGGCCCGCGCCGCCATTGCATCGACGCCGCCGACGAGCGAGACCAGTTCTGTCGCGAAAACGGCTTCGGGGGCGGGCTTGAGGTTGGCCGGGTTCTTGTCCCACCAGCCGCCGTACAGGCGCCAGAGATTGCGAACGACGAACTCCGGCTCGTCATAGACGGGTCGCATCCAAGGACGGCTGATGAGATCGTCGGGAACGGAAACGGAATGCACGATGGCGTCGAGTGGCTCACCGGCGTTCATCATCTCGATCGTCTTGCGGGTCAGGAACTCGAGCGCTGAAGCGAGGTCACCCAGGATTTGGTTCACCCGTTTCGACCCGCACACCGGTAGACCGTGCGCCGGAAACATCCAGTCGGCGTCATAGGTCATCATCTCCCGCAGTGCCTGGGCCCACTCAAGCGGGTACCGCTGAACCTTCTGCGGATTTCCGCAGTTCGGGAAGACCCAGGTCACAAGGTCACCGACGCAGATGGCCCGGTGCTCAGGAATCCAGGCCCAGAGATGGTCGTCGGTTTCACCCTTGGCGTGGCGCATCTCGAACGACACGCCACCGATGTCAACGGTGAGGTCTTGTTGGAACTCATGGGTCGGCCACAGCACGTCGTCGCGCAGGAACTGTCGTCCGTCGCCGACTGCGAGACCGGTGCGCTGAGAAACACCACCGAACTGCCGCTGGTTGATGTCGATGTTGTAGCCATTCGTGGCCCGGTAACGCTCGAAGCGGGCAACGATGGCTTCGTGACCAATCACCTTCGGTGCTGCGTGCCCGTTGGCGACAGCATGGGCGGCGAAGGCACCCGATCCGCCGACATGGTCGACGTGGCCATGGGTGTAGACAATCGAATGAACAGGGTCGAGCGACCACGTCCGCAACGCCTCGACCACAGGTGGACCCTTCGGATGACTTGAGGTGTCGAAACACACCAGTCCATCTTCGGTCCGAAACGAGATCACATGCGAGAACGACTCGACGATCGAAATGCCGTCGGCCAACTCACAGATCCGGTCGGTGACGCGGTTCACTGCCTCGTCGTGCTCGCCGGTGTCGATCACCCGGGATGACAGCTCGACAGGATTCTCGGTGACGATAGGGAGGGGCTTTTGGATCTTGCCGATCATTCCCGCACCGTAGTGCTCCACCGTTCGACGAAGAGTTCCAGACTTCTCTCGCCATCGACCCGAGGCTCGCCGGCCCACACCTGATCGACGGCGAGTCTCGCAGCCTCCACGGGATCACCGTGCCAATCGAACAACACCACCGCATGGGATGCATCGACGAACACCGCTGATCGCGATGACTTATCGAGTGTGTCGAGTTCGACGATGGCAGCGCATAGCGCAGCCGGGACTCGCGCAACCTGAGCGATGGTCAGCGATCGGCCCTGTTCTGCTGCCGCGATCCGCTCCCAGGTCGGCTTGTCGTTGCGCCGCCGCAGCCCTGCACCCCGAAGGCGAGCGAGCAGTTCGCGAGCATCGACCGGCTCGGCCCCGAGGTCGAGCGCCCGCTCACGGTCGATGTTGTCGATGTCGTAGTGATCACCCTGAAAGCCAAGCCGACGCTTACCGATCTGTTGGGCGAAGGCGTGGAGCTCGTCGTAGGACGTGTCGGAGACGAGGTGCGCCCAACGGGCGCCACGCCACTCCCACATGGCTTGGTCGACGAGCACGGCCATCGAGAGCACAGTACCGAACCCTCCCCGCAGCGCGGCAGCTGCCGCCGTTCCGTGCGTGCGAGACTGGGTTGGTGAACGACTCGGCCGATGAGGTCCTGCTCCGGTTTCCAGCACGCACCAACTACGGGCGGATCGTTCGCGTCGGCGCAGCAGCGCTCGGGATCCGTCAGGGCCTTTCGTTCTCTGAGATTGATGATCTCCGACTGGCAATAGACGAAGCGGTCATCTTGATGCTTGGCTCGGCGTCGGCCGACGCCGAGATCCGGGCCGTGTTTCGATTCGACGCAAATCAGCTCGAAATCGAACTCGCCTGCGACGGGGGGACCGTGCCAACCGAGCATTCGCTCGCACGGTTCGAAGAGATTGCGTGCGAGCTCATCGATGACTACGCGATAGACCCCGGGCGGGCATGGGTGCGTATGAAGAAGATTCCTACGAACACGATGCCTTCGAACACGATGCCTACGAACCCTTAGCGGCCGCTCGAACCGAATCCTTTGTCGCCGCGCTCACTTTCGTCGAGCACCTCGACCTCCACGAAGTCGACCTGCTCCACGGCTTGTATCACTAGCTGCGCGATGCGCTCACCCCGTTTGACGTCAAACGGCTCGATTGGGTCGTGGTTGATGAGGCAGACTTTCAACTCACCGCGGTAGCCCGAGTCGATGAGTCCCGGGGTGTTGAGGCAGGTCACGCCGTGCTTGAACGCCAGACCACTCCGGGGTTGCACGAAACCGGCATAGCCGTCGGGAAGCGCGATCGCGATTCCCGTCGGTACGAGCGCCCGGCCACCAGCCGGAGCGAGGGTTACGTCCTCACGAGCGACGAGATCGACACCGGCGTCGCCGCTTCGGGCGTAGGCCGGGAGGGGTAGATCGGGATCGAGACGGAGTACAGGAAGATCGAGCACGAGGCGAACGTAGCCGAAACCGGGCCGGAGGTCCGCCGCCGTCTACCCTGAAACAATGCTTGCGTGGATGGATCTTGAGATGACGGGCCTCGACCCAGACCGACACGTCATCGTCGAGATCGCAACCCTCATCACCGACGACAATCTCGAGCTGCTCGCCGAAGGTCCCGACCTCATCGTCCACGCCTCCGAACTTGAGCTGGCCGAAATGGACGACTTCGTCACAAACATGCACACACGCAGCGGGCTGCTCGGTCAGATCACCACCTCGACGTTGTCGCTCGAGGAAGCTGGCCGGCAGACGATGGCCTTCCTCCAAGAGCACATCCCCGAGGCTCGCTCTGCGCCACTGTGCGGGAACTCGATCGGCACGGACCGACGGTTCTTGGCCAAACAGCTCCCGGAGATCGAGGAGTACCTGCACTACCGCTCCATCGACGTGTCGACGCTGAAGGAGCTCGCTCGACGGTGGCACCCGACCGCTTTCCGATCCGCGCCGAAGAAAGGTGGAGCCCATCGGGCACTCGACGACATCCGTGAGAGCCTCGAAGAACTGCGCCACTATCGGTCGACGCTTTTCGCCACTCCCGACTGACGCCACCATAGGGTGCAGGCGTGAGTTCCCAGACGTACCGCAAACAGGAACAAGAGCCCGCCTCCGAAGAGGTCACCGAGGTCGCGCCAGGGGTACTCCGCCTCCAACTACCGATCTCGCTCCCGGGCCTCGGGCACGTGAACTGTTATGCCCTGATCGACGGTGACGGCGTCGCGCTCGTCGACCCCGGACTTCCGGGCCCAGAATCATGGGCTGCGCTCACCGACCGGCTTGCGACGGCCGAGATCCCGATTGGACGGGTGCACACCGCAATCGTCACCCACTCCCATCCCGACCACTTCGGCGGGAGTGCCCAGCTGCGCGAGGAAGCCGGCGCCGACGTGCTCACCCATGCGTCGTTTCGATCGAGCATGTCCGAAGCCAATGACGACCTCGAGCCGATCATCGCCGACATGACCGACGAGGAGATCCTCGCCCACTGGAAGAAGCGCTACGAGTCGATGGGCGAAACCCCATGGGGCACCAAACGTGAGCCGCCACCCGACCATGCCATCTTGCGGTTCGTCCACGAAGACAACGGTCAGCGTCGCTTCCTTTCCCCCGAGGCCACGATCCGTGTCGGCGACGGTCAGCCCGTCCGGTTCGCAGGCCGTGAGTGGTTCTCGATCCACACCCCCGGGCACACGGTCGACCATCTCTGCCTGTGGGACCCCGAAGAAGGGGTGCTGCTCTCGGGTGATCATGTGCTCCCGACCATCACCCCCCACATCGCAGGCTCCACCGAGATCGCCGACCCACTCGCCACCTTCTTCGACTCGCTCGACCGCGTCGGAGCTCTCGAAGGTGTCACCACCGTCCTTCCGGCCCACGGCCATCCGTTCGACGACTGCGCCGGTCGTTGCTCCCACATCAAGCATCATCACCACGAACGACTCGACATCTTGCGTGAAGCCGCCGACGCCACGGGTGACGCACCGGTGACCGAGTGGATGAAGGTCTTGTTCCGTGAACGGTCGTGGGGCGACATGGCGGCGAGCGAGACGTTCGCCCACCTTGAGCACCTTCGCATGATTGGCGAGGCCAACTCTCGTCGCGACAGCAACGGGCTGCTCTGCTTCGAGTTGACCAAACCGACCCGCTGATCAGAGGGGCCGGATCCGTCCGGCTGAGCCGAGTCCGGCCTCGGTGTACAGCCACGAATCCACACCGCCATCGATGCCTCGCCAGTGAAAAGTCACGGCGCCTCGTTCGATACCGACGCCGTGTTCAAGTTCGGCGCGAATACCTTCCGTCGGCGCGCCGACACGGGATACAGCCTCCTCCAACGGCGACCATTGAGCGGCGTTGTTGACATGGCCAAGGAGGTCGAGATCAGTGAACCGGAGAGGCCACGGTTCAGCCTCCACATGGTCGGGTGGGCCCGCTTTCAGTCTTTGCCGGGCCGATACCCGGCGGCCAGCCGCCGTCGCTCCGTAGATGGCAAAAAAGTCTGCATGGAGTGGCTTGGGGGCACCTGTCGCACCGTCGACAAAAATCCAAACCGTCGTTGCTTCGACATGGGCGCCGTGGTCGCCCTTGACCTCAGTTCGGCGCTCTGCCCACCGGGCCCCATGGCCGCTGCACCATGTTGCAAGTCGAATCCATTCCTGGAAGACCGGAGCCTGATGCACCTCAAGCATCACGCGACGAACCACCCAATTCATCGGTTCGGTGAGCCCGGAGTCGGCGGAATCGTCACGGGCGACGTCCTGGAGGTATCGGACCGCCGCATCGAGACGACAGCGGCCCGTCGGATCGACATCGCCAAGCCGAATCCGGCGAGCGGCTTCGTACACGCGCCCGTCCGCCGGTTTGGGGGTGATCACGGCAGCTCCCTGTTCCGGCATGAAGCGAACCTAGCTGCCAACGGTTCGGGCGGGCGTCGAAGAGCCGATCGATTCGCGACCCCGAAAGCTCCGTCGAAATACCCACAAGTAATTCGGTTGACGGATCCCAAAACCTTTGCGATCGTACATCGGCCGGAAATTCCGGTCGTGCCGAAGGAGCCATCATGGTCCAGAACTCGTGCCTCGCACATCGCTACGCCGTCGTGGCCGATGCTCGCGCGCGCATGAACGGCGCAGCGTCGGACTTCTGGCTCGCCGGCTTCGTGACCACCTTCGGGGCGATCACGAAGCCGTATGCCCACCAGCGGCCCTCCGGCACTCCCCCGGGCTGATCCTCAGCCCGCTAGACAAGGGGAAGACGCCAAGGCCGCTGGAACATCCAGCGGCCTTTCCGCTTTTGTACCCCCGGTCTCGACGCTCAACGGTCAACCGCACCTACGAAAACCGATCAACCAACCAAGAAGGAAAAGAAGACGAGATCATGCAGACCTTCGTCGACACCAACCTCGAACTCGCAGGCCCGCTCGAAGACGTCCTCTGGGAGGACGTTGCTGCCTGTCGTGCCATACCTGAGGCAGCTGCACTCTTTTTCAGCGAGGACATCGGTGAGATCGCCGCTGCGAAACGGGTTTGTGCCGAATGCCCCGTTCTCGCCGAATGCCTTCAAGGAGCGCTCGAGCGGCAGGAACCATGGGGAGTCTGGGGCGGTCAGCTGTTCATGCACGGCAAGATGCTCATCACCAAGCGACGTCGGGGCCGTCCGCCCAAAATCATCCACCCAGAGGACCAGATGCCGATGATCCCCATCCCGGCCCACCTCCGAGAAGAGGCCCAGCGCGTCAGCCCCTGACCCTCGCTTCGTGCAGACACCCCCCCTCCCGCCGATCCGGGCAACGGCTCATGCGAGCCCCGATCAGAGATGGGTGCACGGCAAGCGGACCGGGCCGGGCAGTTCCCGGTTCCCCCATTCGGGAACTGCCCGGCCCATCACGGTCGTTGAACGGCAGAACTCCTTCACCGAATCCTCCCGAAGCTTCCTCTCGTTACTCGGCTACCGTTTTCGGTGGAGTTCCCCGTGACCTTTCCTTCTCTCCCCTCGCTGCTGTGGCGACACCAACTCGCCAGAGTCGCCGCACTCAGCCTGCTCAGTGCAGCATGCAGCGACGACGTACTTACGCTCACCAATGAGCCGACCCCCATCGAGGACATCCAAACCGACCTCGCCGTCGGTTCCGACGTCGACCTGACGTACGCCACGTTCGACGGAGGTGACGCGAACTTTTCGGCGTACGCCGGCACACCGCTCGTGATTAACTTCTTCGCCCGGACGTGCCCTCCGTGCGTTTCGGAAATGCCCGAGTTCGAACAGATCTTCAACGAGTTCGGCGGGGATGTGGCGTTCGTCGGCATCTCCACCGACCCCCGAAAGGAAGACGCCCAGATCCTGATCAAGGAGACCGGCGTCACCTACGACCTCGGATGGGACCCCGACGGACGACTCTTCGCCGAGTTCGGCGGGTTCGCCATGCCCACGACCGTCTTTGTGACTGCTGATGGCATCGTCAGTGAGATCTGGTCCGGAGTGCTGAGTGCGGCCGACCTGAAGTCGAAGATCGAGGAGATCACCTGATGGATCTCGAACAGTTCGCCTTTCCGTTCGGGGTCGGCATGCTCGCAGCCTTCAACCCGTGCGGCTTTGCGATGTTGCCGACCTGGATCGGTTACTTCATCGGTAGTGATGCTCCCGAAGACACGCGCGTTCGAGCGCTCACCCGAGGCCTGCGAGTCGGGGCGATCATGACACTCGGCTTCATCACGCTGTTCGGGAGCATCGGGCTGCTCATCGCTGCGTTTCTCAGCCAGGGCACGGTCACCGAGTACGTCGGCTACATCACGGTCGTGTTGGGCATTGTGCTGATCCCAACCGGATTTGCAATGTTTCGAGGTCAACAGATCGATCTCCGACTGCCGAAGATGTCGAAAGGGGGCGAGAGTCGCGAAGCTGAATCGATTTTCTTGTTCGGTGTTTCCTATGCCGTCGTCTCGCTCAGCTGCACAATCGGTCTGTTCGTCTCAGCGATGTCGAACAGCTTCACCGTCGTCGGTGAGAACCAGCTCGGCGAGCGTACCGAGTCGATCACGCTCGGGAGCATCCTCGACGGTGCCGGCAGCTTCGTCGCCTACGCCGTCGGCATGGGTGTCGTGATCCTCTTTCTGACAGTCAGTCTGGCTCGAGCGAAGTCCAACGTGGCCACCAACATGCGGCGGTTGTTGCCGTTCATGAGCAAGATCTCCGGCGTCGTGCTCGTGGTCGCCGGCATCTACCTGATCGACTACGGGCAGTGGGAGATCCGGATCCTCGACAATCCCGCGGCGGGGAACGTCCTCGTGGACCGCTTCCTCGACTTTCAGGGCGCCGTCAGCACCTGGGTCGCCGTCACCACCCCCGAACGACTCGCGGTGGTAGCCGCGATCGGCATGGCACTGCTGTTCCTGCTTGCCTGGATCGAAGACAACCCGAACGATTCCCTCAGGCAGTTGCTCATGACCGCTTCATGGACCCTCGTGTTCGTGACCATCGAGTTCGTCAACGACGGCGAATTTGTCATCGCCCCATTGCTCCGATTCTTCTCGAACTGGCCGAACCGAATCGGCAACTGGTTCACCGATCCGCTTCGAGGTGGTGTGCCGTTCGAGTTCGCCTTCGTGACGCTCGCCGGTTGGTGGGCGTTTCGTCGGATCAGCAGATACCTTGCCCGTGATGCTGCGGTCCCTACTGGCACGTCCTGAAGTCACCGAGGTCTGCGAACTTCGCAGTTCGTTTGGCCTGATGGCGTTCCATGGGGGAAATCTCGAGCGCACCACCGACATCATCGCTGCCGAGGTCGCCGAACGTACCGGCTCATCGTTCTATGGGGTGATCCAAGCCGCACCGTTCCGCCAACACATCCCGTCGACTCGGTTTGACCCCGAACACTCCGACGCGCTCGCGTCGTTCATCGATCAGGTCGAGACGGTCATCGCGGTTCATGGATACGGACGCGATGACCGCTTCTTCGACGTCTTACTCGGAGGCCGCAACCGTGACCTCGCTGCCCATGTCGGCTCTCACCTGCGAGCCGATCTCGACGACCGATACGGCGTCGTTGTCGATCTCGAAGAGATCCCCGACGGACTTCGTGGCCAACACCACCGAAACCCCGTCAACCTGCCGACGAACGCCGGCGTGCAGCTCGAGCTACCTCCACCGATCCGGTGGAACACCGAAGAGCACAACTGGAGCGATCACGAGGGAACCGGCCGAGCACCGTCCGTCGCTCGGCTCATCGACACCCTCGTTGCCGCCGTTGACACCTGGCCGGGCTGATCGACGCACGGTTCGCCCGCCACCACCGCTCAGGGGGCGAGGCGCTCGATGATCCAAACCCCTTCACCAGGCTCGTCGGAGCCTGCCAGTCGGTAACGCACGCGGTCGTGCAACCGGCTCGGACGGCCCTGCCAGAACTCGATCTCACCGGGCCGAATCCGATAGCCACCCCAGTGCGGTGGGCGAGGTACCTCGCCGGGGAACCGCGCATCAATCTCGGCGACCCGTTCCTCAAGCGTTGCCCGGTCGGGCAGGATCGCCGATTGATCGCTAGCCCAGGCACCGATCTGGCTCCCCCGAGGACGACCCGCGAAATAGGCGTCTGATTCTTCGTCAGCCACTCGGGCAACCTCGCCGACGACGCGAACCTGGCGTTCGAGGTCGTGCCACACAAAGCTCAGGCTCGCCCGCTGCGTGGCATCGAGAGCCCGACCCTTGTCGGACGTGTGGTTCGTGAAGAAGACGAAGCCACGGTCGTCGAGACCTCGCAGCAGAACCGCACGACTGGCCGGCCACCCTTCTTCGTCGACGGTGGCGAGCACCATCAGGCCAGGATCGCGTGGACCGGTCGCCGCCCAGGCCTCGAACCACAAGCGGAACTGCAGGATTGGGTCCGGCTCGACGTCGCTGACGTCGAGCCCGTCCTGTTCATACTGATGGCGGACCGACCGAAGGTCGACAGCATCGTCCATCCCGGAACTCTAGGGTGCCGGTGTGCATCGAGCCCTTCCCGGCATCCTCATTGGCGGTGTCGTCGGTAGCGCGATGCGATGGGTCGCAGTCGAACTGGGCGCTGCGGCGGACTTCCCGTCCACCTCGATTCTCCTCGTCGTCAATTCGCTGGGCTGCTTCGTGCTCGGCGTCGCGGTGGCGAGATGGCCCGACACGACAGATCCCCGTCGTCTTACGATCGGACTCGGGTTCGCGGGTGGCCTCACCACCTTCTCTGCGCTCGCGGTGGAAGTGGCGGCGGGAATTCATCACGACGACTACTCGCCGATCATGACGTCGGTTCTGGCGCAACTGATGGCCGGGGTGGTCTTCTTCATGATCGGTCGACGGGTCACAGCAACATGACACCGGTGCTCTTCGTCGTCGCCGCAGCCACGGGCACCTTCGTGCGTTGGCAGATGTGGCACCACAGCGGGAATCGCCCGGCCGGGACACTGATCGTGAACGTCATCGGAGCATTCATTCTCGGTGTGCTGACTGCCGCAGGCGATCGCTCCCAAGCCGTTGGGGGCGTTGCGGGTATGGGAGCCCTCACCACGTTCTCCGCGCTTGTCGCGGAGATGCTCGACCTGTGGTCGACCGGCCGACGCCTCCATGCAGTCGCCTACGGCATGCTGACGTTCGTGCTCGGGGTG
>Ga0222718_10002098_pt1 | contig 18199 bp, 16 predicted proteins | sample C33_27DmetaG_FD_165045 | JGI IMG/M metagenome (GOLD analysis project Ga0222718, IMG submission 165045) | Estuarine water microbial communities from San Francisco Bay, California, United States - C33_27D | ecosystem: Environmental > Aquatic > Marine > Unclassified | place: USA: California... | reverse complement strand
CGAATCGTCGGGCGGGACCGGGAGGATTCACCATCGTCGCCACACCACGCGCACGGATCGGCGACAGTGGCGTGATCGACGGGGTGCGGTACGTCGTTCGGAGTGAACAGGAATTGCGATCTCTCATCCAACAGAAAAAGTGGCGAGACGTGGAGCGGACGTGTACGAGCCGGATCACGAATATGCGCGGTATGTTCCAAAGTGCCCACGCATTCAACCAACCCATCGGTCATTGGGACACGTCGCGCGTGACGGACATGGGCTATATGTTCAACGACGCCCATGCATTCAACCAACCCATCGGTAATTGGAATACGTCGCGCGTGACGGACATGGCCTCTATGTTCTTGGACGCCCATGCATTCAACCAACCCATCGGTAATTGGGATACGTCGCGCGTGACGGACATGATCCAGATGTTCTTTGACGCCCACGCGTTCAACCAACCCATCGGTCATTGGGATACGTCGCGCGTGATGGACATGGGCTTTATGTTCAGCAGCACCCGTGCATTCAACCAACCCATTGGTAATTGGAATACGTCGCGCGTGACGAACATGCGCCATATGTTCTATAATGCGCGCGCATTCAACCAACCCATCGGTAATTGGAATACGTCGCGCGTGACGACCATGCGCAGTATGATCAATAATGCGCGCGCGTTCAACCAACCCATCGGTCATTGGGATACGTCGCGCGTGACGGACATGACCGCTATGTTCACCGACGCCTACACGTTCAACCAACCCATCGGTAATTGGGATACGTCGCGCGTGACGGACATGGGCCAGATGTTCTGGGACGCCCGCGCGTTCAACCAACCCATCGGTCATTGGGATACGTCGCGCGTGACGGACATGAACCATATGTTCTATAATGCGCGCGCATTCAACCAACCCATCGGTAATTGGGATACGTCGCGCGTGACGGACATGGGCTATATGTTCCACAACGCCCACACGTTCAACCAACCCATCGGTAATTGGAATACGTCGCGCGTGGTGAACATGAACGATATGTTCTCGGGGGTTAGTAGATTCAGGCAGGATCTGAGCGCGTGGGCAACGCGTCTCCCGCGCAATGTTCGTATCGACCAGCGGACGCGCGGACTGATCGGGACGCCACCCGACCCACGCGTTGCCGCCTTCCGCGCTCGACGATACCGTCTCCACTCGGAAGCCAATGCAATCGATCCAGTCATGCTGGATCGCGTCAACCTCGACGATGCCGTTGTAATTGCCGGTGATCTGCATGGGAGAGCCGGTGGCTCGAAAATACGGCACATCTTCAGCCGCGCGACGATGGACGGTATCTTCAGAGCTGGACGCACGCCGAAACACCCAGTGACAAGGACTTCGATTTCTCCCAATCAAGTCGTCCCGCTCCGTGATGTACTGCACGCAAACGACGCGGCGATTTACAATCGCGTCGGCACACCGGCTGGTACAGTCCAGGCGAGGACCGTCAAACAAGTTCGAGACTCGAACGCGAGGAACACGAGGAACGCGAGGAACATGAACCGGTGAGAGGCAGAAACCTGCGTGAAATTGACACCGGAATCAGAATTTCGCTAACAGCGAAGCGGAATATTTACCCGTAGAAGATCCAATATGTTTCCGAAACTGTTTCGATCCTAGACGCATTCGCCGGCCTTCATCACGTGGACATGACAGGTTTGAGTCGTCGACAGGTGCCAGTAAATGACTCGACCGTCTTCGAGTACCCCGCGTCCGATTTTGTCTTCACCAGATCGGACGAATTCGTTCATATCGACACGGAGATCGACGACGCCCGCATCGTCATCGAGACCGTGTTTCTGGAGGTGGCGCCGGAGGTTGATCACTTCGTCGAGACGTTTGGATATGTCATTCATCGCTGCTCTTCTATCATTGGTGGTCATAAAAAAACAATGTCATTTCACGCGCGCGCGAGCAAAACGACCGACGCGGTCAAAACGACCGCGCTCTCGATTTCGAACATCGTCATCGTCGGGTCGTTGCTGACGTTGTCGTTGCTCGAACCCCACGACCCCCTCCCGGATCTCGGCGAGTTGGTCAGGTACGAACTGCGCCGCGTCCTCACCACTCGAGAAGCAGCGGCGGTGATGCGCAAACTCGTCGATGACGACGCGGCCGTCGCGCGCGAGATCACTGTCGACCCCGGACTCGCGTACTCGACGACGTCGTCGCTCATCCATTCCATATCGGCATGGCTAGCGAAGACGCACTCATCGTGCGAACTGGTCGAATTCTTGGAGACGGTGTACACGGCCGGGGTCGCGAGTGATCCGAGCTTACGGCTTGCATTGAAATTCTCCAGAAAACGGTTCAACCCGGCGTGCCCTCGGGGCGTCGCGTCACTCGAGCATATCATCGTGCAACTCGACGATGTCCTCGATATCGAGCCGGACATGAATCTCGACGTTGTGGTCGATATGTTTAGTGATGTCATTCGTGGATTGGGCGGGGCGAGACATCGGTGGTCCAGTTGATGTGATGGACGTAGCCCGGCTGGACCTCGTCGGCGACGAACCGAGTGCATATATCGACAATATCTGTAAGTCTCTGGTTGAATAGCGGAGTCGTGAACGAATTGACACCGTCGCTTTCGAGCAGTTCGGACACGGTCGGTTTCTTTTCGAACAGCGCGAACGCCGCGCCGCCCGCGTCGGGATTGACCCGGATCATAATCTTGTCCCGCTCGAGATCAGCGACTGAAGAAAAAATGGCGGCTTCGCGGCGCCGTTCGCAGTCATACGATGCATGTTGTTGCTCGTCGACTTCGACAAAAATCGTCTTGGAATTCGCGAAGCGCATAACAAGATCGGGTCTGTATGCGGTGGTTGCCGCGTGCATCTTAATGGGTGCATCGAGCACGGCCTCGAAGTTAGTCCCGGTTTCGCGCAGGTTGGACACGATGGCATTGATGATCGTTTTTTCGTAAAACCGGTGGACCGGTCCGCCGCCCTCCTGGTCGCATCCCTTGCATAGACCACCTCGTTTCTTCGCGCGCGTCGCGTCGTGCCATTTTAATTGGGTGGCGAGGCAAACGCGGCACCGCGCGTGGACGACGTCGAATTCGTTCTTTTCTTTATGATCACTGCACGCGGCGGCCGTATCGCCAAAGTTGGCCGCGTACTTCGCCGGTCGTGTACACTGTGTCACGCGACATGGGTTTTTGATACGTTCGTACGCTCCGTCGCCCTTCGCGTGATCGGGACACGAGAACGTGGTTTTCCCATTCACGATTTTCTTCAGCACCGCGCATTTCGTACACCCCGGTTTGTGACACGCGTGCATTCGTTTACCCGGTAGGAATCCCGACTCGGACCCGCCCGCTTCGATCTCGCTATAACACGGTCGACACACTCGGACGACCGCCTTGGTATCGGCCCGCATCGCTTTATCGTGCCCCTGCCGTTTTCCGCACTTCGCGCAATCACCGGCTTTGTAATGTGTCAATTCGGTGCCGAGGTGCCGAGATATAATACTGGCACATGGACCGCAGACCATGATCGATTTGCCGATTCCGAAATGCGCCCGGTTTCCGCACGTACACGTATTCGTCCCCCGAACGAATTCGTACGACGCCGGGGTCTTCGTCGCCAGACCGTGCCATAAACACACCGCAGGCCCGTCCGGATCGCTCGACAACCGCACGAGCGGGTTTTTGGACACACACCCGACATGACTGCACATGACGGGAACGTCCGTTTTTGTCTGGTGCCGACGACACCGTCTGGGGGCACCTCTTGGATGGTTGGCACCATGTGTCGCTTTGGCGGTGCACTCCGGGTCCTCGCATACCGTACACGCTTCTATGCGCTTGACCGCCTCGATGGCATCGTCGATGGCAAAGACGCTCGTCGGGAATTTGACCAACTCCCGATCGTCGCCGAACGCCAGTCCGCCCGCCCTGGCCGCATCGACGTACCCGGTCAAATGCTTGAGCGATCCCGCAGTCCTCGGGGGGCTCGATTTGGTCGATTTGACCTGTTTGACCGCGTCGGGTTGATTGGCCGCGTTGATCGCGTTTTCGTCCGTTTCGGTGCGCGGGCGCTTCGATCGCATCGAATCTATTGATATTTGAAATGATAAAAAATCCGTGTGTTTTTCCGCGGTCTACAAAAATATTGCACATACCCAAGACAAAGCAATGCCAGGTGCCGTGAACCAACTCGCACTCTACGGGAAGGAAGATGCTCTCCTCAGCGCCAACCCTGAGATTACGTTTTTTCGTCTCAGGTACAAGAGATACTCCATTTTCTCCATGGAATCGATCAGCCAGCCGTTCCAGTCGGAAGCGACGTTCGGTCGTCGCGTGACGCTTCCGATTACTCGATCCGGTGATCTCGTCAATTCGATTTTCATTGAAGTTGATCTACCGGACTTGTCCGAGTTTGCAATCGACGCCGTCACGAATGCGCAGGCAGCCGTTCCGGGTATCGTCTCGGCGCGCTGGACAAGCTCGACGACCGGGCGGGTCAAGATCATCCCGGCGACGGATGGGACGGACGATTCGTACGACGTATACGTCGACGACGGGTCGTCGCCATTCACGGTCAACGGCGCGGCGGGTGCGACCAGCATCGCGATCACCGGTCTCGATACGGCCAAGACGTACGATATTTCCGTCCGCCGCGTGGCGAGCGCAACGCCCGGGTCGTACTCGTCGACTGTTCCACTCTCGTCGCTGAGGTGGTGCAATTCGATCGGGCACGCTTTGGTGCGCACCGTCGACTTTGAAATTGGTGGCGCGCGAATCAGCCGTTTGTCCGGCGAATTCATGGATGTCGATGCTGAGCAGACCTTGCCGAGCGAGAAGGAGAGTGGATTCAACGAGATGGTTGGCAAGTACACGTCGTACGATCTGTACGATAACTCGTTCGAGACGCGCAAACTCTATATTCCACTCACGTTTGCGTTCAACAAGTTCAACGCGCTCTCGATCCCTTTGATCTCGCTCATTTACCATCAAGTCAATCTGGTGTTCGATTTTCGCGAGTACACTGAGCTGATCAAATCGACGCATCCCGTTTCATCACTCGTGTCGCAGAACGGCAAGACACCCACGCCCGATATCAATGCCTTCTGCACATTCGTGTTCCTTGGATCGCAGGAGCGGAAGAAATTCCTCGAGACACCACAGGAAGTGCTATTACAGGATATTCAATTCGTTGGCGACGCCGCGGTAGTCGCATCGACCTCAGGTGATTTGACCAAGAAGTATGAACTTTCATTCATCCACCCAGTGAGCGAGTTGATCTGGACGTACAACCGAGCGTCGTCGTATAACTCGGGTATTACACCAACGACGTACCCAACGGTCGGGAACGATTATTTCAATTACGACGCGCCAGCTGGGGCATCGATTGATCCGATCAAGTCGGCGATCGTGTACATCAACGGCAACCAGCGCTACAGCGAGCGCAGTGGAAAGTATCACCGACTCGTTCAACCGTATGGGCATCACACACGCATTCCGGCCAAGAAGATTTACTCGTACTCGTTCGCGATCGAACCGGAATCGCCTAATCCGACCGGATCGATCAATTTATCGCGAGCGGATACGGCGCATCTCCAAGTCACGTTTGACGATTCGTTCGCACTCGGCGGATCGAATGGGCGTCTCCGCATTTACGCGCGCACACTCAATATCCTCCGCTTCGCAGGCGGTATGGGTACATTACTATTCACATCGACCTAGTTGATCTTATCTTGCTGTAATAAATAGAATACAATGGCGAGCACGGCACTCACGGTCATCTTGATTGGATTCATCCTCGTCCTTTTAGGCACGGTCCGTTCTCGTGACGAACGGTTCAGCTCTACTCGCGCGCGCATTCTGGACAACGAAGAGTACGACGCCGACGGGAACCGTATCGTGTACAAACTCTTGCCGCGCGACATCGACACATTTTACCGCGGTGTCGATACACCCAGCAAATTGTACTCATCAATGTTTTCGGTCGACGTCGACGTTCCCAAGCGAGGCAATCTACAGTTAAACTGAAGAATTGAAAAAAATCAAATATTTGTATACACCAGAGGCGTGTACAGATAATCGCTCAGTATGAAAGACAACGTCGTCGCGTTCGCGTTCATCGCACTCATGGGACTCGTCATCATCGGCGCGTGGAATGGGAAATTTTCCGCGCGCGCTGAGAAAATCCCAGTGACAGAGACGCGAGAGTATCGAGATCTCGTGACCAAGATGGAGAATATGAAAGCAGAGGACGCGCACCAACGGGAGGTCACGTTCAAGTACGAAAACGAAGTCGGGATCCTCGTCGGCGATCGCGACGATTCGCAACGGAAGATCGATGAGCTCCTCGAATCGGTCGGGACCTTGTCGGACGAAAACAACAAATTGCGGGAGGAAAACGATACGCTCAGGACCACGCTTCGCGCGTTGTCGACCGATTTCGAAGCGTTGCGGCACCGATTGAAGTTATGCGAAGCGCGCGAGACGGGTCGGTCGATCACGCACCAGGCGTGCAACATGAACACACCCGAGAATGTCTTGCTGTAAGGAGAAAATCAAATCTTGCACTGTACCAAGCGGTATACTGCATGGATATCAAACTACTCGCATCATCCATCGCCATCGCGTCCGTCGTTTGCGTTGTCGTGACCTTGGTGATATTGAAACTCAAGAATAAGACGGTCCAGACGGTCCAGACGACCCGGCCAATCCAGTCCGTCCAGTCGGCCCCTTCCGTGCAGTCGACCCAGGCATCGATCGATGACGACGTGACGATTCCACCAGCGCGTTTGTCCGAATACGGACTCACCCGCTTTGCGTTCGAGCATAAGCTACTTGGTCCCGGTATCAAACCGGATGCGAACGCGAAAATGACCCGCGTCTCCGCGGCCGAAGACTCGGCCGTGCTCGTCTCGTGCTCGATGGTGAACGGGTACGCGGTTCGATGGATGAATCGGTTCCTCACGGTCAATACGGACGGATCGGTCGAGTGGAGCGATCGGCGCGGCGAGCCCGATTCGTGCTGGAAACTCGAGCCGGGGTACTGTGGTGACGGAGAGTTTGTGATGATGAAGTCGTTGTTCAACAACAATTTCTTGCGCGTCGACGGTGCCACCAACAAACTCGTTTGCGTCGATAAGCCATCGACCGAGAGCGCGATTCAGTACTGCTGGCGGCTGAAACCGACCGGACAGACGCGTCGTCGGTGTGGCCGGTACTACGACGTCGACTATGGTCGTGTCATCGACGTCCCGTGCGAAATTGTCCAGGATCCGCCCGAGGGCGGTTCATGTCTCGACGTCACACCCGGGTTCGTCGCAAAATGTTGTCTCAAACATAACAGCGACAACTGCCGGAGCGTCGTCGCGCGCGAGGTGGTTGGGCGGACAGTGAACGAAGCTGGGTTATATCTCAAGACGAGGTTTCCGAACCATCGGATCGAGCTGTGCGCGGACGACGATGACGCGTGCCAAAAGGCTAATCCGTTCCCGATCCACGATTCAAACAAGTGGGTTCTGAAGTATAATAAACGGTTGGGAACCGTGACCTTTCCAGCATACAGATTTTTCTGATGGATCGACATGTCTTCGAGCATTTAAATTGCCCGCGCGATCGACTATCGCTCCGCGCGGTCTTCCCGAGTAACCCGATATGTACCGATGGATGTGTCGTCGCCGACGACCATAATGCATACCTCGCCCTGATGCGACAACGTTTTTGGACGTCGATGACGTTGTTCGGCATTCCGCGCGATCTTGCGTACTGGGGCCAATCACTGCGTCATCTCGATATCCGGTCCGTCGATCGACTCCGGTTAAATGTACTCGAATTTTTACCCGAGATCGAAACCGTACACGTTTCGTGTCTAGAGCTCGAAGACGGGGTTGGCTGGGTGTCGTCTTCACTTCGCGCCTTATATATCATCACACCGTTATCCGTGACGATCCGCGAGGAACTCGGGTCGTCGTCGCGTCTCGAGGTTTTGGAAATCGAGGCGGGCGAGGTGAAGACGATCGGATCACCGTTGTTCCCATCGTCACTGACGCGGTTGGAATTGAACGGGACGGTTCGCGATAGCGTGCTCGAGATGTTACCGGCATCCAATTTGAAAACGATCCGCATCGCGCGCGGTCTGTTGTGCGAAGCGCCACCACTCCCACCCACGGTCGAGGATCTCGACCTATCGTCGAATTTCTTATCGACATGGGAACCGCATCCATTGTCCACGTCCTACCCGACTCGGTTGGTCCGGGTATCTCTCGCCGGGAATATTGCACTGGACGTCGACTCGATCGATCCTTCCTGGTCGTACGACGCATACCAGACGTTCCGGCACGTCGAGACGCTCGATCTCCGCGGCGTCGGCGATTCGTACGTTCCCAATATCGACACGTTGCGCCAACTCATCATCACGAACGATCCACCGGCCGATATCGCAACACGGTTTCCACAGTTGCGCCGGGTCGTGGTATGCCCATTCGAATACCACCCACTCCCCGGCTCGCAAATCGAGCGACTCGCGTACACCCGTCCCACGGACGATGATCAACATAGTCGGGACGCTATCATCACGTCGACCGGGTATATCGACGATTTGGAGATCACGTACATGGCGTTTCCAGACGACGACGACGACGACGACGACGAGTCGGATGCTAGTTATGCCTCGTCGCCATGATCTGTGTTTTTCGTCGATTTAAAAAAAATGTGCGTATGGTAGGGCATTCATGTCGGCAAAATCAAACCCCGGTGTGGGGGCGTTAACGCAACTCCAGTTGATCGGTCCGCAAGAAAAGTTGATGTACAGCGACGATCCGGGCGCAACGAACCCGTTTTCATCGTCGACGTGGCCGCGCGCTACACGCGGAGCCATTGAACAAACCGAAATCACGTTCCCATTCGAGTTGGGTAAGGCGAATAAAAAGCAGATCCCGCGGCGGGGTGATATGCTCGGGAACTTGGCACTGAGTATCACGCTACCCATCGTCCCTGGCGCGGGTATTAACGATTTCTGGACGGGTCGGATCGGATACGTCTTGCTCCGGAAGCTGCGACTGACCCTGAACGATGCCGAGCTCGATTCGTCCGAACGACTGTTGCTCACGCTCCAGGACGAACTGTTTGTGAGTGATATGAAACGCGCTGGCGTCCTCGATATGATCGGTGGGACGACACCGAATTTGCGGTTATCGCAGCAACATACGATCGTCGTGCCGTTGAAATTCTTCAATTGCTTTCGTGATCAGCAAAAACAGACGTTTCTTCCGCTTATTTCGGCAGGGGACACACTCGATCTCGTACTCGAAGTCGAGACTGAAAAATTCGAAAACTGTATCACATCGTACGCCGGATCGAATCCGCCAACATCACTCGAGTGTGAACTCATCACCGATTACGCGTTCCTCGATTCATTCGAACGGGAACGACTCGTGAACCGGCCTTTTCCCGTGCTCGTGGAATCGACACAGGACGTCGAGGGGGTGAGTTGGAAAGAAAACAACGACGTGGTGAGTGGAGTGACAATCATCCCGACCGATACGGTCACGATCGACATGAAGGAAATTAATTTCCCGGTCAAGTACTTGACGTTTGTGGCGTATTCGAAGGATGCGGTCGGGAACCTCGCGTATTTCCAATTCGAGGACGTGATCGATCGCGTCTCGATCGTGTTCGATGGTACTGAACGCGAGGTCGAGAACGATGCAAAGCATTACTCCCTCGTCAATCGATTCTACCACGCGCGTCGGGCCGTATCGGATAAGATTCTGTTCTATTCGTTCGCGATCGATGCGTACGACGCACAACCATCTGGACATTTCTCGTTCTCGAACGTGATCCAGCCCATCCTCAAAGTCAAGTTGAAACAGCCGCGCGACGATATCATTGTCAAAACATTCGTTTCCGGTTTGCGGTGGATCGATTTCGAGGCAGGGCACGCCGCGTTGCGGTATACTTGATACCAGGCGCTCATTATTTATTATATTTCGGGTAGGTAAGGAATCAGGTCGAATCACGATGTACCACGACGTCAGTGGCCAGAGAAATTATGCCGACGCGGTTCGCGCGTCGAACCATGCATGCAGCGATAACGAACTGGTCACCGCCTTCTTTTCGAATCAGAATATCGCCGTGATTCAGAAGACGTTGCGCGAGGAAGTGAAGCGGGTGCACGGGTGGGTGATCTCCCGCCAGGACGATACGGAGCTCGTGCTCATCATGCGTGGCGTATTCAATATGAACAACGCGTCTGTGCTCGACCATGATCTCAACGATCAGGTCCGCCGTCTGAACGATCTGGTCGTCGAGTATACGCTTCCGCGACTCGTCACGAACATCAAGCATTACATTGGATATTTGCGCGATTCGTCCCGGCCGTATCGGCTGGTCGATCGACCGATCAATACGTCCCGCCGCGGTGAGCATCCACTCGGCAATGGCGTCCACCAGTGAGAACAAAAAATGAAAAATTCGAGTCATTCATAATGACCGACTCGAACGATCGAATTGATCGAATTGACCGCGCTCATCTCGTTTGTGTAGCGCGGTATAATGAACCGGTCGACTGGATATCGGCACTCGGCTCGGACGTCGTCACAATCGTGTATGATAAGGGAAACGGGACGTGCCCCAACGTCGGCCGAGAAGCCGAGACGTTTGCGCGATGCATCGTCGATGAATACGATAAACTCGAGTCGGGCGAGATTGACGTCGTCACGTTTTTACAAGGATTTCCGTTCGATCACATTCCCATACAAAAACTCGTCGAATCGATGAAATCAGTCGACACGTCCCGAGGCCAGAAAACGAGTACCCTAATCCCGCACGGTACGATGCACGTTTCGGATCGGTGCGGACGACCCGATCACCCCGGGCTCCCAATTGACGAAGCATGGCGGGTGATTTCTAGTATACCGGGATTCAAGCCAGATGATGGCACCGATGCGGACGCCGATACATTCAACTTCGTCGCGGGCGCGCAGTATACGGTCGATTCGAACCGGATCACACAGCATTCAATCGAGTTTTGGAAAACGCTCCACCAATTACTCTTCGACCAAACCGTCTGCCCGTGGACCATGGAGCGGTTCTGGATGCGCGTTTTTCACATGTAAATCCTTTTCTTGCACAAAGCCAGTAACGATCATCATGTCGTCCGGTACACTCTTCCAACTCGTTGCCATCGGCGATGAAGATGTGTATATCCACAGCGAAGGATCGGACGCGTCGCGACCGTTTCGACAAGTGTATAAAAAGCAAACCTCCTATGCGACCGAATTTATTGATATTGACGCAAGGTTTCCGACCCGAATCACGTACGGACAAACGCTTTCGAATATTCCCATTCCGAGGAAGGGCGATTTGCTCCGCCGGATCGTCCTCGGACTCAAGGTGAAACGCGCGAGCGGGTCCACTCGGTTTCCCGCGCTTGAACTGATCGACGAAGTCAATATTTACGCGGGATCGATGCTCCTCGAATCAATTCGCGGTGATTACATTTTTGCGAAAAACCAGGCCGAGACCGACGCGGTTCGTTCGTGTACGGAGCGATTGACCGAGTTCCAGGCGGACGAGACGCAAGGAAGTGTCAAGCAATTCTACGTCGAGATTCCGTTCTTCACGAACAAGACGCCCATCCCGCTCATCGCGCTCCAGCTCCAGAACTTGTCACTCGAAATCAAGCTCGGCAACGCGCCCATCTCGCTCGACCCGATATATCAACCGGATGTCGACATTCTCTGCGAATACATTTACGTCGACGACGACGAGCGGCGGTATTTCACGAACAGATCACACGAACTGCTGATCGAGCGCGTCCAAACCCAAGTCGATAATTTCGACATGAAGAAAAGCAATGTGACTCGAATTTACACTGACACGGTCGACACGATGGGCGGGTACGATAGCGTCACAGGAAGTGGCGCGAACGAAACGATCAACCTCGGGTCGTCGATCCAGCTCGTCGACAATCCGAATTGGACCGGGAAGACGGAAATCACATATAATCAAGCTGCGTCGACGGTGAAGTACGATCTCGAAGGTCGATTTCTCATCCCGCTCACCGGGTCGGTCGGATTGGGATGGGCGAAGTACGAACTGGGTGGCGTCTACCGCGGCTACGATCTCGTCGTGAGCTGTAGTTCCGATTTGCTCACGTTTACGCTCAAACGCGACGACGCGACGATCGTGACGATCGGGAACGCCAGCATCTCGAGCGGCGCGTACACGACAGTATCCGGTGTCGCGACGTCGACTGATATTTCAGCACAGACGTCGGTCGGCGAGGCGTGGTTAGTTTTCGACCTATTCCACAATCTCGACGACGACGCACTAACGATGGACTTTACCGTCGAGGGGTACGTCGCGGGCGGGTACTTCGCTTCACTCTCGCCCGTCAATTCGCAAACGTTCACGTATACGGTCAACGAAGGGTATACGCCAGTCAGTGTGGATGGCATCCTGAGCGACGTCACCTATTTCGCGAACGCATCGTTCGATGTACACGTCGTTATCACGAAATTGACGACCTCGACCGTATCGTATTCGCCGGCGTCGAACAATTATTTGGAATTGAACTCCCAACTCTTCTTCCGTGGTCCGGTACGGTACTTGCTCTGGTGGTTCCGCAAGGCACGCGGGTGGGAATTCGGGAAGACGTCGTCCGATACCGTGCTCAGTCAATCGATCCGCCATGATATCATGCATAGTGCACGCGCACTGGTGAACGGGAAAGAACGCATTCCGTATCGCGATGCGCAATTCTATTCCGCGCTCGAAGCGAAACGTGTCTTCGGATGCGGTCTCCCGGTCGGCGTACACGTCTTCGCATTCAGCGACGGTGCGGTCGATTCGATAGAACCAAATGGGACACTGAATTTCACGAGAGTCAGCGACGTTCGTCTGCAGCAGCGCATTCGCGCCTATTCCGAGACGCAAAGCAATGTGATCTTGCTCGACGAATCGGAGAGTGTCCCGACGTCGAAAGACTTTGACCGGGTCGTGACGTGTGCGGTCGGGTATAACGTCGTGTATATTGCAAATGGCGTTCTTAAACTTCTTTACGTGTAAATTTGCATCACCTCTCACATCATCACATCATATCAGCGAGGCAGTTCAATGGCGCGACGATAGATTGCGGCAGACGCGGTATAATCTCGCAAATGGATTTTGACGCGATGTACGCGGGCGCATCCGCCACGGCGGGATCGTTCGCGACGGCCGCTTCGATGTACTCCGAGATCTGGTCGACGACGCGACCGAATTTCTCTTCCGATGCATTGGCCTTGATCAGCGCGAGCGCGGCGAGCGCGAACGTCTTATCGTTCGCATCCGACATCGTGTCCTCACCAATGAGCTCGAGCACGTACTCGCGCTGAAACTCGTCGATTGCGTCGACGGGTTTCGAGTTGGTATCGTCGTCGTCGTCCATAACGTCAGACATCGCAGCATCGATGGCGGCACCGGGCGTTTCGGTCGTCTCGGTCGTCTTCGTCGTCTTCGTCGTCTTCGTCGTCTTCGTCGTCTTAGCGTTGACCGCCTTGAAGAACTGCGAGACTGGGACGGATTTCGCCGTGATCACGTCGAACATTGACTTGGTCAACGTCCACTTCGTGCGCGTAAAATGACCCTGGCCATCGAGCATTTTTGCCACCATGATGACTGGAGCGCCATTCCGCTTCGCCAGAATGCTCTTGTACGCTTCGAACAGTTCGGCGGCTTGTTCGTGCGCGGCCGAGACGACCATGACGCCGTTCAGCGTCTTCAGCGGCGAGATGTACACTCGAATTGGCTCGTGGGGGGATACGTCATCATCTCCGGAGACGAGTTGGCAAATTTCTCTGACGATGCCTTTGTTCATGACCGGTCGCCCCTGCGTCGTAGTTGTCAGCGTTTGCACCACGTGAACCGGCTGGATATCACCAACCGGGAACACGATCGACGGAATCTGGAGGACCAGGTTGTCGTCAATGCTCTTGACGATTTTGTATTTTCCGACCGGAAGATCGACGTCGTACACGTGGCGAACGGCGCGGTCCGCCGATGTTTCAATCGTCATCGCGAAGTCGAGCTGGGCTGTGGGTCCGTGTGCATTTACGCGGACAGCGCCGCGGCGGGAAGAGTGGATTTCAAACACGGTCATGTCGCGAGCAATAACTCTGGGCGAGCAATTGATCGGCGCGAGCAATAAAAGGGTCGAGCGGAGAATCTGCCGGGGTTGGGTTTCGGTTAAATGGAAGTGTGGGTGAGAGGCTGGGTTTACCATTAAATACTTTTTTTGCATGCCACGTCATCGGTTCCGGATCACGCGTCGGTCATCGCCCCTCACACGCCACGCGCCCTCGCGAACGACGCGCCGGGAAACATTTCGATCATCATCTTGGCCGGAATTTTTGTAGTTCGTCGCATGCGCAGTCCCGGTTCGGCAATCTCATTATCCGTCAGAATTGAAATTTTAAAACATTTCGGAGGCCGAGCGATGAGACGAAACAATTCAACAACCTCGGACGCAGTTTGACCAGCCACTGCCATACGAGGACGCGGCATGTGATGATGGGGATACCTAGCGTACGGCATATCATGAAACGAGCAGGATTCTGGAATGCAGATCATTTTCGTCCCTCGGACACCGACCAGGATGTTCGCATTGGTATCCGTCGTGAGCAAGTTCGGATACAAAAAATCGACCACTTCGCGACGTTGTTCGTTGCTGAGTAGTTGGTACTGCGGCGTTTGGTTGCCGGTGACGCGTGTATCGAACTTCATGATCTTGGTTTCCCAACGGTTACCGCCGTTTTGGTTGAACATACGTGCAGGTCTCAACAACATCACGTCGAGAGCTCGGATAATGCGGCGATTTCCGTTTACAGGACCACGGTGAAAAAACCTGATAACGTCGGTCCGGGTCGCGGCATCGATCGGTCTGGATGGGTAAATTGGTACCAAGGCGTTACGAACCCCACCCCTCCCCTTTCCGGGCGGGCTCACGATCGTCCATTCACCGATTGGCCCGTTGTTGGCGCGGTTGGCGCGGTTGGCGCGGGTGGCGTTGTTGGCACGGTTGGCACGGTTGGCACGGTCCATTCTCGTTTATACACCGAGGCAATAATATCTTTTTTTTCACCAAGGTCTCTATCATCTCAGTCGGTCAAAACAAAAAACACAAAACATGATGCTGAACCACGGCCGATTTGCTCGCACTACATCAGTGATGATCGCGGCTCAATTGCTCGCGAATCGTTCAAATGCAAACCAAACTTCGTCGATGAGGCCACGCATCATCAACGCAGACGATTCGGGATGGGAGATGTACAAGCCGTTCGTTGCATTGCTGGATCAGAATGGTGAAGTCTACTGTTCGGGCGCTGTGATCGAAGATAAGTTCATCATCACGGCAGCCCATTGTTTGGTCGACCGTGTTCCGCTTGTCGCGCGATTCAATGACGATTCTCCGGATATGGACCTCAGCGAGGCGACGTATATTTTCCCACCACAGTATGTCGACGGCGACGTTAACTACGACGTCGGGTTGATCGAGACCAAGCGCAAGATCCCAGACTCGGCGGGACGCGGCCGAATTCAGACGATTCATCCGGTCGTTGACGAGCGGGTTTTCGCATTCGGCGTCGGCGATACCGTCGAGGACGTCACCGATTGGGAATCCTTCGGCGTCGATCCGCGCGGATTTGGTGATTTTCTCGATTGGGTCGGTGACGCGGTTACCGATACGGTGGGATGGGTGGGTGACGCAATCGGCGATGCTGTCGAATGGGTTGACGACGCAATCAATGGCGGCGATGACTACGAATGGGATGGCTCGGCCGACTACAACGGGTACGACTCGAACGACTATAACGAGTACGATTCGAACGACTCGAACGAGTACAACGAGTACGAATGGGATGGCTCGAATGAGTACAGTGAGTACGATTCGAACGATTCGAACGATTCGAACGACTACAGCGAGTACAGTGGGTACGACGACGGATTGCTCTATGGGAACGAGGTTGTACCAAGCGACGAGCCTCGCGTCGCGATCATGGAGTATCGTCGCGATGACGATTGTGTGATGATGGATGGGGTAGACTATCCTGGGTTGATGTGTACGACGTCGACGTCGTCGAATACCTGCAACGGCGATTCGGGCGGTCCGGTCGTCACGCGCGACGGGCACATCATCGGGTTGACGTCGGTTGGGTCGGCAGGATGCGATCGTCATCCCGATAGCGAAGTTTACGAATCGATCGCGACCGATCTGACGTGGGAGAATATCAATACATTCATCCGACGTTTCGCGGGTGATCGTCCGTTCGGCTGGGTCCCGGACGATGTCGACGTCGACGGCGGCGATAATCCGACGAGCGGCGCCGAAACGTATGCGCTGTTTGGGTACTTGACCATGGCCGGCTTGCTCGTGTTTGCATAATCGTTTTTCTATTTTCAGTTTCAATGTCTGGGGTAAACAACATTACAAAGGATTTGCTCGGCGAAATGCTCGCGGATGTCGTCGAGAACGTCGGGAACGTCGGGAACGTCGGGAACGTCGGGAACGTCGGGAACGTCGAGGATGAGAAGAACGTCGATGATGAGAAGAACGTCGAGGATGAGAAGAACGTCGATGACGTCGACGACGTCGAGGCAATGGACGAAGACGAAGAGGAGGACGAGGACGAGGAGGACGAAGACGACGAGGAGGACGACGACGAGGAATTTATCGAACCGTTCACCAAATTTGCGAGTGATCCGCTCGTCAAAACGCACGAGCATACGCTCGATTTGCTCAAAGCTCTCCACCGCAACGAAGAGGGATTCATGTTCGATAACCGCGCTGGTGATCTCAAGTACATGTTCCGTTCGGCAGCAGAGTGTGACGACGCAATGATGGTGTTCGAACTCGTCGTACCGTATGACGCCGCGGACGATCCGACCGGCGAGGTCGCACAACTATTCAACAATGAGTACACGTGCGAAAGCGACGACGCCGGTGATTTTGTGTTCGATACAATGACGTTACCGGGTGACGCGACGATCGAACACACTGGGCTCAAGGACATTGTCGAAATGCTCAATTACTATTACAATCTCAGTATCTGCGAATGCGGCGCGAACGTTGTCAAGACGGACGATCTCGACGTGTGCTTCTCGTGCCAGCTTCGGCGGCAGGCCGAAAGCTTAACACAGTCTTGCACGATCTGCGGCGATTCGATCATCACGACGGCCGGGCGGGTCGTGATGAATTGCTGTGGACAACCGTTCCACAAGAAATGTGTACAATTGTGGAGAAGGACGAGCAAAGCGGGGTGCCCAATTTGTAGAAAATAGGATTTGTTTAACACGCCGATCGTTTCTTCCACTTGACCGCCCCCCCGTTACACGACCCAGTACATGAGCACGCGACCGTCCCGTCTTTCAAGAACACGGAACCTGGCAAGTCAGACGGCTTGAGTTCACCGGCCAAGCGATACTGTCCTGCATGTAAACCGTCATCGGCACCGACGTAGTCGAATGCGGTTTTATGAATATCGACAAGGAATCCATGCTTTGCGGTATTGCGTTTGCAAACATCTTGACCCGAATTACAAACGTCGACGACGTGACCGTATACAGTCCTACTCTTCGTAAACGAATCCGACTGGATCTCGATGACTTTCCATAGCAACGGCGCGGCATCGGCTTGAAATACAGCGACCGGGAACAGCGCTTTACCGTCGAATTTGAGTCCGGCCGTTCCGTGTTTAAATAGATCGACACCAGCGAACCCGACCCCATTATCGTCCGCTTTGCTCTGGCCATAGAACGTGATACCCGTCTTTTTCCAGGCACCGGCGCTGCCCAACTTATTCTCGCGCGTGTGCGCGGCAGGATTTAATCCCGACGAACCACTCGATTGCGTCGACTCGGTAGAGTCGGTCGCATGGGCATTCCTGTATCGAATGAAGACCACACCCACAATCGACGATACGACGACGACACAGATGACGACCAGCAGTGATATGACGATAAGCATCCTCTTATCGTTATGCAAGTTTTTTTACGAGTCCGACCCGGTCCGGTCTGGTCTGGTCCGGTCTGGTCTGGTCCGGTCTGGTCTGGTCTGACGGTTACTTGGCGATGACCGCGTTCATGGGATTCGAGCTCCCGGCGATCGTCATGAGGATCCCGCACATCAGAAACATTGTACCGACAGCGATCACTACGAGCGCCGTGTTTCTGCTCGATG
>Ga0222718_10002094_pt1 | contig 18221 bp, 12 predicted proteins | sample C33_27DmetaG_FD_165045 | JGI IMG/M metagenome (GOLD analysis project Ga0222718, IMG submission 165045) | Estuarine water microbial communities from San Francisco Bay, California, United States - C33_27D | ecosystem: Environmental > Aquatic > Marine > Unclassified | place: USA: California... | reverse complement strand
GAAATAGGCCGACCATGAAAAAAGCGCACCGACCGCCAGCGCGTCGCCTCGCCAGTCACTCGGGGCGTCGCTTGCTGCGGCCAACACCACGACCACCACACCGACGATCGCAACGAGACCGAGCACGATGTCGCGACGGCGAATGGTTTCACCAAAGAAACGATTGGCGGTGATCGCAACGACGACCGGTTGCAGGGCGCCGATGACCGTGGCATTCGCAACCGTGGTCAATTTGATCGCCGAGAAGAAAAACGCAACGTCGGCGCCCAGTGCGATGCCGCCGGCCATCGATGCTCGCATCACCCGAAGGGTCACCGGTGTGCGTCGCACCGTCATGACGAGCGCCACCACCAAGCCGTACGAGCCGAAGCGGTAGGTCGCCACCGCAAGGCCTCCCATGTCGACATGTTTGGCGATCACGCTCGACGCACCCCACGCCGACACAGCGAGCAGCGCACCAGCCATGCCGAGGCCCCGGATCTCGTCGCTCGGCGTGGTCGTCTCGGTAGTCACCGGCGCACGCTACCGGTGCGACCCCACCACCCGAGAATCCTCGGTCTGCAGACCGTGGCGACTCGCCGGTGGGTCAGCGGAAGAGATCGTCGGCCGGGTCGCGAACGATCTCGTCGACGACCGACCCGCGCCCGAACCACGTCGGCTCGAGTCCCCGCACAATCGCAACCGCCACCCCCTTGGCCTTCCCCATCACGAGGTCGGCGGCCGACGCAATCTCGTCGACCACGGCCACCTCGGTGACCATCAGCTCGCGCCCGAGCGCATCGGTGGTGCCGCGCAGGTCGGCAACGGCCTGGATTCCGGCGCAGCCGATAGCCACATCGGTGACGCCGCGGCGCCAGGGCCGCCCGAAGGTGTCGCTGATGATGATGGCGACATCGACGCCGTGACGGGCCCGGAGCCGGTCGCGAATGCCTCGTGCCGAGCGATCAGAGTCGACGGGTAGCAGCGCAGCCTGTCCGCGCTCGACGTTCGACAAATCGATGCCGGCGTTCGCACAAACGAAACCGTGCTCGGTCTGCGAGATGATCAACTCGCCACGGCGACGCAAGATCCGCACCGACTCCTGTTCGACCAGGGGTTTGTGTGACAGCGGGTCGTCGGGATCGATATCGACGAGGCGACCCTCGGCTTTCGACACGACCTTCTGCGTGATCACGAGACAGTCGCCGTCGCGAAGCTCGGCATCGTCAGCTGCGGCGATCAATTCTGCCAGGTCGTCTCCCGGTCGGACCTCTCCGATGTCATGGATTGCAATGATCTCGAGGTCGGCCATGGTCAGCTCCCGGTAGCGGCATCGTGGCAGGCCCGGGCGAGCGCTGCAGCGACCCCCGGTTCGTTCATGATCGTCGGCATCACGACAGCTCGCATCCCTGCGTCTTCGACAGCAGGGGCGAGATCGCGATCCACGTCGTCGATGACAAGCGTGGCGGCCAGATCGCGGTAGCGACGGGCCACGCCCACCACCGAACTTTCTTCCCCGAGTTCGCGCATCATGCGGTCGGCCGGGCCCTTGAGTGCAGCGCCACCGATGATCGGAGAGACCGCCACCGTGCGGTCGCGGCGAGCCATCACCAGCTGACGAAGACCGGGAATGGCGAGCAGCGGACCGATCGAAACGATCGGGTTCGATGGCGCGATGACGAGGGCGTCGGCGGTCCGGATCGCAGTCGCAGCCGCAGGGGACAACGAGGCTGCGTCGGCACCGGCGAAGCGAACGCCGGCAACTTCGACGCTGTGCTGCATACCGACGAAGTACTCCTGGAAACCGACCTCGCGACTGTCGGTCAGTTCCACGCGCGTCTCGACGCGATCATCGGTGACCGGCAGCAGCCGGCAACCGAGTTTCCACGCAGCCGTGACCTCTGCGGTCACTTCGGTGAGGGTTGCGCCGGCGTGCAGCCGTGCCGTACGAAAGAGGTGGGTGCCAAGATCGCGATCACCAAGGCTGAACCAGTCCTCGCCGCCATAGCGACCGAGTTCTGTCATCGCCCGCCAGGTCTCATCGACGAGACCCCAACCGCGTTCAGGATCGATCGCACCCGCGAGGGTGTACGTGCAGGTGTCGAGGTCGGGGCTGACGTGCAAGCCGTGGAGCACCACATCGTCGGCGACGTTCACGATGCCCGTGACCGTGACCGGATCGAACGCCTCAATCGCGCCGGTCAAGTAGCGCGCTGCGCCCACCCCACCGGCCAGAACCGCATGGCTCATGCGACGGCGCTCAAGAGATGCCCCTCAGTTTCCCTTGGAGTAAATCGAGATCGGCGTCGACCATCATCGTCACGAGTTCCTCGAACGTGGTCTGGGGCTTCCAGCCGAGGTGCTGTTGGGCCTTGGTGGAGTCGCCGACGAGAAGGTCGACCTCGGCAGGCCGCATGAACTGCTCGTCGACGACCACATGGTCTTCCCAGTCGAGGCCGGCATGGCCGAAGGCCACCTGGCAGAAGTCGCGAACCGAGTGCGTCTCGCCGGTGCAGATGACGAAGTCCTCAGGTTCGTCTTGTTGCAGCATGAGCCACATCGCCTCGACGTAGTCACCGGCGAAGCCCCAGTCTCGTTGCGCATCGAGGTTGCCCAACCGCAGTTCCTTGGTGGTCCCCAGCTTGATCTGGGCGACACCATGACTGATCTTGCGAGTGACGAATTCGAGACCGCGGCGAGGGCTCTCGTGGTTGAACAAGATTCCGCTGGTGGCGTGGAGGTCGTAGCTCTCTCGGTAGTTCAGCGTGATCCAATGGCCGTACACCTTCGCCACGCCGTAGGGCGAACGAGGGTGGAAGGGGGTGGTCTCGGTCTGCGGGACCTCAAGCACCTTGCCGAACATCTCCGACGAACTCGCCTGGTAGAAGCGGATGTCGGGGTCGACGAGGCGGATCGCGTCGAGCAGGCGAGTCACCCCGAGACCGGTGGTCTCGCCGGTTAGGACGGGCTGCCCGAACGAGGTCTGCACGAACGACTGAGCTGCGAGGTTGTACACCTCTTGGGGCCGGTATTGCCGCAAGATCTGGATCATCGACATCTCGTCGAGCAGATCGCCGGGAACAAAAGTGACCTTGTCTTGGATGTGGGCGATCCGTTCGAAGTTGACGGTGCTCGACCGGCGAACCATGCCGAGCACCTCGTAGTCGTGCCCGAGGAGGAACTCGGCGAGATACGAACCGTCCTGTCCGGTAATGCCGGTGATGAGCGCTCGCTTGGTCACGTCTGGGCCCCTTGCCGCTTTAGAGTTTCGATCGCCAGAACCCGAGGAGATCCTCAAGTGTCTGCTCGATCGGGATGGTGGGTGACCAGCCGGTGCAGTTGCTGATCTTGGAGTTGTCGCCTCGAAGTACGCTCAGATCGACCGGGCGCACGAGTGCCGGATCGGTTTCGAGCGTGATGTCGGCAGTCGAGAGACCAACGAGGATATCGGTGACATCTCGAACCGAACGATCGCGGCCCGAGCACACGTTGTACACCTCGCCTGATTGCCCGTCGGCCATCAGTGACCGGTAGGCACGCACGACATCGCGGACGTCGGTGAAATCTCGTCGGGCATCGAGCGTGCCGACCTTCACGACCGATGACCCCTCGCGCTCACACGCGGCGATTCGGCTGGCAATGGCCGATGCGACGAACCGGTCGCTCTGGCCTGGACCGAGATGGTTGAACGCCCGGATGCGCACGACGTCGAGGCCGTGCCCCAGGCCGGCCTGGATACACACCATCTCGACAGCTGCTTTCGACGCTGCATACGGGCTGACGGGTCGAAGATCATGGGTCTCGCGGATCGGCAGATCAGCCTCGGAAATGCGGCCGTAGACATCAGCGCTCGTGACAACGACAACGCGTCGGCAACCAGCGAGTCGGGCGGCATCGAGGACATTGAGGGTTCCTTCGACGTTGACCCGCATGGTCTGTGCCGGGTTCTGCCACGAACCGCCGACATCGGCTTGGCCGGCGAGGTGGTACACAACCTCTGCGTCAGCCCGCGCAAACTCACCGACGATTTCATCGCGATTGGTGATGTCGCAGGAACTCTCGACGATCCGATCGCCTTCGGTACTCAGATGAGCGACGAGGTGATGGCCAACAAAGCCGTCAGCGCCGGTCACCAGAGCACGCATCATTGCTTGGGAATCTACGACCGGGCGTACGTCGCACCAACCAGGTAGGGGTGGCACGGTCGGTCGCCGAGCGACAGGTAGCCTCCGCACATCGTGGTCGACCCCGCAGACGCTCCCGCGCCCCCCGACGCTGCCCCCTCCGAAACGCGCGCGGCTACACCCTCGGTCACGGCCGTCGTCGTCGCCCATGACCCCGGGTCATGGTTCGAAGAAACACTCGACACCCTCGTCACCCAGGACTATCCCAGACTCGACATCGTGATCGTCGATGCGAGTGGAGACGCCAACGACGGGGTCCAGATCGACGAGCGGGTGCGGGCTGTCGCCCCGGCGGCAACCGTCATCGATGCCAGTGACACCGAAGGTTTCGGCGCAGCCGCCAACACCGTTCTGGAAACGGACATCGCCTCGGCGTTCCTCCTGGTGTGCCACGACGACGTTTCGCTCGCTCCCGATGCAGTGCGGATCATGGTCACCGAGGCCCTCCGTTCGAACATCGGCATCGCCGGACCGAAGCTCGTCCACTGGGAGAAGCCCGGGCTGCTTCAGCACGTCGGATTACAGGTCGACCAGTTCGCAGCGTGGGACGACGTGGTCGACGTCAACGAACTGGACCAGGAGCAATACGACGCAGTCACCGACGTCTTCGCCGTGCCGTCGGCCTGTCTTTTGATTCGCACCAGTCTCTTCGCCACGATCGGCGGCTTCGATCCCGGCATCAACCGCCGTGGCGACGACGTCGATTTGTGCTGGCGGGCCCAACTCGCAGGCGCTCGCGTGATGGTCGTTCCCGACGCCAAGGTGCGGCACCGCGAAGACATGCGGGCGCGGCTCGGCGTCGACGACGTCAGGCGCACCCGAGCCCGGCATCAGCTACGCACCGTGCTCGTCACCGGGAGTGCGCTGCGGCTCCCGCTGACACTGACATTGCTTGCAATGCTCAACCTGGCCGAGGTCTTGATCGCGCTGGTCACCGGTCGTCTCGGCCAGGTATCGGACGTCGTGGGGTCGTGGAAGTGGAATCTCGGCCGAGCGTCCGAGATCCGACGTCGACGTGCGGGTCTGCGGCCCCACCTCTCGGCATCGCCGAGAGATCTGGCAGCGCTGCAAGTCGCAGGCAGTGTTCGCATCAACGCATTCGTACGCGGGCAGATTGGGCGCGGTACCCGCTCCCTCGGCCGAGACATCGTCACCGCAATGCGGACCGGCACCTCACGATTTTCTGCAATCACCTGGGCGTTCGTCGTCATGTTCGTGCTGTTCGGCTCGCGCAATCTCATCTCAGCTGGCATCCCCGCCGTTGGTGACTTTGCGGCCTTTCCCGAGTCGGGTGGCCAACTGATCGACACCTGGTGGTCGTCGTGGCGAGGCCGTGACGTCGGTTCGGTCGGTTCGACACCTTCCGGGCTGGGGTTCCTTGGCGTGCTGGCGGTCGTGCTGAACGGTTCGGTCGGGTTCGTCCGCACCCTATGGATCCTCGGGCCGATCTTCGTCGGCCTGTTCGGCGCGTGGCGGCTGCTCGCCGTGACCGGAAGTAGACGGGCTCAGATCGCAACGCTCGTCGCCTACGTCGCACTGCCACTGCCATGGGGAGCAATCGAAGCCGGCTCGTGGTCGACGCTCGGCATGTATGGCGCGGCGCCGTGGATCCTGCGCGCCTTGCTCGAGGCACAGGCGAGCGCCCCGTTCCGGACCGTCTCGGGACCGGTGCGGCCGCTGGTTTCAGCGGCAGTGGGTGGCGGCATCGCCGTAGGCTTCATCGGCATCTTCGACCCGAGCGTCGCAATCGTCACCGTTGTGCTGAGCGCAGGGCTCGTTGCTGGCGCACTGGTGGCGATCAATCCAACCGGGATGGCGCGTCTCGTGGGTGGATCGGCAATCGCCGCCGCGACCGCCGGGCTCTTGACGCTGCCGTTCACGATCGATGTGGTGCTCAACGGCTTGCCGTGGCATCCGTTCGCCGCCGGCGGCACCGGGGCAGGAGATCAGACGTCGCTGGTCGACCTCGTGCGCTTCGACGTCGCACCCGGTGAAGCAGGCCTGTTCTTGTGGGCGTTCGCCGTCCCGATGACGGTGCCGCTGCTCGTCGGTCGGGCCTGGAGGTTCGATCTCGCCGTTCGTTTCTGGTTCGTTGCTTTGGCCTCGTGGGCGCTGGCGTACGTTGCCGTCCGAGGCTGGGTTCCGTTCGGACTCCCATCCAGCTCCGTGCTCATCGGGCCGGCAGCAATCGCCGTCGCTGGGCTCTGCGGCGTTGCGGTCTGTGCACTTGAGAACGACCTCCGAAGTGCCGGCTTCGGCTGGCGCCAGACACTGTTGCCGCTGGCCGGGCTTGCCGCCGTCGTCGCTGTGCTTCCCTCGGTCGCCCTGCTCGAGTCGGGGCGTTGGGATCTCGGACGGGGCGACTACTCGCGGGTTCTGCCGCTCGCTGATCCGGGCATCGACGGAAGCTATCGCATCATCTGGATCGGGCATCCGGAGCATCTGCCGGCTGACGGGGTCGCTTTGACCGACGGTGTGGCATGGGTGGCGACAATCGATGGTCTCCCCGACATCACCGAGACGTCACACGCAGCCGACCGGGGCGCAGCCAACGAGGTCGAACGGGTGCTTGACGCGATCGCAGCCGGCGAAACCAGCCGTGCCGGTCGCCTCCTCAGTGGCCTGTCGGTGCGCTACCTCATCAGTATCGACCGCCTCGCCCCGGCGCCCTTCAGCACTGATGAGTCGTCGATCGCGCTGCCCGACGCCTTCGCAGAGACACTCGATACCCAACTCGACCTCCGGCGTCTGCCCGGTATCAACAGCGCAGCCCGCGTCTACGAAAACGCCGAGTGGACCCCGGTACGGGCTGCCGCCGTCGTCGGCTTTGACGATGGTATCGACGACATCTTCGATCTTGCCGTGACTCCGATCGGCAGCGCCATCGGTGTGCTGGTCGGCACGGAAGATCGTATCGATGGTCCACTGCCCGACCAGACCGAGGTCGCGGTTGCACAGACGCCCGATGATGGCTGGACGCTGATGGTCGACGGCCAGATCGCCGCAAAGCGCCGTTCACTCGGATGGGCGACGTCGTTCGTTCCGGCCTCCGGTGGTGACGCGGTCTTGGCCTACACCACACCCAGGTGGCGGCAACTCACGGTGCTAACCCAGCTCGTGATGATCGCAGCAGCCTTCGGGTTCGTCCTGCGCCGGATCACAGGAGTAGGACGCTGATGCGTGCGCTTCGGCTCGTGGCGGTGGCGCTGATCGCATCGGTCATCGCGCTGGGTGTCGTGGCCGAGCAGGGTGAGCGTTCTGTCCCCGAGGCGACCACGGTCGGCGGGCTCGGCCAGCCCGACGCCACGATTGGCACCTGGTTCTGTCCGGGCGGTTCTGGGCCGGGCGGCCGTGCTGCGGTAGCGCTCGAGCTGATCAACGCAGGAACCGAACCGTCCGTCGCCGACATCGTGACCGTGCGCTCCGACACCGAGCCCGGTAGGCGGAGTCAGGTCAGCGTGGGGCCAGGTGAGCGGGTCGGAGTCGCGATTGCCGAGTTCGCAGTCGACGCGGCCTGGATCGGTGCGATCGTCGAGATCGCCGGTTCGGACGTCATCGTCGAGCAGACCTACGACGGCCTCACCGGGATCGACCGCGCACCGTGCACGACGAGGACTTCCCAACAGCTCTTTGCCACCGATGGGGCGACGCGGGTCATCGCCGAGGGGGAGGAGATGCTGTTACTGCTCCTCAACCCGTTCCAGGAAGACGCCGTAGTCGACATCGCCTTCGATGCTGACGTGGGGATCGACCGTCTCACGGCGGTTGTCGTGCCTGCCCGACGCCTCGCCATCATCGATGTCACGCAAGAAGTCACCGTCGCAAGCCGGGTGTCGGCACGGATCGAGGCCTTATCGGGACGAGTTGTCGGTTCTCGGATCCAGACACGCACCGGCACCGCTCGCGGTCTCACGGTCACACCGCTGGTCCAAGACGGTGCTGCGGCTTCGGTGATCCCGTCGGTGCGAACCGAACTCGGGTTGACCGACCGTGTGCTGGTCACAAACCCCGGTGACGAGTCCGCTGAAGTCGACCTCGAGATCCTCACTGACGGCTCGAACGAACCCGATCCGGTAGAGCTGACAATCCGCCCCGGCCGCACTGCTGAGGTCGTCGTTTCAGCCGAGTCGCGGCTCGCCGCCATCTCGGAGTTTGCCATACTCGCCCGGTCGCTCACCGGCGACCCGGTTGCCGTCGGCATCGAACGGCTCGCTGCGATCGATCCCGAGTTCGTGCCCGGTACCGCTGCGATGCCTGCGATCGATGGAGCCGCCGAACGCTGGATTGCGCCGCTCGACGGAACCTCCACCGAGCTCGTGCTGGTCAACCCGTCGACAACAGCGATCGCTCGAGTCGACGTCTACGTGGTGCGTCCCGATGGTCGTTCGCTCGTGACCACGATCGAGCTCGGCCCGGGGCGGCGAGCGACCGTGAGCGGCGATTTGCTCGGTGAACGCCCGATCGTGGTAGTCGAGGCGAGCAGCGCCATCGTGGTCGGCCGAGAGATCGTCGGCCTCACCTCACGTCAGATGATGGCAGCGGTCGCAGCGAGTGAGCTCACGCCGATTGCTCAGCTGCCCTGATCGTCGATCTCTCCGGCGTGGCAACCTGGCGGAATCGAACCAGGTTCGCGGGCATCAGCGACCGCAGCCCACAGATCGGTGGATGTGACCGGGCCGAGGAACGCTCGCTTCACGGCACCGTCGGCATCGGCCACGACAAGGGTCGGTACCCCGTCGATCCGGTAGCGCTCATGGAGCGACCTGTCGTCTTGGAAGTCGATCCGCTGACATACGACCGCCTCGCTGCCGAGGAGTTCAGCCCGTTCCCACACGCCGGCGCAGGTGTTGCAAGTCGATGAGGTGAACACGGCGACGAGCCAGGGCGCATCAGGCCGCGCGAAATCACGCCGATCGAGCACCGACGGGACGCGGTGGATGTTGGAGGCCGGCGCGGCAGTGCGGCGACCGAGCACGGCGGCGAACACGCCTGCGATCGCGAGCGCTCCGAAGACCAGGAGAACCCGATCCATCGTTCAGGCGTCGTCGCTGGCGCCGACCTCGACAGCGTCGCCGTCGGATCCGAGGGGACTCGGGTTCGGGGTGTCCGTGTCGGGCTGCCGACTGATCTCGATGAGGCGCTCGACCTCCGAGCCGCTGATCGTCTCGTGCTCGAGCAGCGCCCGAGCGACGAGATCAAGGCCGTGGCGGTACTCGGTCAAGAGGTCGCGGCAGGTGTCTTCAGCTTCGAAGAGGATGCGGCGGATCTCGTCGTCGACCAGTTTCTGCGTCGCGCTCGAGTAGCTCTTCGACTGCATCATGTCTTCGCCGAGGAACACAGGGCCCTGATCCGACAGCGACATCGGGCCCACCGTGTCGCTCATGCCCCACTCGGTGACCATTCGTCGGGCGATAGCGGTGGCCTGCTGCAGGTCATTGGAGGCCCCGGACGAGAACTCTTCGAACACCAGCGCTTCGGCAACGCGGCCGCCCATGGCCATGACCATCCGCGCCTCGGCCTCGTCCTTGTCCATCGAGTGGCGGTCGCCCGTCGGCAGCGTCATGGTGACGCCCAGCGCCATACCCGTCGGGATGATCGTGACCTTATGCACCGGATCGTTCTCCGGGATGATCGCTGCGCACAGCGCGTGCCCGGCCTCGTGGTAGGCGGTGCGTTCGAGCTCCTCGGCGCTCCGAACCATCGAGCCACGTTCGATCCCGAGCAGGGCTCGGTCGCGGGCGGAGTCGAAGTCGATCGCTTCGATGAGATCGCCACCCCGCCGCACGGCGAAGAGCGCAGCTTCGTTCACGAGGTTGGCCAAATCGGCACCAGCCATACCGGGCGTTCCACGTGCGATCACGCGGATGTCGACGTCGTCGGCGGTGTGCTTTCCCTTGAGATGCACGCCGAGAATCTCCACTCGGTCCTCGAGTTCGGGCAGCGGCACCACGATCTGGCGGTCGAAGCGGCCAGCGCGCAGGAGAGCCGGATCGAGGATGTCGGGCCGGTTCGTGGCAGCCATCATGACGATGCCTTCGGAACTTTCGAAGCCATCCATCTCGGCCAGCATCTGGTTGAGGGTCTGTTCGCGTTCGTCGTGGCCACCGCCGAGTCCTGCACCGCGCTTGCGGCCGATCGAATCGATCTCGTCGATGAAGATGATTGCCTTTCCCAACTTGCGGGCGGACTCGAAGAGATCACGGACACGGCTGGCCCCGACACCGACGAACATCTCCATGAAGTCCGAGCCGGTGACCGACAGGAACGGGACACCGGCCTCACCGGCGACCGCCTTGGCGAGCAGCGTCTTGCCGGTTCCGGGCGGACCGACGAGCAGAACGCCCTTTGGAACTCGGGCGCCGATCTCGGTGAAACGATCGGGGTGCTTCAAGAAGTCGACGATTTCGGTGATCTCCTGCTTCACGCCCTCGTAGCCGGCAACGTCTTCGAACATCGTTCCGGGACGTTCGGTGCTGTAGGTCTTTGCTTTGCTCCGCCCGATCGACATGATGTTGCCCATTTGGCCCTGCGCCCGGCGCTGCATCCAAACAAAGAACAAGATGAGCAGCGACACTGGAATAAGCAACGGGAGCAGTGACTGCAAGAAGTTGGGTCGTGGTGTGACGAACCGGAACTCTTCGGTCTGCGCAAGGATGAGGTCGTGGTCGTCGTCGGGCAGCGGCAGCGGGCCGACGGTCGAGTACAGCAGCACTCCGTCGGTGAAGGCGATCGCCCCGTCGGTGTTGTCGTATTCGGCCTCGGTGACCTCGCCTGCAGCGACCCGCTCGATGAAATCGCGATAGCCGACCGGCTCGCGGGTTTCGCCCTGGAACAGCATGCTGAGGCTCATCACCGCCAGCAGCGAGGCGAGCGCGATCCATACCGCGTAGCGGGAAATGCCGGTCGCAGGCGGCTTGCGGGTGCTGCCGGGGCGGTCGTCGCGGATTGGCGGGGGTGGTGGGGGCGGGGGAGGGTTCGACGCCATAAGGTCAGGGTAGACGGGGGATGGCCCGCTACCGATGTCGGGCCCGTGCGCGTTGCGTGGGCTCGCTGCCAGGCTCCGCGCATGAAACGAGTGTTGAGGTTACGGTGCGACTATGAGCCGTCGATGTGCCCGCCCCGGTTGCGGTCAGAGTGCCGACACGACCTTGTCGTTCGACTACAGCAGCCGGCAGGTCTGGCTTGATGCGCTGCATCCGTTCGACAGTCCGGCCAACCACGATCTCTGTGGCCGCCATGCCGACCGCACCCACCCTCCCAGGGGATGGGCACTGCGTGACCGCAGAGCGTCCGCCACCGATGCCCAGGTTCTGGTCGAGGCGGTCGAGCCGGTCGTCCTTCGCTACGCCAGTTAGGTGGGGCAATCGCAGCCGTACCCGCCAACGCGGCTGGTCGTGCTCGCCCTCGTCGCATTCGGAGGCGGCCTGTTCTTGGCGATCCTCGTCGGCGGTTCGATCGTTGCAGCCCAAGGATGGCGTCTCGATGTCAGCGCTGCAATCGGTGCTGAAGCTGGCCGCACTGCGATGCAGTTCGGCCAAAACCTTCCCCTCGATGATCTGCGCCCGCCCGGGTTCGCTCTGGCGCTTCTGAATCTTCCGTTGTGGGTCGGCCTCATCGGCGTACCGCTCCTCGACCGACGCAACGGCCTCGACTGGCGTCGTGATCTCGGCTGGACGATGAAGCCCGTCGACGTGCCACTCGGTCTCGGGGTCGGTGTCGCCACCCAGTTCGTCCTCATACCGTTGTACGAACTCGTATGGCTCGTCGCTGATCGACGAGACGTCGGTCAGGCCGCCGAAGATCTTGTTGCCCACGTCGACGGCCTGGTCGACGTCGCTGCGTTCGTCGTCATGACTGCGGTCATGGCCCCGCTCGCCGAGGAGATTGTCTATCGGGGCCTTCTGTATCGCGGGATCCGTGACATGGAGGCGTCGCATCACAACCTCGCGGTCGGTCTTGCCGTTGTCGTGTCGTCGCTCGTGTTCGCGATCTCGCACTTCCAGTTCGTGCAGTTCCCCGGCCTGTTCCTGTTCGGTGTCGTGGCCGCAGTGCTGTTCCAACGCACCGGCCGGCTCGCCACTGCGATCTGGGCGCATGTCGGGTTCAACGCCACCACCGTGGTCCTGCTCCTTGCCGCACCGTGATCGCGCCGCACTCGATCGGGCATTTTCCGCGGCTTGTCGCTCAAGTTCACCGCTCATGTTCCGATGGATTGGTGTCAGGCGACAGGAGATGGTGATGATGTCGAGTGGGTGTTGTGCTTCATGCGGCGGACCGCTCGTGACGATCTCGATCGCTGTCGGTGCCGGGCAGCGCGTCATGTGCAGCTGCGCTCGGTGCGACGCGCGCTGGTGGCACAGCGAGGGCCGTGTCACCACCCTCGCAGGCGTCATCGGCGACCTCGGCGATCCGGTCGGCCAGCGCCCCTACCGCAGGGCATAGCCCACAGCTACACCACCTCGTCTGCGATGCAGCGCGCCGCGTCGCACGTCCTGGAGCGCCCAATGCCGAGGCTCACCGTGCTTCGTCCGAAGGCGCCGCGACCAAGCGTTGCCGAGATGGCACGATGGTCGCCGTCATGACCGAACGCACCACGCCGATCGACGCTCACACGTCAGGCGAGACGACGGAAGAGACCCTCTTCGATGCCCTCGACGACACGTCGAGAGGTGGAAGGTTCGGGATCGAATGGCCCGCATGGGTGTTCTCCGGGGAGGCGTGGATCACCCTCCTCCTCGTGTCGTTCGCAACCCTGTTCGTGATCTGGAACCTTCGCATCGGCCTCTGGTTCGACGACACCACCCCCACCGGCGGTGACATGGGGGCACATGTCTGGTCACCGGAGTATCTCCGCGGTGTCCTGCTTCCGAACTGGCGCCTCACCGGCTGGTCTCCCGACTGGTACGCCGGTTTCCCCGCGTTCACCTTCTACATGGTCGTCCCGTCGTTGCTGATCGTCATCCTCAACGTCGGCCTCGCCGGTGGTCCACTCGTGTTCGTGCCGGCTGCCGGACTTCTCGCATGGGCAGCGATCACGGTGCGCGAGCGCTGGGCCGACACCACGGGCAAGGTGCTGTCGGTCTACGTCACGGCCGTTGTGCTGTGGTTGTTGTTGCTGCCCGTGCAGTACGGCATCGCCATGAAGCTCGTCGTGGTCGCCGGCATGGTGACCCTGCCGGCTGCGGCCTACCTGGCCGGTCGACTCGGTGGGCTCGCCTTCCCCGGACCCGGCCTGCTCGCCGTGTTCACCCTGCCGTTCCTCTTCGACCACAGCTACAACATCTACGGCGGCAATCTCCTGTCGACGATGGCGGGCGAGTTCGCCTACTCCCTCGGGCTCACCGTTGCGGTCGTGTACATCGGTGTCGCTGCTCGTGGGCTCGAAACCGGCCGCCACAAGGGAGTGGCCGCTGCCCTGCTTGCGCTCACCGGCCTGTTGCATCTGTTCGCCGCCTTCTTCGCGCTCGTTGCCACCGTTGCGCTGTTCATCATTCGCCCGAGCACCCGCACGCTCGTGTGGACCACAGTCATGGGGATCACCTCTGCGCTGCTCGCTGCGTTCTGGGTCCTGCCCTTCTTCGCCAACCGAGCGCTGCTCAACGACATGGGGTGGGGCAAGGAGCGCCGCTACGTCGCTGCGCTGTGGGATCGCGGCGGCAACTTCGGCGACCAGACGTTCCTGGTCAACAGCCCACCACTGCAGTTGTTGATCGTGCTCGCCGTGATCGGTCTCGTCTTGAGCGGTGCCCGGCGGGTCCGGCTCGGCATGGCGCTCGGGTTCGTCGCCGTCGTGTTCGCCGCTGCCTTCCTGCTCCTGCCCGAAGGTCGGCTCTGGAACGTTCGCCTGCTCCCGTTCTACTACCTGAGCATCAACCTGCTCGCCGGTATCGGCGTCGCCGAGATGGGCCGCCTGCTCGTCGGTCTCGTCCGCAACAGCGGCGACACCGCAAGAGCCTTCGTCACGGCCGGCCCCGCCCTCGTTGCGACCCTGGCGATCTGGGTACACCTCGGGCTTCCCTTGCACTCGCTCCCGTACGGGTCGACCGACACCTCCAACGGGTACTCGTGGACGTTCTGGTCGACCGATGATCTCCATCTCGGGCCGTATTGGCTGGCCCACAATTTCCGGGGCTACGAGGGCACCGCTGCAGCGGCGGAGTACGAGCAGCTCATCACCACCATGGCTCGGGTCGGTGAAGAGTACGGGTGCGGCCGTTCGCTCTGGGAATACCAGAGCGAACGCTTGGGCTCGTACGGCACCCCGATGGCGCCGATGTTGCTACCCCACTGGACCGACGGATGCATCGGCTCCATGGAAGGCCTCTATTTCGAAGCATCCGCCACCACGCCGTACCACTTCTTGATGCAGTCCGAGCTGTCGCAGTCGCCGTCGCGAGCGCAGCGCGATCTTCCCTACTCGCCGCTCAACGTGGCCCAGGGTGTGGGGCACCTCCAAGACATGGGGGTTCGCTACTACCTGGCCTTCACCGATGAGGCGATCGTGCAGGCGCAGAGCGACCTGCGGCTGACCGAGATCGCTACCAGCGGTCCGTGGGTGATCTTCCTCGTGAACGATGCCGATCTCGTCGTCGGACTCGACCGACTACCCGTCGTCGTCGACGGCGCGCAGGGGGGTGGTGAGGAGTGGTTGGTTCCGACGGTCGCTGCTTGGGAGGCCGGTGACGTCCCGCTGATCGCCGAGTCGGGTCCGCCTGGCTGGCCGCGGATCTCCACCGACGAGATCGAGGCGTCGATCCCCGCTTTTGCCGAAACGATCGAGACCAACGGGGGGCGTGTCGCCGAGATCTTCACCCTTTCCGCTGGCCTCAAGGATGTGCTCCCGTCGCAAACCACCGAATCGGTGGAGGTCAGCGACATCGAAACTGACGAGTTCACGATCTCCTTCCGCGTCGATCAGATCGGGTCGCCGGTCCTCGTTCGTACGAGCTATTTCCCGAACTGGACGGTTTCAGGTGCCGACGGGCCCTATCGCGTAGCGCCCAACTTGATGGTCGTGGTGCCGACGCAGACCGAGATTGAGCTGAACTACGGCCGATCCGGCGTCGAGCTGTTCGCCATGGCCTTGACGTTGCTCGGACTCGTCGGCCTCGCCGTCGTCCGCCGGGTGCCCGACGTCCGGGATGTCGTCGCCTGGGATCTCTCATCTTCGCCCACCGATCGGCTTCCATCGGTTGACACCTTGGGGGTTGAGACAGCGGCGTCAGACTCGGGTGAGAGCGGCGTCGACGCCGCGATCGAACTGACCGACCTCTCGGTCCGGCAACAGACCGTGCGGGTCGCTGTCGCTACCGCACTGGTGGCTGCGACGGTGCTCGCTCACGTCAATGTCCGGCCAACGACGGTCGAGCCACTGTTGGCGATCATGATCTGGCTGCCGGGTGTGGTCGGGGCGTTTGCGCTCGTCACGACCCTGATTCCCGGACTCGTCCGTCTGCACGTCTACCGCGCCACGATCGTCCGAGCCGCCTGCCGGCAATCCGACGGTCGTTCCCACTTCCGACCAGCCGAACTGATCGTCGCTCGACTCTTCGTCGGTGACTCGGCTGACCGCCCCGATCCGAGACGGTTCGCGCTGGTCGGTCTTTCGGCAACCGCGATCGATTTCGGACTCGCCGTCGCTCTGACATCCAGCGGAGTTTCCCGGCTGGTCGCCAACACCGTTGCGCTCGTCCTCGCTGCGGCGGTGTCCCTGCTGTTGCACGGCAAGGTCACGTTGCGAGGTGACGCTGTCGATCGCTGGATCCGCCAACCCCCAGTCTTCGTCACGGTGGCCATCCTCGCAGGGGCGATCGACATGGCGATCTTCCTCGGAGTCGGAGGTCCAGCCGGCGCCGCGAAGGTCCTTGCGATCATCGCCGCAGCCCTGGTGCGTTCGGTGTTTCATCGTCTTGTCCTCTTCCGGGCGGTGCGGCGAGAACAATCCTTGCCACGCGCCCGACCGCCGGCGCCCGGCAACCTGCGGTTCTCAGTCGTCGTCCCCGCCTTCAACGAGGAAGAACGGATCGCAGAGACCATTGCGACCATTCGTGACGACCTCGCCGAGCTTCACGATGCAGGCGATCTCGAGATCGTGGTAGTCGACGACGGATCGTTCGACAGCACCGCAAACGCTGCACGGGCCGCTGGTGCCGACCACGTCGTCGTTCAGCCGAGCAATGGTGGCAAGGGCGCTGCCGTTCGCGCCGGCGTACTCGCATCGAGTGGCCGGACCGTGGCATTCACCGATGCCGACCTTGCGTATGCGCCGCATCAACTCGCAGCCTTCCTCGACGCGATCGAGAGCGGGTACGACGTCGCCATCGGCAATCGCCACCATGGCGACGCCGAGACGCTCGTCGGAACCTCTCGCCTTCGGTCGTTCGGCAGTCGGGTCATCAACATGGCGACCAACCTGCTGTTGCTCGGCAACTATCGAGATACCCAATGCGGCTGCAAGGCCTTTCGGAGTGATGCCGCCCGAGTCGTGATGGCGACGGGGACGGTCGATGGGTTCGCGTTCGACATCGAGGTGCTGCACCTCGTTGAGCGTTATGGCCTTACGATGACCGAACTGCCGGTCGAGGTCGTCAACTCCGAGACATCGACCGTCAGCGCATTCCGAGATGGCATCGGCGTGCTGTACGACATTGTGCGGGTGCGATGGGCTGCCCGTCGCGGCAGCTATCCGGTGCTGGGAGACGATGTGCTCCCCGTCACAGACGAGCGATCGATCGTGTGAGCGACGCACCTTCTCCAAAATCTTCCCACCCCCGAGCCAGGCAGCAACCGAGGCACCATGAGTACTGATTTCGACGCCATCTTCAAGGCATACGACGTCCGCGGCACCGTGCCCGACCAGTTTGATGCCGACGGTGCCCGTGCTATCGGCGGCGCGTTTGCGCGTTTCGTCGCAGCCAAAGGAGCGGCTGCCGTTGTCGTTGGCCATGACATGCGACCGGAAGGGGAGGAGTTCTCTGCTGCGTTCGGCGAGGGCGTCATCGAGCACGGCATCGATGTGGTCGACGTCGGGCTGTGCGCCACCGACATGCTGTATTTCGCATCGGGCCGACTCGCAATGCCCGGCGCGGTGTTCACGGCCTCGCACAACCCGGCCGGATACAACGGCATCAAGATGTGCCTCGCCGGCGCCGCACCCATCGGCAGCGAATCAGGCCTCGATCTCATCAAGCAACTGGCACTTGCGGGGCCCGATCCCAGCGGCTCCCGGGGTTCGCGAACCACCGAGGACATGCTGCCGGGCTATGTCGAGCATGTGCACTCCTTCGTCGACCACGCTGCACTCAAGCCGTTGAAGGTCGTTGCCGACACCGCCAACGGGATGGGTGGTCTCGTCGTGCCAGCGGTCTTCGAGGGCCTCCCGTTCGAGCTCGATCACCTGTATCCCGAACTTGACGGCACCTTCCCGAACCACCCGGCCGACCCGATCCAGCTGGCGAACCAGGCCGACCTGATGTCTCGCGTGCTCGAGCTGCGGGCCGACGTGGGTCTGGCCTTCGACGGTGACGCCGACCGTGTCTTCCTCGTTGACGAGACCGCCCGGCCGATCTCGGGTTCACTCACCACGGCGATGGTCGCCCGGTCGATCCTCAAGAAGAATCCGGGTTCGACGGTGTTGTACAACTTGATCTGTTCGAAGACGGTCCCAGAGGTCATCGCCGAGGGCGGCGGTGTTGCGGTGCGTACCCGAGTCGGGCACAGCTTCATCAAGGGAGTCATGGCCGAGACGGGAGCCGTCTTTGGTGGCGAGCACTCCGGTCACTACTACTTCCGCGACAACTACCGCGCCGACAGCGGTCTGATCGCCGCGCTCGTGATCCTCGAGGCAGTGTCGAACCATCCAGCCGGCCTCGCTGATCTCGTCTCATCGCTGAACCGCTACGCCGCATCGGGCGAGATCAACACCACCGTCGGTGATGCTGCTGCAGTCATCGAGCGTGTCGCCGAGGTGTATGCAGATGCGCCACAGGACCGCTTGGACGGCCTCACGGTGGACCTCGGGGACTGGTGGTTCAACCTGCGCCCGTCGAATACCGAACC
>Ga0222718_10002084_pt1 | contig 18282 bp, 20 predicted proteins | sample C33_27DmetaG_FD_165045 | JGI IMG/M metagenome (GOLD analysis project Ga0222718, IMG submission 165045) | Estuarine water microbial communities from San Francisco Bay, California, United States - C33_27D | ecosystem: Environmental > Aquatic > Marine > Unclassified | place: USA: California... | reverse complement strand
TTTATTGTAAGTGCGTTTGAATATTAAATAATTTTAGTATTTAAAGATTACTACTATTTTAATATATTATGACGGATAATACCAATGTATTAGAAATAAAAACAATACAAATCCCTCCTTTTAGAACGCTAATGACTGCTTTAAAGGATATTTTACTGGAAACAAACATCGTATTTCAACAAGATGGAATTCGTATTGTTAATATGGATAAATCACATACTATATTAGCGCATTTATTTTTACAGGCAGATAAGTTTGAATATTATTATTGTAAATACCCCAAAATCGTGATTGGTGTTAATATGTTTCAATTGTTTAAACTAATTAATTCAATTGATAATGATGATACATTAACGATTTATATTGAGGAAAATGACTACAACGATGGTATTGTGGATAATTTGGGGCTTAAATTTGAAAATGGTGATATTAAGCAGTGTAAGGATCAAAAACTTCGCCTGATTGAGCCCGATGTGGATGATTTAGAGCTGCCTAAAATCAAGTATTCATCTATTCTTAATATGCCGTCAAGTGATTTTCAGAAAATAGTGCGTGATTTAAGTAATTTATCGGACCGTCTTGAAATTAAATCAATTGGCAATGAGTTGGTGTTTAGTTGCAACGGCCCATTTGCTTCTTGTACCCTTAGGCGTTCTGAATGTGACGGTAATATGGAGTTTATCCAAAAGCAGGGAAACGATGAGATTATCCAAGGTGAGTTTTCACTGAAAAACCTTAGTTATTTTATTAAATGCACCAATCTGTGTAATAGTATTGAAATGTATTTGGAAAATGATATTCCGTTGATTGTTCGATACAGCGTTGCTTCGTTGGGTGAAATTAAACTGTGTTTGGCTCCTCTTCCATCTCTATAAGTTACTGTTACTGACCTCGCACCAGTTCCATATCACCCTCTCTCTTAAATATTATGTTTTTAATATATATAATATTTATGACCAAATTTGATTTTAATGCGCCCATAAAATATGTTCCAATAAAGTTATCAAATAAAGACAAAGATATAGTGAAAGCTGAACTTGAAAAGTCGAGAAAAGCATATAAAAAAAACAAATATTACACTCGTAAAAAAGTGAAATCATTTCAGTCTAAAAAAAGCAAGCATATTGTTAATGCCGAAAAAGTGTATGATTTAGATACGATTAAACCTGGTAAAAAATTAAGTAAGGCGACTGGTTGCAGTATTACGGGGTTAAATAAAATAATGAAAAAAGGACAAGGGGCGTATTATTCAAGTGGTAGTCGTCCAAATCAAAGCGCCCACTCGTGGGGATATGCTCGTTTAGCAAGTGCAATTACAGGTGGCAAATCTGCGGCGGTGGATTTTAAAACATTAGAAAAGCACTGCGATCCAAAAGGTAAAGCAATGAAATTAGCAAAACTATCTCGTAAAAAGCATAAATTTGGGACACGCAGAGTGCCAAAAATAAAGGGTGGAAATAAAACGCGTAAGTGTGTAAATAAAATAAAAAGCAAAGATACGCCTGTATTAAAAAATGGCAAATATCATTTTAGTGATTTCCCTGAATTTACACCTAATTTAAGTCCACGAGATATGTTTAAAATGGGTAGTTTTGGAGGAACCTATTGGAGACCAATACAAAGCAAGTTTTATAAAAACACCCTAAAAAACCAGCACGAAAGATACCCTAAAAGTTGGTGGAAAGGCATACCTTTAGAACATTTAACAAAGCAATTCGAACAATATGACAAAAGTATCAACAAATACAAAAAAAAGGTAGGAACTACGTTGGAGTTTTGGGAAGAAAATGATTGGATTGATAAACAGGATCCATATGGGTGGGTTCAGTGGTATTGCGAGTTTTTTACAGGGCGTCGGTCGTCAGATGATAGACGCCAAATAGATCGATGGAGAAAATTAGCCGGTCCAAATGGACGCTTTCGCAAATGGCTGATCACTCAAATCTTAAAGAAAGGAAGTATAGATGATTGGGATAATCATGATATTAGTCCAGCAATCAGACAAACTTTGCAACATTGGGGATATAAGTTAACAAAAAAAGACTTGGATTTAGAAGTGAAAAGTAGAAAATAATATAATTTAATAATATATTATGTCTAACACATTGACAGAAATAGATAAAATAGACACTAGTGGCAAAACAATATATCCAGATTATAAATATTGTGTATGGTTAATACCAGAAGGGAGATATTGGTACGATTTTAATAGATCTATTATACCTCATATGTCTGTGAAAACACATTTAGAATTATCAGACGCATTAAATCTGCATAAATCAATTGTCAGCGACTTAAATCATCGATTTATAGAAGCAAGAGTAAGTGATAATTTTGTTATTACAAACGATGATGGGTTTATCTCATTAGAATATAACCTTTATTACTCGGAAAACAATTATAATTCACAGCCAATATGGTGGCCAAATGGCGCACACATGTCAATGTTATATAAATATAACAAAGGAGTTACACAATACGAAAAACAGTTTATGAATACAAATTGTTTAAAAAAACATGCGTTATTTGGAACTCCTTGTATTTTTCGTTGTAAAGGGCATTATAGCGAGTGGCAAGTTGTAAAGTTGTAAAGTTGCAAATAAGCCGTTAATTATTTAATATAATTAAAACATAAATATGTTATAATTATATTATTATATTTAAATTAAATGACGGATACTAGTTCAGATGTTACTGTAATATTAAATTACTACAATAAAACAGTTGACATGTTAGATAGGCAATTAACTGATTTGCAAAATCAAACATACCAACCTAAATATATTTGGGGGTGTTTTTTTGGATGTAAAGATGATAGTTTTATAGACGCATTTTTAAAATGGAAATCTGTTTTTCCAAATTTAAATTACATTAAATCCGATTATAATTTTAAGTATATAGGTAGGTATCAGATGGCATTATCTGTGCCTACTGAATATATTGTGATATTAGATGATGACAGGTTTCCTAGAAAAGATTTTATAAAAAAAACAGTAGACATATTATCAGTAAAAGATTGCGTGATCGGTCAATATGGGTGGATATTAAATGATAGAAAACAAGATATTAATGGATTGTTTGCTTTTCCCGCGGAGATGGTTGGTATAAAGCAGAAAAAATCGTATTTTAATTATAGTGAAATCGATTTGTATTCTAAAAATATTAAGCATTTAAATAATCATACCGCAAGTATTCCGCAAGAATATAAAGACAAATATGTCAATTATGATAAAGACGATGAATCATTGGTTCATGTCGATTATTTATGTGGCGGTTCATGCTTTAGAAAATCAACATTATGTAAATTATTTGATACTCCGGTTCCGACAGTAGAAACGGGTGAGGATATTATATTTTGTTTAAAAGCAAAAAAAAGTGGTATTCCCATATATTGCTTTGGAGCAAACGCCGACGAATTATTGGTAGCAGATGACAATAATATATCATCTACCTCTAGTTTAGTTGTTTTACAGAAGCGAAGCGTGTTAATCAAACAGTTACTTTAGACTTTAGTTGCGTGGTTTTTATAAACATATCACCATAAAAATAACCATAATATCCAACTGCTACTCCTACGCAAGATCCAATAATAATTTGCTGTATTGTATGGCATTTTAAATAACTTCTAGACCAAAGAACAAATACTGCGTATAAAACAACTATTCCTCCGATAATATATTTCGAGGTGTTAGTCGTGGTTTCGTGATGGTTTATTAAAGTTAAAACCATAAATATTGCGAAAGCAACTGTTGTTTGAGAGTGTCCGGACGGCATACCATAACTGTGTTTATTTGGAGGAATGTTAATATCGCCAAATTGAGCGCTATTTTTTGAGCCAACCGGTCGTGTGCCATATCCTAAAATAGGCCAATAATCTCCTTTCATGATTGGTTTAAATACTAGGGTTTTTAATATAGTATTTAATATTTCGCATAAAACAGTAACAATAGATAGTATTAAATAAATATCCATGTTTGTTATTATATACAAAATAATACCTAATGAAAAAATAATAGCAGGAGATGCTCTTAACAGTTGAATAAATACATCAGATAATGCAATCATTATATACAAACATATATAATAATTTATTGTATATTTAACTACCAGTGTTGGTATATTAATACGCACAATTAATACAACAATTAATAATTAGATTTATGCTTTTTAAATAAACACCCATTTACTTGTAATCCGTTAATTGGGTTTATATCTCTAGGATTTTGAAAGTCTAGTGTTTTTGTCCACAATTTTATAATGCAAAATGCCTTTTTTGGACTTATTGTTATACCATTTATATTATCCATAAAATTAGTGTCTTTAGATAGTGTTTCTCCTGTAATTGAGTATGACAATTCTTTCCACACTTGGACTACATTTTTATTTAAAACTTTAAATGAAAAACACCCTCCGTTACAATTATGAGGGTCTTCCCATACTGGATTGATATTGTTTCTCATCAAAAAAAGCATACAATTTTTTACCATTTTTTCAGGTATTGCGTTTGTTATGCTTATTACATCTTCAACGGTTTCCAAATTTTGTAATTTAATGTAGCTTTTAAGGCTCCAATCGGTGTTATGTGGTAAATGAGCCCATAAAACCCATTTACCAATAAGTTGATGAGTTTGGGATGAAGAAGTGTCTTCGATGGAGTTTATCAATTCCATTATAATATAATTACACAAATTATTGTTTATATTATTTTAATAATTAATAATTAATAATTAATATTTAACTTATTCGATATCGCCATCGCTATCGCTATCTTTAATGATATAAGCGTCGTTTTCAAAGGCAATATATTGTTTTTTGCTTAGTTCAATCATATTAATGGAATTATCAATGATTTTTATAGTATATTCATCGTTGTCATCTATATCGATGTTAAAGTTGGATTTCATAAACCATTTTACAAACTTCGCATCTAAAATAAAACTATTATTTACTAAAAATGGTTTAATTAAAGACAGTGAAATGTCGTGTATTGATTCTTTGTGAAATAATTCAATCTGCATAAATAAATCGCTCGATACGGGTCGTAGTGGTAAATAAATATTTAAATTTAATGAAATATCATTATATTGTAGGTATTTATATTCGTCATCTACATACGATTTCAAAAATAAAATAGGCTTTTTGGTTTCATCTATCATTGATGCGTTTGGGGCATAATTGAAATATGAAAGAGTTTGCTCTGTTTTATATGGGTAGTATGAATATAAAATCATATTTTCATTTACATTTTCTGTTTGGGTTGAAATGACATTGTATGGTTGATTTGAAATTGTTAAGTTATTGTATTGTTCAAACACTTCTTCCATTTTAATACAACATAAATGATAGTTATTTACGCCGGAAAAATACAACTTAAATATGTTTCTATTAAATTGTTCTTTATCTGTTAAGTAATGAATAAATAATAAAACACCGCTACCTATTGTAAAGTAAATAAACATATTATGTATTATTATTATATATTAAATTTAATTACTTTTAATTAAATTTAATTTACTTGTATTGTTATATTTAAAAAGTTAAAAGTTAAAAAGTTAATAACTTAAAACTTATATTAAAAGGCTGGTTAAACCTTTAATGTTTATATTTTGATTTTTAAGCATTTTTAAAAACTCTTGCTTGTTTTTATCGGTTTTGATTTTTAAATAAATTTCTTGTATAACACGCTTCATACAAAGTTCGTATTCTGTATTTGTTGGTTTGTTTGCACAGGTTGAGGCTTGTAATGTAAAATAAGCACTAGTGTCATTTTCATTTAATTTAACCAAAATGTTGTTTATTTTATCTATATGCTGTTGTCTTTTTTTATATAATTTTGAATTGTTTTGATAATAATTACTAAATCCGGATTTAGTATTCATGAAACCAATTGATTCACTAATAAGAGAGAATGATTGCGTATTATCTTGTGATTGCGTATTATCTTGTGATTGCGTATTATCTTGTGATTGCGTATTATCTTGTGATTGCGTATTATCTTGTGATTGCGTGTTATCTTGTGATTGCGTGTTATCTTGTGATTGCGTGTTATCTTGTGATTGCGTGTTATCTTGTGATTGTGTTGCTGGTTGTGCGCCTGAACCTGATATAAATATGGTATTTTTTGTTTTTAGTATATCATCGTCGTCATTTTTATTACCATTTACATCTTCGGAATACAAATAAATATCATGATTTTTACCAGAAGTATAATCGATTATTTTACAAATATTGGGGCCTTCAACTAATTCTTGTGAAGTAATGCCATCTTGAATACTTGATACGGTTGGTGCAGTCGAGCCAGATTGCACTGCTTTACACCATACTTTGCCTCCTTCGTTGCTATTAAACGAAACTTCTATGTTATTATCGTCTTCGTTGTAAGAAGATGAAATTTCGGTTAAAACGGGTGAAGTTTTATCTAATTCCTCTTTTTCTTTTTGCTCATCTTTATCAACTAATACTTCCCCATCTTGAAGTATTCTAACTTTTTTTGTTTTAGGATCTATTCCGAAAAATGTTAAAATATAAGTAACAATAACCGACATCAAAATAAAGGGAATGAAAACAATGATCCATGAAACTATTCCTAAACCAGATTGGCATAAATAATTTAATAATATTGTAAAAATAAAGGCGACGAAAAACTTCACCAAGGCAACATTAAAATCTCTTTTGAAAATATCTATTGTAATTTGAGTTATTGAAAATATTAAATAAATTAAAGCAGGAGTGCATAAATTCTGCAACATTGTATATTATATATTACTAAAAGAAAATTGCCTTCGATTTCTTAAATTTACCCACTATTTCTTCAACATCCCCGTCTTCACCCACACGATAAATATCGCCATCTACACTAGAACTAGTATAATATAGTTTTCCCTTTATCATAATTTCTTCTACTTCTAACTCGTCTTCTTCATCTTCATCTTCTTCGTCTTCTTTATCTTCTTCATCTTCTTCTTCTTTATCTTCTTCTTCTTCCGGTTCATCTTCTTCTTCCGGTTCATCTTCTTCTTCCGGTTCGTCTTCTTTATCTTCTTCATCTTCTTCCGGTTCGTCTTCTTTATCTTCTTCATCATCTTCTTCCGGTTCGTCTTCTTCATCTTCTTCCGGTTCATCTTCTTCTTCTTCATCTTCTTCTTCTTCATCTTCTTCTTCCGGTTCGTCTTCATCTTCTTCTTCTTCTTCTTCTTCTTCCGGTTCGTCTTCTTCATCATCTTCTTCTTTATCTTCTTCTTCCGGTTCGTCTTCTTCTTCCGGTTCGTCTTCTTCTTCATCGTCTTCTTCTTCTTCTTCCGGTTCGTCTTCTATTTTTTGATTTTCTTTGTTTAAACATAATGTGCTTTCACTCCAAGCCTTTAATCCGGCAGATGAATTGTATACAGTTTCCACGCTGGGAGAAACATCCATATTATAATATAATCTATAATTATCAACCGCTTTTTTACAAAGCAACGGTTCATTTTCAATAAAATGTTGTATTTCTTTAAACTTCTCCTCATTTTCGGATACTGCTTCTGTTCTGGTGTAACAATCATCAGGCATACTTTGACTTTCAATATCGTCTGTTAAATTTTCGCAATCCAGGTCATCTTCTGATGTTACAATACTTTCCATTTCGTCTTTATTTAGTTCTATAATTTCTTTTTCTATTTCGGAAACATCATAATCTTTTTTGTGAATATTTACTTCTTTTATCTCCAAATTAATATTATTATCCGATGGTTGTTTTAATGTTGCATCATACCGAGCATTTAATTTAGATAAAAACTCCATTTTATAATTTTCTCTTACAATAGCCAACTTAGTTTCCAATTCTGCTACTTGTATTTTTAATTTTCTATTTTCATTCATTATATCTTGAACAAATGGAATATTTAAAATTGCTGTTTCCGTAGAAGTTCTACCCTCTACAATTGGTAAAAGCACATCTTTTAACTTATTTGTAATTATATAACCAACATCATCTACAATTTTATATATATCTTTTGAACTCGCCATATATTAATTTTATCCGTTTTCCGTTTAATATTATTTAATATATTATTAAATATCTATATATGAGTTCGACTACTCGCGAAAAAGAAGTTATTAATTTAGTAATGAGGCAAACCGATTATACCGAAGAAGAAGCAAAGACGATGTTAAAAAAATGGAACAACAATTACATCAATGTAATTAAAGAATACTTAAACCCTGATTTTGACCAGCCTACGCAAAAAAGCAAACCCAAAACATTAAATCAACAAATGATGGGAGAGATAAGACAATTCATGGATGACGTGTATGTTAAGTTTGAAAACCGAAAAAAATACAATCAGTATATCAATGTATTAAGGGAAATGCACCAAAAAAAACAAGAAGAAGAGAAAAAGAACGCAGAACCAAAATCGGATACAGAAATGGCAGTGGAAACCGCCTCTGAAACGGTATCTGAAGCCGCACCTAAAATTAAAATAGAGGAAGTTGAATAATTAATATTTAGAATACAAATTAAATATTAATTAAATACAAATTAAATACTAATTAATTAAATATCAATTAAATACTAATTAATTAAAAATATTTCGTTTCTCGTGATTTAAATTGTTGCTTTTTAAGCGATAGTTATTTGAATTTTGCATTACAGGCGCAATCTGTTGATGACTCAACAAATTGTTATTAACATTGGGTAATTCGTTGTTATCTTCATGAAGTTCGGGAAGCACTTTAGACATCGGCTTATCCACAATCATTAATAATTTGTCGTTGTTTAACAACTTTCTATACTCTTGAATCGTTAGATTACCATAATATTTAGTAAGTGTATAATATGGAGACGGTGCTGGTTTGATATTTATTCCAAAAATCTTACCATATAAATCATTGATCATTGAATATCTCTCCCATAAAACGGAATGATCTAATTGTTCGTTTCTTAAAAAAGCAACCGCACATTGTGGACTACAAAAACAACCATACACATCATATACTCCACTCTTTATTTTTGAAGGAATATAAATGGCTGGATTATCAAAATCACAAGTGCACCAAAAACAAGATGAACGCTTGTCTGGTAAGCAGTTATAATGTAATTGATATTGTAAATTGGTCAATTTTTTCCACACTTCTTTAATATTTATATTGTCATCATTATGTGTTTCTTTACAAGAATTACTACACACTGGTTTTAAATCATGCGTTTTAAATCGTTCATTTGCAAAAGTAACTGGAGGGGGAGTAGAATCTAATGAACCTATATTCTCAAATGTCAAATAGTTTAATTTTTGATTAGCCATCAACGAAAACGGATCTGGTTGCGAAATATTAGGGGTATACTTATTATTTGTTAACGAGATGTCTTTTTTTTCCAATTGTTTGGTGTTGCATTTCAAATGTAAAATAATATTTGTTTCTATATTTTGTTTAAGATTCGTTAAATCGGGCGTTTTCGACACGATCTTTCCACCACGAGGTTTTCTACCCCGTTTTTTTGGAATTTTTTCCTCTTGCGTTTCAACCTTTTTTTTTGGTTTACGTCCTCTCTTTTTTTTAATAATAATATCACTATTAGTTGACATATATGAGTATTTAAGTATTGACTATTTAAGTTATTTTATTTAAACAATTAAGTAATTTAATTTACATATTGTAGCATTACCGTAGTTTAATTTACATATTGTAGCATTACCGTAATTTAATTTTCTATAGTTATTTTAATATGTTGTCTGAAAAACAGACCTACCTTAACATTAAAAAATATTTACCATCTGATAATAGAGTATTATATAAAGATAACAAAAAAAACACATATTTTAAAGAAATATGTGCTGAATATTCACTTAAACGAAATAGTTTTAACCCAAACAAAAGCAATTCTTCTCCAAACATGTTCATCGGTAAACTAAAAACGAGATACGAATCATATTTTAATTAATAATTTAATCAATTAATTTCTACAAATGATTGTCTACAAATGATTGTCTACAAATGATTGTCTACAAATGATTGTCTACAAATGATATCATGTAGTTTAGCAAATAAACGTCGCGAATATCACTATGTGAAATAAACTCCAATATTTCAAACTCATTTGCACCACAAACAATTTGAGATGTTTTTATGACATATAAGAAAAAATCCAAAATAAATGATTTTATCTCCATATTATGCTCTATGCACATTTTTTTTATATAATTAGTTCGTGTTTTTCGATTGCTTTTCTTTAAAGTCGAAATAAATGATTGCCACTTAGTATCTGTCATTATATTTACATTTAAACCTGCATCATCATGATTTCCTTGTATAAAGTTAATCATGCTTCTAATGTCAGATTTAAAAAGGCTGATTATTGCCCTGATATTATCATCTGAAATATTTATTTGTTCTTTTTCAATTATATTTTTAAGAAATGTAAACACATCTGTTTCAGGAAGTTGAGAAAATCGCAAATGTATAAATTCGTTTTGAAGGGAAGAATCTATTTTACTTACATAATTACATATTAAACAAAAACGAATATTATCTGAATATTGCTGTATCAAGTAATGCAGCGCTTGCTGTGCGTTTTTAGTCATGTAGTCCACTTCGTCTAAAATTACAAATTTCAATCCTTTGGTAAAAAATGTTTTTGTATTCACAAAATGGTTAATTTGGTTGCGTATAACCTCTATACCCCGTTCATCCGATGCATTTAAATGTATTTTTAAAGAAGTATCTTGTTGATTGTATACTTCTTGGTATTTTTCTATCAAATTAATAATGGTAGTTGTTTTACCGGTTCCAGGAGGACCATAAAACAATAGATTGGGAAATGTATTTTTTATAATTATATTTTGTAATATTGTTTTATTCATATCATCTAATACAATATTTTCAAGAGTAGACGGTCTATACTTTTCTACCCAAGGACTATGATTCATTATATATGTTGCTTTAATTACATTTAAATTGATATTAGTTAAACAATTAAGTTTAACATCCAATTAATATTAAGGTTTAAGCATATAAAACTATTTTATAAATTATAAGAATGGCAACAGTTTTTGAAGGCGGGTATTTAAAGGTAATTTTGGGACCGATGTTTGCAGGTAAAACTACAAATATTATTAACGAATTTAACAAGTATAACTGCATGGGATATAAATGTGTGGCAATTAACCATTCTATTGACGATCGTTATGGTGAAAAAGTAATTTCAACTCATAATAAAATAAAAATACCGTCTATAAATACGAGCAATCTATATTTAAAGCACGACGAAATCATAGAAAATAAAGTGCTGTTTATCAATGAAGGTCAGTTTTTCGAAGATTTATATGATTTTGTAAATGATATGCTAGGGCAAGATAAGATAGTGTTTGTGTGCGGGTTAGACGGCGATTACCAACGCAAAAAATTTGGCTCGATTTTAGACATAATACCTTTAGCAGATGATGTCGTAAAAGTAAACGGAATATGCCATCATTGTAAAAAAAGAAAATCATTATTTACACATAGAACAGTTAAGTCAGAACAACAAATCGTAGTTGGAAACGAGAATATTTACATGGCTTTATGTAGGCCTTGTTACAAAAACTTAAACTAACTAATACAAGCAATATAATTAATACAAGCAATATAATTAATACAAGCAATATAATTAATACAAGCAATACTAATTGCATTCTTTTTATATTAATTTTAAATTGATATAAAAATATATTTAAAGAAATTAATATAGACATATTAACTTAAAGATGACTGATTTAGAACAAGAATGGATGAATTTTACAGAATACAATGATTCTGATGTAGTTAAAAATACAAACGCTTCTATAGATGCAATGCCTTCTATCACACCTGAATGTAGTGATATATACATTTCCACAAAAACTAAGATATGTTATTTAAACTCTCCGTTGGATATATTTAAGATATACTGGCAATTGCCGATTTTAGACTATCACGTCCAATCTGAAGGCATCATAAAAAAAACCGTTAAAATTAATTGTGAAAATAAAGAAGACAGCGATCGATTAGATCAACTAATTGAAAATGAGATTGTTAATAACAAAACAGTTAATGTATATGAAATTAATAAAAATACAAATGAAAATGAGGGAAAATATAAAGATATACGAAAGGTTACGATTGGAATATCTAAAAAAGACCTTTTAAACAACCGGAAAAAAAAGAAAAGTGCATTTTACAATTGCTTTGCTATCATATACAGAATATGGTATCAAGATAAATTTAAAGAAATACATTTGAAAGTATTTAATACTGGGAAAATAGAAATACCTGGTATCCAAAACGACGATACCATGTATTATGCGCTTGAAATACTATGTAAAGAATTGACAATACTAGAAAATCGGGAAATCACTTATAACAAACATGACATACAAAATGTATTAATCAATTCCAATTTTAAATGCAACTACTTTATCAACCGAGACAAACTTTTCAACATATTGAAATACAAATACAACATTCATAGCTTATATGACGCTTGTTCCTATCCTGGAATACAGTGTAAATACTATTACAATTCCAATAATAATGGAATATGCACCTGTCCTACTAAGTGCGGATTTAAGGAAAAATCGAATATTAAAAAAAAAGAAGCTAGATGCACAGAAGTATCCTTTATGATATTTAGAACGGGTAGCGTTTTGATTGTAGGACATTGTGACGAATATGTATTAATTTATGTATATAATTTCTTGAAAAATATATTATTAACTGAATTTGATAAAATAAACATCGCGGTTGAAAATGATATTCATGCGAAAAAAACTAAGAAAACAAAATTAAAAAAGAAAACGATAATGGTGAAAACTACGCCTCCTAATATGTGTAAAGTAATATAAGAAAACTAAGAATATAAGTAATATATCAATTCAATAAACTATTTACAAATTTTACACGGTTAAAATTACCTTTTATAGAATATTTCATAAGCATTTTATTTAATTTTTCATACTTTATTTCATCCGATTTTTGAATAAAATAATCGAGCGTTTGAAATATTACTGGAATACTTACATTATTAACAATTAAAAAGTTATATGTATCCGTTGCCATGTCTTTTAAATTGATACTCTTTTTTTTTGTATATCTTTCAATTAGTTTAATGGTTTTTTTTCTAGTAAATTCAACTTCTACATCTTTGAATTCTGTGATTCCATTAAATAAAGCATATTCTGCTATAAATATAAATAAATTTAAATCTTCCAAAATATTATCAATTACTACGGCTTCTTCTGGAGTATATTTCATTTTCTTTTTATATTCGATATTGATATCAAATATTGTTTTCTTATAAACAAACAACATTGCATCTTTAGACGATAATTGTAAAAAACTATTCCCTTCTTCGCCAATTTGCTCAATAAATTCAATATAATACAAAAACGATTTATTAAGATGCTTGTATATTAATTCGGTGTTTCTTGTGTATAAAAAAAGCACGTTCATTACATTTTTCAACATCGATATCCCTTTTTTAATTACCTTAATTGAATATTTGCCATTTTTTTCCATTATGTTATTCTTAAATGTGTGTAAATAATCAAATATTACCGACATAAAAGCGGTGTAAATGTTTTTTATTTCACTTTTATCAATATTAACTGGCATATAATTATTTTTATCTAAGATGATATCTTTGCTAGTAAGTTCCATATTAAATATAATATATTTTATTATATAAATATTAACTTAAAGATTTAAATATAATACAATATAAACGATGGAAACCGAACAGTCAAATTCTCAAACAGCAACAACAACGACAACGACTCCTGGTAGTTATAAACTACCTTCCGGTGTTACTCTGCAACATTGTGCTAAAATCGCAATTGTAGAAGACCGTCCAATTATGTTTGATTATTGGACCTCTTCCTGCGATAAAGAAGTTCTTATTGGTATCCGTGAAAGTGGTGAAAAATTGCTTGTAAAAAATGAAGAAGAATACACCAGTCCAATTTCAAAGATTTACAAGGTAGAAGAAGAATACATTATTATGACCGAAAATTCTATTTATGTTGTATCCGCCGATATCCCTACCAAACGCGTAAAGTAAATATGATATGTTAATTATTATAATTTTAAACATTAAATTATAATAATTTTAAACATTAAATTATAATAATTCCCTTAATTTGTTTCTTACCTCTAGATCTATCGTTTCGGGGAATTTCACGCTAAAATTTATGATTAGTTTGCCAGTATGATTTTCACGGGTCATACCTAAATTAGGAAGACTTGTGTTCGAATTATTATTAATAACACAAAAATTTGTTTTAGTATCCACCTTATATTTTTTACCATTTATATGCTGAATATTCATTTCAATACCGGTTAGCGCTTCTTTTAATGAAATTGTTTTGTTATATATCAAATCAACGCCTTGTCTAATAAATATAGTTTCGTTTTTTATAGTAAAAACTATTTTAATATCACCAAATATACCATTTACTTGATTTCCTTTGTTTTTCAAAACAATGATCTCATGGTTATCAATTCCTCTAGGAAATTTTACATAAATGTTTTCTCGTTCGGTTGTTTTATCGTTGTTATTCACAATATTTCGGTTTATTTCTAACGGAATTATACCACCACTATATGCTTCTTCTAATGTAATAGTAACTTTTTCGGTTATTACAGAAGGCCGTTGGTAAATAGGATTTCCATTATAAAATACTTTAAATCGCGTATTTGATTGATTACTAGGATGAGTTGGTTGTTGAGACGGATGATTAGGGGGAGTGTGAAATTGATGATTCGTTGGAAAATTATTTTTAAAAAACATCGACATAATATCGTTCATATCACCTGGGTTGATATTTCCATTTATATTCATACCTCCCTTTTGTTGCGCATCATATATATGTCTTTTTTGAGCGTCGCCCAACGTTTGATATGCTTCATTTATTTTTTTAAATTTTTCAGCATCGCCACTTGGTTTATCTGGATGAAATAAAAGCGACTTTTTACGATATGCTTTTTTTATTTCATCAGATGAAGAACTATTAGATATACCTAAACATTCATAATAGCTCATTTATTATTATTATACAACATAGTTTTATTACCAATTAAACACAAATATACTTTATTAATTTTTAATTATTAAACATAATTTTACAAATTGTTGTATAGTAATGTCTAAAGATAATCCACAATTGATTTTAAAGAAGTATCAGCCATCTACATTTGATGGTTATATTATTCATAAAGAATACATCGAGTTATTTAAAACATTTATCCGATTAGGAAAATTAAACATTTTATTAATAGGTAGTCCATGTTCCGGTAAATCAACTCATATTGAATCAATTATAAAAGAGTATTATCAATTAAACAACATACCGCCTGAAAATTTATTGTATATTAATAATCTACAAGACCAAGGCATACAATATTATCGTTCTGATGTTAAAAACTTTTGTCAGATTAAAAGTTCCGTTAAAAATAAGAAAAAATTCGTAATTCTAGACAATTTAGACACTATTAACGAACAAAGTCAACAAGTTTTCAGAAATTACATCGATAAGTATAGTGATAATGTCTTTTTTATGGCGTCTTGTAGTTACAAACAAAAAGTAATTGATAGTATACAATCGCGACTTACTATTCTTAAATTAAAGGCGGTTTGTTTTGATGATTTAAGAACCGTATTGAAATATGTTAAGTGTAACGAAAATATAAATATATCTTCAGAAGCAGAAGGTGTATTATTAAATATATGTGACTATTCGATAAGAAAACTTCTTAGTTATATTGAAAAGTTTAAACTTTATAATAAGAAAATAGATGCTAATAATGTAAGATTAATATGCAATAATATTAGTTTTAATGATTTTGATAGATATACGGGTTATTTAATTAATTTAGACATGCCAAAATCTATAGATGTTATAAATTCTCTTTATGAAAGGGGATATTCGGTATTGGATATATTTGACAATTATTTTACATATATAAAATACAACTCGGATCTATCACACGACAATAAATATAAATTAATTAAGTTAATTTGTAAATATATATCTATTTTTCATACAATACACGAACATAATATTGAATTGATTATGTTTACTAAAAACGCAATTGATGTATTTAAAGATAATAGTTAAAAGTATAATAATTTAATAGTTAAAAGTATAATAATTTAATATGTAAATATAATATCTTATGAGTCAAGTATTTAAGAATGTTTTTTCACAAAATCTATTGTTTGATTTCTTGAATTCGTGTTGTGAAAAATCAATGGATAAACAATATGAAAATTACTATGAATTCAATAACACATCATTTAAAAAAGCTAAATATGAACAAGATGCGTTAGAAACATTTTATAAAACAATCAAACCGTATTATCATAAATCAAAGAGTTTTTATATTGATAGAGAGAAAACATATAAAAATTTTGTCACTATAATACGACAAATATGTAAGTTTTTAAAAATTGCATATAAATCTAAGATTAAGTATAGAAATTCAGATTATTCTATTATATATTTTATTGATTCAACGAAAACGCTAGATGATTGCTAATATTATTATCGGATTCCATTATTTGATGCGAATTCAAACGAACAAACCAATTGTATTTGGTTCGTTTTAGTAGCTCTTTTTTTGGTATAACCATACAATAGCAATTTGTAGATGTTTGGATTGGAGAGCTAGATAATAAATCTTCCAACAATATCTCTTTACCGTTCCGGTCTTTCATTCCAAATAGTTTTGAGTTGATGACATTTATCTCATTTTTATTATACAGTTCAAATAGCTTGATATTGAAGCGACCTAAAAAGTCCATTTCAGCCGTATTGTCTTTTGAAATTAATGTTTGCCAATATTCAATTAATTGTTTTAATACATCCGAACCTTGACGCGCGCCCATAATATCGGAATCTGGAATAAATTTTAAAGCATCTGCTGATTTGTTCCTGGAAATACTTTCCACCGCAAAAAAATCTTTGTCGTGTAAAAACATATTCATAATAGGTTTGACATCTTCCATGACAATCGTGCTGTTTGGTAAACACATTCCGCCATATTTATACAACAATCGCACAAATGCGTATTGTCTAACATGACTTTTGATTGGGTCTGCTAACTTGTTTAAATCTATATCCCACTCTGGCATCAATCTTGAAAAAGAATCGTCATCAATCAAACAAATTTTAAAAGATTTGGAGCAGTGCCTCATTATAGTATTAATACATAGCTCAATATATCCTTGGTTTACCATTTTGGTATTTCTAGATGAAAAAGACAACCAGTTTCTAGAATTAATTTCGGAACCGCTATGCACCCACAATACAGGTTTATCATCCTGTTTACTTTCTCCATTCAATAAATAATGCTGAATTAACCTATCATGTGTTTCTTTACTATCTATATCATACTTTTTTAAATATTTATCATATAACATCCCAACTGATGTTATAACAACAAAAGCAAACATGTAATTAACAATTTTCATATCTATATAATTATTATATATAAAAATACATAATAATTAATTTACATTCATTATTAATTTATTGTAAGCATGGGTTTCTTTATCTAGAACTCCAACTGTTTTAGATTTCGCCACCATCTTTCATTTAATCGTTTTGCTTCTTCTTCTTGTTTTAATAAATCGTATGCTAAATTGGTGGCCACCTTTTCCGAACCATAATTTTTCCTGTTTAATATAGCCTTTGAATGTTGCTCCGATAAAGGATTTATATTTTGCCTTGATCGCGCCATCTTAATGTCCTCCATATTTGAGTATTTTTCCTTTTTTAAATAATCATCATGTGTCACCGGAACAACCGTTTCTGTATGCGCTTTCTTTAAATCTTCATACGCAAGCTTACTAAACATACCAGATGAATAACTAGACGGCTTGTTTCTATCTAAATCATATCCATTATCACTCGTCATTTCTTCTAAATCTTTTTTTACAACTAAGTCCCGACACTTTTGCTTTTTATCATGAAACAACCGGTCAAAATCGTTTAAGGATGTCGCGGTTGGTTTGTCGCCGTCGTCAGAAGAACGAAACCATTCATCATAACCTCCACTCGCCTTTTCGTCAGTCATCTTCGTCTTTTCAAACATCTTGTTGAACCACGCATTGAAATCCTTAACCGACTTCCCCTGCAACTTTTTCGCCAACAACTTTTCATCGTTTTTTACATTATCGTTTAAATAACTATATTCAATATCGTGCGCGCATTGATGTTTCTGTTTTTTGAAATAATACACCCTTTCAACCGTCTTATACGCTTTGTTGAAAAATATAAAATATTTATTATC
>Ga0222718_10002082_pt1 | contig 18301 bp, 14 predicted proteins | sample C33_27DmetaG_FD_165045 | JGI IMG/M metagenome (GOLD analysis project Ga0222718, IMG submission 165045) | Estuarine water microbial communities from San Francisco Bay, California, United States - C33_27D | ecosystem: Environmental > Aquatic > Marine > Unclassified | place: USA: California... | reverse complement strand
CTCAGATCCTTGTGATCTTAGACCGCGTATTCTAGCACAACCGCAAAAAAATGTCAAGGGGCGGGCAAAAAAATTATGAGGATTCTCACAAATCTCGACGAGGGGGTCGCTTGACAATCTCGACGAGATATGCTATCATCATAAGGTCATTCACATAAGGTCTCGACGAGGTATGAGAGTCATTATGAGGATATCATAATATGTCATATTTGATGTATAAATAAATCTTGTGAGTCGTTGACACCTGTCCGATTCTGCGTTATAATAACACAGTCTGCACGAGGTTCTCATGGCATCAGTTTATGAAGTCGCACGCAAACAACGCTACCGTGTTACCCTTGATATGGAAGTGCTTGGTGACTTTGATCCGCACCAGATTGACTGGAACAAACTGTTTAACCTAGAGGGTGGAGAACATGTCCGTGCTTATGTTGAGGACCTGGACAGTGCCATGTGGTGAGGCACTGAACTACTCAACATAATATTATAATCCTTATGGTCCTGGGTGGGGGATCATAAGGATTTTTTTATAATGTTTTTTTATTAAAAAAATATTGCAGGGTCGGTGTCGATGTGTTGATCAGGCAGTTACCCCACTGCCGTTGGTGCTGATTGTCCTATAAGTCTAGCGACAACTCATGAGAATGCAGCGGTTGTGTGCCAGTTGTCTAAGTGGTTTGGATTGGTTGACCTGCTGCGTTCCTGGGGGTTATGTTGGTTGCAGTTCACCACCACGGACTCATGGGCACACGTTCCCGCATCGGCATCGAATTGAAGGATCACTCAGTGGTCAGCGTTTACTGCCACTGGGATGGATATCCCGAGGGCAATGGGCGTATCCTGAACAAGCACTACACCAACCGCGATGATGTCAAGGAACTCATCGATGGTGGTAGTATGTCATCACTGCGTACCCGCAAGCATTCTGAATCTGGTAAAATGCTCCGTGATGAGAGCGGAGAGTACATCCGCGATGCAGAGGGTAACCTGATGCTTGAGAATGATCGTGACCCCCAACCCGATTATCATGAGGAGTGGGGAGATCGTTCTGGCATGGAATCACCGTGGATGATGCATTCTACGTTTGATGAGTTCTGCCGTGACAATGCAGATGAGGAGTTCTGCTACCTCTTCAGTCTGAGCAGTGAGTGGAAGTGCTGGGAACTGACCCAGCGCAAATCATCCGCTGGGGTGTGGTACACTAGTCCTGAACGCACGGAGATCCCTGCATGAACGCGGTTGAACGCATTGACTTCTGGATCGAAGCCCTGGACCTGGACCCTGCCGAAGTGTGGGGTCTTATCGAGGCACGGTGTGCAGATCTTGAAGTGTCTCTCGACTATGCATTAGCGGAGGATCTCGTCTAGCATATCATCATCAAATCTCGACCAGACATTCATCATCATTCATCATGAAGATTCAATCACCAAACAAAAAAGATCTTGAGCAGTTGATTGAGAATTATGCATGGCATATCATTGATGGTTTAGATCATAAAAGTGCAGATCAAATGTTGTTTGATTTGCTAAGTCGGGAATATGAGAAATATACATGGGATGAGATACAAGAGGAGATCGTGGATCTTTATGATGAGGACACACTGATTGGTCTGCTACCTGATGTGGAGGCGCAGAAATGAGGTATCTTATCACTGATATTGCATTTGATTGCAGTCTAGAGGATGATGACTGGACACCAAAGGACCAGCAGGAGACAGAAGAATTTCTGCCTTCATCTTACATCGGATCGATCTGGGATGCAAGTGATGGTGAAGATTTGTTAGAGGAGTTGACAACTGCCTCTGGATGGTGTATTAAGCGCCTGGACTATAAGCACATATTATCTTAAGGTTTGGATGGGTTGGCAGGGGGTGTCGATGGTGTAGGATTTGGGGGTCTTCACCACCACAGACACATGACCTTCATTCAGCAGCACCCCAACTACCCCCACTTCGGGTACATGGTGTCCTTCACCCCCACCGCCGATGGTCGCGTGATCGTGATCACAGACACGGAGTACAATTCCATGTCCGTTGAGGACGCACGTTACGAATGGCGACAGAATCAGTGCCAGGGTTGGTTGCGCCTCGCCTGAGGCATGGTAGGATTAGCAAGTACACGGGACACCCACCATGACCCAGTTCATCCAGCACACCACCAACCCCCGCACCGTGGATGTGTTCGTCTCCTTCTTCCTGCCCACCGATGCCCGCCACTGGATCCCCAACGGGGGTCAGGAGGTCGAGTGCATCGTTGATGCAGAGGACTTCGATGATGACCCCATCGCGTGCATGAGCGAAGCGGCAGAGCGTTGGTGTGAGCAGACCCACGGCAAGGGTTCATTCTGGTCCATCATCCTGGATTGTGAATGATTGTTACGGGAGGGGTCACACCCTCCCATCCCATCCTGTAGATTGTCTTTGTTCACCACCACAGAACCATGTTCACCTCCATCACTGATCGCAAGTCCTTCGGCGCTACCTATGAGTGGGCAGTGCTGAGCGTGCTCCCCATGGATGACGACAAGACCCGCCACGGTCTCCGCGTCTGTGAGGTCAACCGTGCCCTGGGGATGCCTAAAGAAGCACGCACCACCGCCACGCTGCTGCTCAAGCGTATGGCAGCGGATGGCATGATCCGTCGCTACGAGTACACCGTGGGCAAGAGTCCCTTCATCACCTACAAGCGCATCATGCCCCTGCGGAAGCGGGAGCGGATCGCACGCTTCCTGGGTGTGTGACGGATTGTTAAAAAACGGGGGATCATCCACGGTCCCCCATCCTGACCGACTAGTATTGATTCAGTTCACACCACAGAACCATGATCAAAGACCTTCCCGCTGAGATCAACGACTATCAGTCCATCGACTGGCAGAGCGGTCTCCGCGCCTTCCGTGACGACATGGACCCCAACCTCTTTGAGGCGGTCACCTGGGTTCAAGAGACCCACGACATCCCCTGGAGTGAGGACCTGGTGCATGAGGTTGAGCAGGTGCTACTGGAAAACGACTGGTACACCGACCCCAACTCCGTGATGTCTTACCATCACTACTGATCACACTGGGCGGCACGGGAGAGCGTAAGTCCCAGACTCACACCACCTGAGACTCACTGTTGGGAGACAGTGGGTCTTTTTTGTCACATGTTGTAACTGAGTCAGGGCTCTACCCCAATCCTAGCACAGGGGGAAACCCCCCTGTCAACCCATTGTCACATGACGTAACAAACACTAAGTTCTACCTCCATCCTAGCACATGACGGAAAGCGTCTGTCAACCCCATGTCACATACTGTAATGTACAAAGGGCTCTACCCCAATCCTAGCATATTTTTTTTCTTCTGTGAACCACCTGTGCGACCAGTTTGCTAAGTGGCACAAGGGGATACGATCGATCTCCTCCCCCCCCCCAACTATGGTATGATTTCTGCAGATCAAACCCCACCGCCATGATCCGTCGCCACGCCACCGCTGAGGACTTCCGCAACTGGGAGGCATACGCTGAAAAGTTGACTGATGCCGAACTGTTCTATGCTGCCCGTGACTGCCGCAAGGTGGAAGCACTGTGGCGCAACCATGACCCCATGGTTGAGGGGTTCTACAGTGATCAGGCATCCACTTACGGAACTGTCCTAGCCCGTCGCCGCAAGCGGTGAAATGCCCTATAATTAGGACATCAGCGGGGGTGATGCATCCCGCTCAAAACACATCAGCATTCAATCGCTTTTTTTAATTATGATCAACGCATTCACCTCCAGCGCAATCGAAGCAATGAGCACCACCGATGACGGTCAGGTTCTCGTCACCTTCAACGGCGGTCGCCAGTACACCTACACTGTCGCTGACGTTGAGCAGTTCGTGACTGCATTCAATGCTGCCACCAGCAAGGGTCAGTTCGTGAACCAGCAGATCAAGGCAGACACCCTCCAGAAAGTCGCTGCCTGAAATCTCGACTAGACGTGGGCGCATAGATCTCGACGAGACGTGCGCTCACAATTCTCGACTAGACGCACGCGGTATTGTATCAATTCATTAACTAGTTCTTCTTACTAGTTCTCCTCTCACACAGGATCTGATACAATACCGTTAACAAATCAATCCTCCCCTCTTGATCATGGTCGTCCTCGTCTCACCGATCTCTTCCAAAGCAAAAAACCGATTTGCAAACCTTATGGGTTGCGATCCTGTATGCATGGTTGAGCAGCATAAGGGCAGCAGAATTTTCCTGCGGTCTGCCAACAATCGGTATCACTTCTGGGTCGATCAGTCAAGCAATCAGGATTGGTTCATCGACTGATGCAATTGAGAATCGATTGCAAGAGAGTCTGTGGTGGGTGTTCTGCAATTGATTCTCATTCGCAATAGTTGTTGATTCTCATTATCAATCCCTTATTGATTCTCAGTAAGTTCATCTTATTGATTCTCAATAGGGGATTTTTAATGATTCTCATTTAGCAGTTGCAAATGATTCTCAACTAGTGATCAGTGTCGCTTATCTGATTCTCGTGAGATGGCAAGTGAGAATTGACATAACTTAACGCAAGTGTTAATCAACACTTTTTCCAGATTTCTTCCGTTTTCGGTTCTTCAGATTCTCTTCCGCTTTTAGGGGTTGCCATCCCCTGCCAGGGTCGCTATCTTGTGATCACAAGGCGAGGGGTTCTCCACACCGCCGCCGCTCTCTCCCGTTCTCCCACAATGGACCTCAGCAACCGCACCTCTGCCCCGATCTTAGGATTGTTCTTCCTCGCTAACACTCAGGACCGCGAAATTGGTCTGTCGTGGTATAGCAACGCCTACGAAATCAGTGAAAGAATCGCGACAGAAAACGGATTCTCCACTGATCAGATCGCAGGCGCAATCGCTGCGCTATCGCCAAACAATAAATGGGAGAGAAATGTAACGGATGCCGAAAACTTAGCGCGGGCAATCCGTGCGGGTATTGACACCGATAGCGTGAAAGTTTGCACCTTTGGCAACAATAAAGCAAAGGCGATTCAGATTCTCACAAGCAACGTAGATTCTGCCGAAATTGTTTCTATCTTAAGCGGGCAGAAAGTTATTGCTTTCTTCCTTAACATTGCCCGCAATGGTGATACCGATTGCCCCGTAATTGACGGTCACGCCTACAACATCGCGATGGGAACCGTAGGAAGTCTGCGCGACGTGCCATCGATCCCCGCTAAGGCGTTTGCAGCGATTCAGGACCTCTACAGGGACGCCGCCCGCCAGGCGTCTCAGATCACGGGTGAGACGGTCTCAGCGGGTCAAATGCAAGCGGTGACCTGGGTTGCCTATCGGAGAATTCATAAGGGTCTGATCTGAGACAATCCCTAGCACTGATCAGCGACCCTTATGGGTCGCTTTTTTTTGTCTTTCTTTATATTTCATTCTGTGACAGTTTTTGTCAGCATTTCAGAGTGGACAGAAATAAAAGTGGTTATGAACGATTGTAACAGCAAAAAACCAGTTCGTGGATTGGCACAAGCCGCTGAGATCCCTTGGTATGACTGGGTTCTCAGCAGTGGTGGACACCTTCGTGAGTGGCAGTCCCATTGATCAGCAGTCCTTATTGGCAGTTGTTCGTATGATAAGATATCCTTATGTGTTACCCTTGCCCCCCCCCGATTAAAAATGGGTCACTACCCTAACCTACAGAGGTGACAATTCGAGTGAGTGATTTCGAGTTCATAAAAAAAATTCCGCCCAAAATTTTTCGAGCAAAAGGGTGTTATAATAAGGTCAATGAGAATTCTTAAAATGCGGCGGAAGACTCCTTATTGGAATATGTGGAGAGTCATTCTGACTTATTGGATTGCTCGTCATCCGAAGGTAGTACTAACCGCCCTGGGAGTTCTCATTGTGGTGCTATATAATTCTGTAGCAAGTTAAGTAATAATGGATACTAAAATCTACCATATCTACGATACGGAGAACAAAGTAGAATATGCGAAGTTAAACGAAGAAGACTTTGCGGTTGTGTGGCGGAATATCGATCAGACCCGATACACATATGAGGAGCTTACAGTTGATTATGCTGTAACAGCGGACGCTTCGTATTGACATCAGATACATACACTGTTAGAATTGAACTGAAAAAACTTTTAAGCTATGGCAAAAGGATTCACTGTAAAGGCGGCAGCGCCTACCAAGCCCAAAGAGGATTGGGACTATCAGGCAATCAAAGAGCGTATGCGAGGCAAGAGCATTGTATTCTGCTTGCCTGGTCGCAATTGCTCTTATACATTTCTGAAGAGTTTTGTACAACTGGCATTTGACCTGGTACAGAACGGAATGAACATTCAGATCTCTCAGGATTATTCCTCTATGGTTAACTTTGCACGATGCAAAGTGCTTGGGGCGAATGTTCTGCGTGGTCCTAAGCAAGTACCCTGGGATGGTAAGTTGCAATATGATTATCAACTGTGGATTGATAATGACATTGTGTTTACCTCTGAGAAGTTTTGGCAACTGTGTGATCTCGCAGTTCCTGGTCCTGATAAGGATGGTAACCCTCAGGCAGAGCGTGAAATTGCTGCGGGATGGTATGCCACTGAAGATGGTATGACTACGAGTGTTGCACACTGGTTGGACGAAGACGACTTCCGTAAGAACGGTGGTGTTATGAATCATGAGACTGTAGAGTCCATGGCAAAACGTCGCAAACCCTTCACGGTTGACTACACTGGATTTGGATGGGTACTGATTCGTAAGGGCGTTTTTGAGCGTCTTGAGTATCCTTGGTTCGCTCCTAAGATGCAAGTTTTTGAATCTGGTGGCGTTCAGGATATGTGCGGAGAAGACGTATCGTTCTGTCTTGATGCCAAGGAAGCTGGTGTCGAAACCTGGTGCGACCCTCGTATCCGTGTTGGTCACGAGAAGATGCGTATTATCTGATGGAAACCCTTTATAACATCTGTTATAATGGAGAGATGCTCTTCCAGGGAATCACTCTGGAAGAGTCCACAGAGGTCCTACAAGACCTCTCTGAGCGTTATTACGAAGGAGAACCCATAAATCCTTCATTTATCACACTTGAACCAATTCTTGATTAATTATGGCAAAAGTCAAAAAGTCCATGATGGGCACCGCTTTCATTGAGTCCCAACCCAAAAAAACTCGGCAGGGGAGTGGACAGCATACAAAATATGCCGCGACTTCTCGGAATGCTAAGCGTAAGCGTTATCGTGGACAAGGACGGTAATAATGTAAATAGTAATAGTTAAGAACTATTGCTATGGCAGCGTTAATCTGTAACCTTCCTGCTGTTGAGGTTTGGGTACGTAAAGAATATCTTACCGACCATAAATTTGGTCATGGTGAATTTGTAAAGGGCGTCTGGGTATCTTGTAAAAGTATACCTGGGCGTGCTTTTTATTTTGAGACATATTTACCAGAATATGCGGCAATGTATGATAAGTTGCCAATTAGCGCGTTTCTCTCGGAACCAAAGACTCCTGATCCTGATATGGATCTACCAAATCTACAGTTTTGGAACTGTATGGACTATGGAGTTGTATCAATTCATAAACAGTTCATTGGATCTATGGACTTTGAACTATATACTAGAGACTATGGCATTGAAAGAGGTACATATATCTGCACAATAGACAATTATCATCAAGATTGTGATATGATTGACTATGCAACAAGCGAAAATCCCGCTGAGCATAAGTCTCACAACCTTATTAAACTTGAAAATGGACAATACGCACTCTATCCAAACAATAGAATACGTATTTTTGACAATAGTTTGACTCCAGCGGAGCCAAAAATGCCAGATTTCAAGGTTTCCACCGAATTTTACTCAGTCGAGAACGGTTTTGAGCGTCTTGGCATGGGTCGAGAAGACGAATATTTTTGGAAAACAGCGAAAGAGAGAGAAGAAGAAGATAATAAGGGATAGCAACCCCTCTAAAAGTTCTGATTTAACCAATCAGGAGCAAAAATGGGCAATTATCACAAGGTCGATAAAGGAGAAATCTTTATCGAAGAGGGGATGACCCTAATTACAGAGGTTGATAGTGACAAATACCTTGCTTTGGCAGAAAAAAGACGCCGTGCAAAGCAAAAAGAAGAACTTTATCCAATTCCAGATGATCGTTTAGAGCGTCCCTGCGGTGGTGTAGGTGGATTTGATGATTTTGTAGAACGTTGGCACGAATAATGTGTAACAAGTGTACTAAATAACTGAAAAAAGTACACTTTTCCTAAATATCATGCCATTAGAGCGAGTAAGTCGCAGGTTTAAAGATATAAGTCTCACGTTAAAGAGAAATCCTTTGACGCGGGACTTAATTTCTTTGCAAAATGAGTATGCTATATCCCGTTCAGTGCAGAATCTTGTACTAACAATACAGGGGGAGAAGTTTTTTAACCCAGATTTTGGGTGTGCTGTAAATAGACTGTTATTTGAGAATATTGACTTCTTTACTGCAAGAACACTAAAAGATGAAATCGAATCTGTTATTAAACTCAATGAACCAAGAGTTGACTTGACGGAGGTAGTTGTAACTCCAAACTACGATGATGGTCAAATGGACGTTACCATTAAGTACCTGATTGTAGGAATTGATGCAACAGCACAGCAGTTACAGTTCGTATTACTACCAACACGATAATGTCACTAGTCAACGTCTCATCTCTAGATTTTACAGAAATAAAAGAGTCAATAAAAAGTTACCTGAGGGCAGATGGTACTTTTACTGACTATGACTTTGAAGGGTCTAACTTTTCGGTCTTATTAGACACTTTAGCATACAACACGTATATTAGCTCATACAATGCTAATATGCTTACCAATGAAGTGTTCCTTGATGGAGCAACTTTGAGGGAGAACGTTGTATCTTTGGCAAGAAATCTTGGTTATATTCCCAGATCAGTTACTTCTGCAAGAGGTGTAATTAGTTTTTACTTAGACCTCACTAGTTTTGCAACTAATCCAGTATCTGTAACACTTAAGAAGGGTATTGTAGCAACTTCAGCAGCAAGTTATGCTGGAAAGAACTATATTTTTACTATTCCAGAAGATATCACTGTTCCTGTAAGTTCAAACACAGCGTCTTTTGATTCCATTACAATCTACGAAGGTGCATATGTTCAAAATACCTTTACAGTAGATTCAAACAATAAAAATCAAAAGTTTGTCCTTCAAAATGCTCGTATTGATACGGAGCAAATTAGAGTTGAAGTAAGAGAGAGTAGAAATAGTAATGTAACGAGAGTATATAAGAGAGCAGATAATTTAACTACTGTCAAAGCAACTGATGATGTATTCTTCATCAATGAAATTGCAGATTCTAGATATGAACTGATCTTTGGTGATGGTAGTTTTGGAAGTAAACTACAGAATGGTAATTATATTATTGTCACATATATTGTGACGAATGGAGAGCGTGCAAACGGCATCAATAAGTTCTCATTTACGGGTAGATTTGTCGATAACAACGGATCACCCATAAAGATCACTTCACCCCTCGTAGAGACGATCCAGGGCACCGCATACGGCGCTCCTATAGAATCTGTGGAGTCTATCAAGAAACTTGCTCCAAGAGTATATGCTTCTCAGAATAGAGCAGTTACTGCAAATGATTATGAAGCACTAATTCCTCAAATTTATCCAGAAGCAGAATCTGTATCGGTGTTTGGTGGTGAAGAATTGTCTCCACCAAGATATGGAAAAGTCTTTATTACGGTAAAGCCACAAAATGGTTCATATTTACCTAATATTGTTAAAGATAATATTAAGACTCTTTTGAGAAGGTATGCTGTAGCGGGAATTATACCTGAATTTATTGATCTAAAATACTTGTATATTGAGTTTTATAGTAATGTATACTATAACCAAAATCTTGGTTCTGCAGAGAATCTCAAGTCTTTGATATCAAAAAATATCGAAAAGTACGCTTCTTCTGATGAGTTAAATAGATATGGTTCTAGGTTTAGATACAGTAAGTTTTTAAAACTTATTGATGACACATCTGCCGCTATTACTTCTAATATCACTTCAATTGCTATTAGAAGAGACGTAAAGCTCACACTAAATGTATTCAGTGAGAATGAAATTTGCTTTGGTAATAAGATACATATCAAGAACCAAAGCGGATACAATTTCAAAACTAGTGGAGTTCAAATTGAGGGGATAGCAGGAACAGTTTACTTCAGTGATATTCCAAATAATGACGGATTAACTGGAAATGTATTCTTGTTTAAGTTGAATGCATCCTCACAACCAATCATCGTAAGACAAAATGTAGGTATTGTCGATTATGAGAGAGGTGAAATTAAATTAAATGCTTTGAATTTTACAAATACATCTAAACTTAGGTTTGGCGATAATATTATGGAGGTATCCGTAATTCCAAAGTCAAACGACGTTATTGGACTTCAAGACCTTTACTTACAATTGGACACAACTACATCTGAAGTAAAAATGGTCTCTGATGTTATTTCTTCTGGAGCAGACCTCTCTGGATCTCAATACATAGTATCATCTAGCTACTTAAACGGCGCATACGTAAGGTTATAAAGATATGCATAATAGAGTTCAAATCAAGAATCTCGTCCAGGACCAAGTTCCTCAGTACGTTAGAGATCAGTATCCAGAATTCGTTGAGTTTTTAGTAGATTACTATAGAACTCTTGAAGATCCTGGTGGTCCTCTTGATATTATCAATAATATTGATACTTACACTGACCTAGAAAGGTTAGCAGAACTCGTATATAAGACAGAATCTACAGAATCTGTTGGTTATAGTACAGATATTGTTAGAGTTACAGATACTTACGGATTTCCAGAGAAAAATGGTCTTATTAAAATTGATAATGAACTAATTCATTATAAAACAAAGACTTCTACAAGTTTTGTTGATTGTTCTAGAGGATTTTCTGGTATTACCTCATATTATTCCTCAGAATCTGTTCCTCCAGACTTTGAGAGAAGTTTAGTAGGAATTCATAGTAGTGGTGTAGACGTATTTAATCTCAATTCTCTATTTTTAACAGAATTATATAAAAAGTATAAGCGTCAATACGCTCCTGGGTTTGATGATCTTCAATTTTTTGAAGCAATCAATGAAAAAGTTGCTGTTGCAAAATTAAAAGATTTTTACTCGGCAAAAGGCGCAAACTCTTCATTTGAAGTTTTATTTAAATTACTTTATGGGGTTGATGTTAATATTGTCAAGCCAAGAGATTTTCTCATTCAACCATCAGATGCAGATTATAGAATTACTAGAGATCTAGTTGTAGAGAGACTTCTTGGTAATCCAGAAGACTTAGTAAATAGAACACTGAATCAAGATGCTACTAGTAGAATCACTAAAGCAGCTGGTACAATCACTGACGTTGAGAAAATTTTTAGAGATGGTGAAGAATATTTCAGACTTAGTTTAGACTACAACCCAGAACTTGAAACTTTTGTTTTCACTGTTCACCCAAAAACAAGAGTAACAAATCCAGTATCTATCGGACAAACTTATATTGACGTAGATTCGACTCTTAGTTTTGACGATTCTGGAACTCTTGTTGTATTTGACAATGATGTTGAGTATCAGGTTGAGTATGAATATAAAAGTTCAACCCAATTTTTTGGATTGACTTCTCCAATTGCATTAGCACTCAATCAAAATATCACAACTACAGATTATGCATATGCAACTGTTGGTGATAGCGAAGTTAGAGTAAAAGTTACAGGTGTTCTTGGTGATCTTGAATTTGATAGAGAATCTTCCTTTTACTATCAAAACGATGATCAAATTGAAATCGTTTCACTGGGAACAGATAGTGAAGAATATAGAAATACTAGCTGGATTATTAACTCAACTCCAGAATATGATATTGATGAGCTTACTCAGGTTGCACTGAAGTTAAATGGTGCTGCTCAATATAGAGTTAAAACTTTTGATCCCCATATCTTTACTCTAGGAGATATTGGTACAGTTACTGGTAGTGATGGAAATCAATATGATATCTTCGTAATTGCAGTTTCAGATGAATATGAGTTTGATATTAACTTAACATCAGTTATTAATACAACGACAGTAAAATACACTATCAGAAAAGGTGTATCTAAAACAGAGTCTATTAATAACCCAGAATTGAACATAATGTCTGCTAATGTGCAGAATGTTTATGTCGATGATGAAGATACTTATGTTGTAGCATCATCCTTGGCAGATTATTATAATACGCCAATCACAGTAGAAGATCTTTCTGTTACTTTTAGTGGTCAGTTTAGTGGTGAGTCCATTAATATTGGTGCCAATGCTTATACGACTGGAGATGCAATATACTACTCATATAATAACAATATTGGTCTGAATATTAATGAGGGTCAATATTTTGTATACAAAGAGAATTCATCTACAATCAAATTAGCAACATCTAGATCAAATATTAGAAGTGGCATTTTTATTGAAGTTTTTGGAACAGTTTTCAATAATAAATTTGAACTTTTAAAATTCCAAGGCAAAAAACTTCAATCACAAGATATTATAAGAAAGTTTTCTCCACCAAAACCAGCAGATAATCTAGAAGATGCAATTACCTCTCCAGGTAATGTTGGAATGCTCATTAATGGTGTTGAAATTTTAAACTATAAGTCTTCAGATACATTATACTATGGTCAAATTGAAGAAATTGAAGTATCTGCACCAGGAGAATCTAATTATGATGTAATTAATCCACCAGTACTTACTATTGATGATAATACTGGATCTGGAAGTGCGAATTTTGGTACAGGTGCAGAAGCAGTCGTCAATGTTTCTGGATCTTTAAGTAGAATTAATATAATCAGTAAAGGTTTTGATTACGTTGAAGAGCCAAAAGTCACTATCTCTGGTGGTAATGGTAAATCTGCAGAAGCCAGATGTAATATTGCAAAAATAGTTCACTCTGTTACATTTAATGCTGGTAGTCTATATGATAATGTAGATATTTCCAATAATACAATTGGATTCTCTACTGATCATAAATTCCGTGACCTGGAGAAAGTCATCTATTCTAGAGAAGAACAGGGTGCTATTGGTGGTTTAGTTGATGATTCAATTTACTATGTTAAGAGAATTGATTCGACTACAATTCGACTTCATAATACTTTAGAAAATGCTATCGTAGGAGTAAATACAATTAATCTTACTGCTTATGGTGATGGATTACAAAAAATAACTTCTTTTGAGAAGAAAAATGTCATCAGTTCTATTGAAGTTGTAAATCCTGGGGAGGGGTATACAAATAAAACAGTATTCTTTAAAGAGAGTAATATAAACAAATATAATAATACCATTGAGTATACAAATCATGGATATCAAAACAAAGAAATTGTTATAATCGATAGTGAAGGAACTTTACCTATAGGAATTAGTTCAACTAAAGAATATTATGTAAGAGTTATTGATAAAGATTCATTTAGAATTGCCGAATATAGATCTGTTGGTATTGGAAGTACTTTACCCTCAGACTATAACTATATTAATAATAGATTTGTAGAATTTACTGATGGTGGAACAGGTACGCATAATATAAAGTATAGACCAATTCAAGTTAGTCTTGAAGCACCTATTGGTATTACAACAACTTCGGGACAAAACTTTTTTGCAAAAATTGAACCAGTATTTACTGGCAGTATCATATCTGTTTCTATGAAAGAAAATGGATCTGATTATGGTGATCCAAATGTTCTAAATTACAATAGACAACCACAATTTACATTATCTAGTGGATCTTTTGCACAACTAAGTGCTATTGTATCTTCTGCTGGAAGAATTATAGGTATTATTGTCAATAATGGAGGATCTGGATACAATTCTCCTCCAGAGATTAAAGCACTTGGAAGCGGATCTGGTGCAATTTTAACTCCAGTAATTGTGAATGGAGTTATTGAACAAGTTATAATTATTGATGGTGGATTTGGATATAAGCAAGTTGATACTGCCATACAGGTAGTACCAACAGGTTCTGGTGCTCAGTTCCGAGCAAAAATTAATTCGTGGTCAATCAATGCGATCGAAAGAATTTTACAATCTGAGAAATTGAATCCAGATGATGGCATAGTTACTAGTGCCCTCACTCAAGAGAAGGGTCTTCAATATGTTCATGGATATCCTGGAAGAGAATTTAGACGTAAAGTACTTTCAACATCAATTGATATTGATGGAAATACAATTTATAGAGATGACATTGAAAATGATACTAATGCAGTCTTGTATCATTCTCCAATTATTGGTTGGGCATATGATGGTCATCCAATTTATGGTCCTTATGGATATGCAGACAAAGAGGGTGGTGCAATAAAAAGATTGCAATCTAGCTATAGTTTAGATCTAAAACCAAATAGACCACCTACATCTCAATTCCCAGCGGGAATATTCTTAGAAGATTATAACTATGTTGGAAATGGAGATTTAGATATTCATAATGGAAGATATTGTAAAACTCCAGAATATCCAGATGGTGTTTACGCATATTTTGCAACTATTAACTCTACTATTGAATCTAGCGGTCCACTAAACGGATATAGAAAACCCGTATTCCCATATGTTATTGGAGATAGTTACAAGTCTAAACCAATTTCTTATAATTTTGATAGATTATCCAATACACTATTTTATAACATTAATGACAGTTCTTGGATTAGGTATACTGGACACTTAGGGCTCCTCAACAAAAGAACAAGATATTCTGGATTCTTACAACCAGATGATTTCTCCGAAGGATTTACTAAAGTTGAAGATGTTAGTACAGGACAAGTAACTGATCTAGTAGTTGTGTCTTCTGGAGATAACTATTCTCTTTCTGACCAAATTTTCTTTGATAATCAAAATACGGGAGGTTCTGGTGCATATGCACAAATCTCAGCACTGGGTGGTAAGAAAGTTAATAATATTCAATATAATGAATTTATATTAGAAAATGTCCAATTTTCTCCATTCAAGAGTGATGGAAGATTTGTTGGTTTTGGTAGCACATCTCATGGATACAAAGATGGAGACATAGTATCTATTCAAAATATTAATATTTTATCAACTCAATTTGGTAAAACCTATCCAATCGGAGTCACTACAAATACATTAGTACTTTCAAATACTATTGGTGATGCTACAGCATCTGGAATTGTTACTTACTTTAATGTATCTGGAAATCTAACATTCCCAACATTATCTGTAAATGACCTATATTTGATTGATTCTGAGTTAATCAGAGTATTGAATGTATTCTCTTCAGATTCAAGAATAAAGGTACAAAGAGAAATTAATGGAATTAGTGGTGTTCATACTACTGGATCAGATCTTAAAGAGCAGACTAGAAAGTTAACAATTAATACTGGGTTCTCTACATCTACAGAGTATAGATTAGATAGAACTTATTACTTTGATCCTAGAGAATCTGTAATTATACCTGCAGAAAACTTTCTCCTTTATTCTGATCCTGTTCCCACTGGTATCAGTACACAATGGGATTACTATACTGTTGGAGTCGGAACAGGAAGTGTTGCATACTATAATGCATCTTCTCCTGATGGGTCTTTAGAAGCAGCTAAAGTATCTTTTGGTGCAACTACAGGTAATACTGATGGATTTGGTCTTCAGTATTCCTCTGTGGGTTTATCCGCTGATGATCATGTCGCATCTGTTTTCTTGAGAGGACAGAATGGTGGGGAAGAGATTTATATGATCCTTGACGATGGACTAACATACCATAGTCAAAAAGTTACTGTAACTAATGATTGGAGAAGATATTCACTTCAGGCATTTACCAATGCTGGTCAACATACATTTAAAATTGGTACTCTTGGAACACAATCTCTTACTTTGAATAGCTCCCCCACAGTATATGTTTGGGGTGCTCAAGTAGAGCAAGGGGTCTTGATGAGTACGTATTATAGTACTCAAGGAACAGCTCTTACGAGAGTTGAGACTAAATCTGGACTTCTTTATTTGTCAAATACTGGGTTGTCTCAAGAATCTATTATTCGCACAAATGTAAATACAATTTATCTTCCAAGTCATGGATTTAGGACTAACGATCTTCTTACATACAATGTTGGATCTGGAGGAACAGCAATTAGCGTAAGTATTGCATCAACAACGTTCCCTCTGGAAAATGATGCGAAACTTTATATTGCCGCATATGATAATAATTTTATTGGTATATCCACCCAAAGAGTTGGCGTAGGATCTACTGGTGGATTTGTTGGTGTTGGATCTGACCCATTAAAATTATACACATTTACTGATTATGGTGGTGGAGAAATTCATAGTTTCACCACAAATCAAGAATTAACTATTAGTGGTGATGTTTACAAAAAGACCGCAACCATGCATACTGAGGTTGAGCACGGACTTTTAGATGCAGATTTAGTTACAATTAATGTAATTTCTGGTATTCAAACATCAATAACAATTGCATACGATGATCTTAATCGTCGTATGACCGTTAATCCAAAGAATTTTATTGATTCTGATGTTAATATTGACAGTAATACTATTACTATTCCTGATCATGGATTTAAAAATGGTGAGAAAGTAATCTTTAACTCGGCATCTCCTCCACAAGGATTAGTTAATTCAAAAATTTATTATGTAATTAAATTGGATGATAATACAATTTCTTTATCAGACTATTACTATGAGGTAATTTCTTCTGATAAAGATGTTCAAATCACTGATATTAGCACTCAATCATTTGGTAAAATTAGTTCTATTAATCCAGAGATAACTGGAGTTAGAGATTCAACAGTTATATTTGATTTGTCTGATCAAACTCTTACTGCAAATTCTTTACCTGCATTTAACTTCTCATTATACTCTGATGAAGAGTTAACAGATGAATTTTTCTATGGTGAAAAAATAGTTCAAACTTTTGACTTCCTTGGTGGAGAAGTCCCAACCAATGTTAATACATTTGCAGTAAAAAGATCTGGAGTTATTGGTGAACCAGGAGCAAAATTAGAATTAATTATCAGTGATTCTGTTCCAAATAATCTTTATTATAATCTAACACCAATTCAATATAACGGTGCATCTGAAGACAAGTTGGGTATTATTAATGATAAGTTTAACATTAGAAATTCCAATAAGTTATCAATTATTAATAGTGTATACAATGTTACTACACGTATTACTGGTGTAACTACAACTAGCTTTGATTATACTCTTAGAGAAACTCCAGAAAGGTCCTTATATCCAAATAATGAGGCAAGAATAACTTATAGTACTACATCATCAACTGCAATTGGACCTGTTGATAAAATTGTATTGGATTCTATTGGTCGTGGATATAGAACACTTCCAAATGTTAGTAAAATTGTTAGTGTGGGTGGAACAGGAGCAATCTTCTTACCTACCAGCACAACAATAGGAAAAGCAAATTCTGTTGTACTAACTGATATTGGATTTGATTATCCACCAGATAAAACTCTACGTCCTATTGCACAATTCCCATACACCTACAAAATTGAACCTCTATCTAAATTTGATTCTATTAAGATTACAAATCCAGGTGTAAACTATTTCATTCCACCACAATTAGTAGTTCTTGATGGATTTACTGGGAGAGTAAATGCTGAAGTTTCTCTTGATTACAATATTGGCGATACTGAGGTAACTATTGTAAGAAATACTACTGGTCTTTACAATGTAACACCAAAAATTCTTCCAGTTAATAATCCAAATGGAGTTAGAATTCAAGATATTTCTTATGATAGTGGTAGTAACAATGTTGTAATTGGTTTTGCAGTTACTTTTAATAGTACTGCAGATTATCCATTCAAAGTTGGGGACAAAGTAATTGTTGAGAATACAAATACCGATACATCAGTATCTAACCCCAAAGGATTTAATTCTGCAGACTATGGGTATGCTTTATTCACATTAACTGCAGTAGACCCAGATTTGGGTGGAGACAACCCAACAATTACATACAATTTGGCAGAGTATTTAAAACCTGGAGAAGAACCAGGAAATTTTGATAGTTTTGATTCTTTTGGTACTGTAACACCAGAATCTTACTTCCCATTATTTGATATTGAACTAGAAAAAGATTCATTTAGAGCAGGTGAGGTGATTATTGCTCAAGATAATAATGTAGGTGTTGTACAATCATATGATCTTAGAAATGAATATTTGAGAGTAAGATCAAAAATACCATTTAAAATTGATGATCTGATTATTGGTCAATCTTCTCAAAACAAGGGTCTAATTTCTTCCGTTGATGGTATAAGTTCAAAGTATTTGATTGGATCAAACAGTATCACTAGAAAGGGGTGGTTAAAGGATACTGGTAAATTGAATAGATTCTTCCAAAGAA